>Ga0209367_1010052_pt1 | contig 12734 bp, 10 predicted proteins | sample WorMetLIZISLAND2_FD_187412 | JGI IMG/M metagenome (GOLD analysis project Ga0209367, IMG submission 187412) | Marine gutless worms symbiont microbial communities from Max Planck institute for Marine Microbiology, Germany - Olavius geniculatus... ... | reverse complement strand
TGTATAGCCCGACGAAACTTTGGCACTTGACGCGCCTCTAGGTTGGGGTGTTAACGCAAGTACGAAATTTGGGGGCACCGCCCCCCTTAAAATTTGGGAGGGCAAAAAACGTCCAAAATTTTGTACGTTTTACAACAACTTTCGAGTTTGACCGCGAATATCTCTGGAACCGATAAAGATAGCAACAAAATCTAAATGGCGTTGACGAGAGCGATCCTTTCGGCGTTAAACAAAAAAAAATTTGTGAAATTCCGTCCACCACGAACAAAGTTATAGGCGCTCATGTTGACCTACCCTAAGTCGACAATGCGCGTTTGGTGTATGCCAATGCACTTCAGTTCGGGCCACGTGACTTTGATGTTGGGGAAATTCCCCCCCTCTTTGCCCCCTTAATTTTCCCCAATCGGACTTAGGGCGCCAGGCGGACTCGCGTTGGGCTTTGCCCCAAATTTCTAGTTTGAATTTGTTGATCAGCGTATTGCTATCGATCAATCAATTGCAGTTACTTTATAGAGAGAGCTACTTTAAGGTAAATAGCAATAACCTAGTTTAGTTGATTATGTCCAGATATGATTTTCTGAACAGCAATATGTTGGCAGATTGATTGTGACAGAGATGTTGTTATCCCCTTTGGCAGAGTATTCCAGATACGTGGTCCAAAACTCAATTACTGACTGTTGCAAGCCTGTCACCATTTATGCCAGATTTATTTGTCAGCAAATCATGCTGCTGTCTAAGAACTTGTAGCTTGCTCCAAGCGCAGTAGATTTGTCAAAGTGCCACATACTGATTACTTTTTATCTATAGGATTTGGTTAGTAATTGAGGACTTTTAGACTGTGGCCACACTGTATGTAAAGTGTATGGGTTATTTAAAATGTGTAGGACACTGGATCCCTGATTTTCCAGCTAGGTCAGCCACTGTAGGAAGCTGACTACAGACAATATTACTGCTAGCAATAGGTGCACTTAGAGTAGAAACTGGAACGACTGGAAATGTATTGGGTCACTGACATAAATAATATGGATGATCGTCCATTGGGCCTGTACAAAAGATCCCTATGAGGTTTTTCCAGTTTACCTACACCTCGGGGCTCGTCCACAGATAGTGGATTAGGGACTGGTTTACTTACTAGACCCCACTAGCAACGACCGACCAGGGATAGATGTACGCTAAAGTGAACTAAGGTTAGAAACTGAAACAAGATCTAGGGGACTTTTGGGAAGACACATGAATTTGGCATGAAGAGAAAAACAGTAAAGTCCCTAAAACTGGGTAGTCAAAGTAAACAGGAAGTAGAAACGCTCGCGACGCACCTGGGGTATCGGATCCGAGAGTAAGAAGTCAACACTATCAGCGACAGGTAAACAATTCTTTTCGACGTCAGTATCAGAGCAAACAATCGCTTCGTCAAACAGTTTGGTGCGACAATGAGCGACTTCCGGTCAAGGCCAGTCAATATGGCCGGCCGCGACGACACTTTGCAACATTCGACAATACTTGCTAATTTTCAACACATGCGTCAACTATCGCGTGGCCAAACAAAATGGCCAACGTTTAATCACAATGTCGAATTATCAACAAACTTTCAACTGCTGACTGACTAAAACTGCTGTTCGCACTACAAGCGAAAACACGTCTTACTCAGTCGACGTTTGAGCAACAACTAACTAGCTATCTGGCCGTCGCCCCTATATATAGACTCTGGCCAGCAGTGTACTGCATGCATTAGACTCTACGCTGCATGCACCAGACCCTATGACTAAATATCCTATGTGGACGACGACGAGGTGGGGAAGGGGGAAGGTTGACGGTCGACTTTCGCCGATCGTCATAAATATGGTATTAGTATCAAGGGGGGGTCAGTGGTATCGAGAGGGGGGTCAAAGGTCAACTTTCGCCGACCGCTATAAATCTGTGGTTACCTTGAGGGGGGTCGGCGAACCTACTTTGGCCTACCGCCACAGATCCGAGGTAAACTCGAAGGGGGGGTCGGCGGTATCGAAAGGGGAGGTCGGCGAACCAACTTCGACCAACCCTTCCGAATCAGGTGTTAGTATCGAAGGGGGGTGTTGGCAACTCAACCATCGTCGACCCGGTTCAAATTTTAAAAGGGCAGTTTAAACGGGCAATTCACGGTCTGTTAACTAGCGATTTATAAAACCGGAACACGAGAAATTTAGGAGAGAAAATTTGTGCAACAAAACTAACCCGATAAAATGGAACAATTTAGTAGAAAAATAGCCAAAAAGGAAACGTGATAATTTAGATGAATGATATTAACCTGGGATCCCTCAAATGTATGTATTTGTATTATAAGTTGGGTAAACTGCTAAATTAAGCCTTTGTTTGGTGTTCAGGAATCTTGTGTCGTTAGCAATATTTTACGTACTTCCGGTGATTCAGCTTGTTATTACCTACCAGTTTGTAAGTACATGTACATTGATTGTCTGTCTGTTTAACAGTACTTAAATTGAATTGTATTTATAACAGTAATAGTAACAATAAGTACATTTAAATGGTTTTCATGTATCCAGCCTACCGTTCCAAATTTATTGCAGGTTAGGATGGATCCCAATGAGAGAAACTTTGGGAATTGTTGCATGAGGATTTTTAGACTAGATGTTTTTTTTGTTATGCAACTAATGTCATAAAAGCAGTGAAAGACTGGAATTGGACATTGGAATTCACTTTTGTTAATATATCAATTTGTCCACAAACAGCAACCTCCCAACTTTTGTACATTTACAACTTTTTTGATTGTTTTCCGATTTTCAGAATTGTTTCACTAGATTCATCACTGGCAAACTTGAAACACATTTATTATTAAGGATTTTATTGTACCCTAAATATGTAATGAAATACAATCAACTTTAGACTGCTGAAAGTTATCTTGTAACTCATATATTCTGAAGTTTACTACAGACTTATAAATTTTATTTATAGCTAGTGTAGCATCACATTTAGGATGTGATAGGCCAGTTTATTGTCAAGGCTTAAAAGCTTAGAAAATCATTACAATAAGATAATTAATTGGAAATTAACAACAATGAAAGAATTTTGCCAGTGTGTCAAATTTGATGGTGTTATAACAAAAACTTGGGGAATATTTGTTATTGGCATGTTTTATATATCGGTTGGTTTTCACCACGTTGTAGGTTCTAAACAACACTGGAGATGAAGATATATGTTACTACAATTTCTTGTGTGCCTACCAATTATCGTTTTTGACAGCATTTAACAACGTATATAGTAACATTGGATACATTATGCTTGGCTTTCTCTTTCTTCTACTTGTTCGTCGAAGGTAAATTCATTTTTTCGCAGTTTGTTTTCTTGTTTCACATTATTTTGTGCATCATTACAGCAAGACTTCTCATATGTTAACATTGTTGCTGTTCTTATTCACAACTAGAAATAAGTTCTGTGAAACGAGGTATCTGTCCCATTGCCACGCTATATAGCCTGGCAGCTGCATTTCAGCGTTTGACGCTCTTGTGAGCCTGCAGCCAATTTTGTCTTTGAATGAAAACGGTTGGTTGCCATGACAACAGGGGTCTCCAGGGGAGAAATATAAATGACACCATTGCATAGACTGGACCACAAAATAGGGGGGTAGGTGAAAACAGCGTGCAATTATCTTTTGCGGAAGCCGTGTTATAGTCAATTTTGTCCCAAAATACATTGCCATAGCAACGGAGGTCAGCAGTGAAGAAATTTAAATGACACCGTTGGATAGCGCAGGTCCGAAAATAGAGGGGTAGGTGAAAACAGCTAGATCTTTCACGGGGGCCGAGTTATATTCAATTTTGTCCCATGGCAATGGGTCGACAGGGGAGAAATTTTAACCAAATCATCGTATAGCCCGGATCCGAAAATATGGGGTAGGTGCAAACAGCGTGCAATTATTTTTTTTGCAAAATTTATTGCCATGGCAACAGTGGTCGGCAGGGGAGAAATTTAAATGACACCATCGGATAGCCCAGGCCAGAAAATAGATGGGTAGGTGCAAACAGCGCGCAATTATCTTTTATGGGGACCTAGTTATACCAATTTGAAGTCCCCATAGGCCGTAATGCAATTTTTTAACAATTGGGCTAAAATAGGGGAAGGAGTTATCAGATTTTTATCCCAAACAAACTCGATCTTACTTTTCGGGTTCCGAATCACTGTGAAAATTTCATCAAAATCGAATCAAAATTGCGGACGTAGGAGTGTTTACAGACAGACTGACAGAATGACAGGCAGATGCGAGTGATTTTATAATCTGTCCCATGCTATGCTATAGCAATGGGACTGATAATGAATTTTTTGCGTTGTCAATGTAAATGAATTTAAATACAGCAAATACGATTGAATTATTGGCAGCAGTACATGTGGTGTAAAAGATGAATTGGTTACGTTTTCACGTTTTTGTTTAGTGTTAAGGTCGTTATAAGTTCAGAAGTGCACAAATTTGGGATCCAATATCTCATAAACTGTTTGAGAGATTTCGATAAAATAATAGATGTGTACTCTATACAAATGTTGAATGAACTGATTATATTTTCAGTGTCATGGGTCGAAGTCAAGGTCATACATAAGATGTCATAGGATGTCAAGTCCTTCATGATCTATAAAGCCTATTGTGTGGTGCTGCTGTTCATTTTTTTTAGCCGTCAGTCAGAGACCAGCTTACTGCCTGACCATGGATACTGGTCTAGTGCATCATGAGGTGTGCCTTTTTATGCGCGAAAGCAGCTATGCTTTCAGCGCGTTTTAGCTATCGCAATTCCGTTCGTCTGTCTATCTGCTTGTCCGTTCGTCCGTCTGTCTGTCACACGGGTGGATCAGTCAAAAACGGTGCAAATGTTCACCATCGGCTGCCTGGAAGACTCTAGTTTCAGGAACCATAAAGCTTTTCCATGAATTCGAAGGGGGTCACCCTGAACGAGGGTCCTAAATGAGAGGGGGTGGGCAAAATTTGTGATTTTCTTCCAAAAACTCGCTCTATCTCAGTAACTGTGTGAGATAAGGCCTAGGTTACTATTAATCACTAATAGGAAATCGTATACTGGCTTTCGATTGGCGCCGAATTCAATGACCTTGAATAACCTTGAACGCCAAAATAGGGGGTTTTTATGGATTTTTTGGCCATTTTGGCCTGTGAGAGTCTATATCATTCACAAGGTGGCGCCACGCCGGTTACGCCACACATGCCTATGGCTGATGTGTGTTATGGTACCGATGGGCCGAGTCCAAATGATATGCGATTGGCGATTTTCGAAACTATAACTACTGAACTGGAAGTGCTATAGGCTTTCGTGCGTCTCGTGAGCTTTGCTCAAATTTCTTGTTACATCTCAGCTTTCACTGGTACTTATTGCATCTAGCCATGGGTTGACGGCCAGGCTGAGTTGACCTAGGTCGTTGGTTACATACCGAGATGGTTTACCCCTCTGTAGATTGTCACTCATCGAAATACTAACTGGGCTTAGCGTTGATAAACTTTGTTGATTTGACCAGTGATGTTACCATCACCCAAGGTCATGCCAAGGTCAAATGTTCTAGTGAGTTATTGTAGTGGGAAGAAACATCCACTTTAGCATTTTGACGTTTTACGCTTACTATTTACTGATTAATGCTAAGTTATTGTATGCAAGAAATATTATGAAAATATCTCATGTGATGTATGTATTTTTCAAGAGATTCCTTGCATAAGAAGCGGTGGCAGCCTTCGGTTGAAGTGAGTGATGTTTTGTTGTATAATGTTAGTTATTACAGTCAATAGTTAACAGTAAATCTCGATGGACATCAGCATATTACTAATTTAGTTTGGAGGTTAAAAGGATAGAAATTGTTTGCAGCTCTTATTGGCAACCAATATCAGAGCTATGGAGTGCCACCTGCCATATGTGATCACAGACACTCGACACGGGTGATGCACCCCAGAAGCCAGACAGGCCATTACTTGATCTGCTTACCCCAGAGTGAAGAGATATACAGCATGTGGCCAAAAGTGTGTCATAATGGCGACGGCGTGAACACTCGATTCGTTTTTTTGCCAGTTAAATTCGAACATCGTAAACAACATCATTTCAACAAAAGCGCTTACCTGGCGTTTCAGAATTTTGTTATAAATCCTTTCTGCGCAATAACGGAACAAATTTGTCGGTGATGGATGTGTAGAGCTGACGAATGCAGGTTTAATGAACTTTGCTTTAGGTTGTTAGAGCAGACTTGATAGAGTCCTGTCGAGAGCTGACGATTTCTTCTGCACATGAAGTTTTATGACCTTTCACGTATTTTCGATTGTTCATATCCAATGATTGTGCTGGCCACGTAAAACCCCAAAAGTGATTTTCTGTTTTCCACAGATAAGTAAAACTGAGCAATGTACAGGGGCTACTATCCTGCTAAAAGAAGTGCTTTCCAGCAAAATGTTTGCACACACTTGACCATAAATTTGCATCGAGTCCATTCACGTAGTTACAAGAGTCAATATTTTTGCCAACTGGTAGTGAAGTACCCACTCTTTTATATCAAATACAGTTCTAGAACATGGTGATATATTTCGACTGTTGCTGCCTTGTTACAGTTTGCTTCCAAATTTTCTGTCTATAAAACCACAGGAACGAAAACGACGTTGTACCGACGTACCGTATGTGACGATAATTGTCGAGTCAGTATATCATTTACATAATTTATAATTTCAGCAAATGTCTTTTTTTTGTGTGCTTTAACATGACAAATTATTTTCCAACCGCCTCTTCTGTCATGTTTAGTGGTCTGTCAATTTGAAGCCACTTTTGTACACTTTGTCAACATTTCCATCAGTACAGAAACTTCTGTATGCAAGAAGGTCTTACATTTAATTACTATTACTTAATTAGTCCACTTGGAAATGATAGCTTTTGGAAAGACTTATGTTTTACCGTGGATGTTTTTTTATTAGTCCACTCAGAATAGCTTGCGGAGCAGGCTTATGTTTTGCTGGCGTTTATTTCTTTTTTTCTTATGTAATATTCGAGCTCCGTTGGCCGATCGCTGCGAAATTTTGCACTATGCTCAGAAGTGTGTTCAATTTTATAATACTGGTCTAAAATTTCGAGGGGGCTTCCCCCAAAAAATTTTAAGGGCAAAAAACATGCAAATATTTGGCCAGATTTCGGTCGACTTTAAACTTCAATGGCGAATATCTCCGCAACCGATGAAGTTGTTCAAAATCGGAAAGTACATTTTGTACTGTGATTCCTCCCGCATTGGGTGAAAAAAGTTTGGTGAACTTTATATTGGTCTACTAATCACGGAGATTAAGCGGTGAGATCGTATTCTTCCAAGTCGACTTTTTTGGAAGATCATATTTCGGCCCCTAGGAGGTGCTGCGCCCCCAAATTTTTACACGCGCTTGAGAATGACCAAGTCTTGCTAGTGCACCCCCCACAGGGGATGGGGGTCCCCCTTACAAGTTATTCATAGGGGGTTCCAAAATTGGCCTAAATTTCAGCAAATGCACGCCTATAACTTTGGGGGTAGTGGGAGTAGCCTCACGATACTTTGCTACATGACAGGCCTTAAGGTGGGCATGATCACTTATGTACAAATTTTGGGGGGGCTTGCACCCCAGAAATTTGGGAAGGCCAGAAAGTCAAAAATTTGGCCTGATTTTGGACAACTTTCGACTTTGACCGCGAATATCTTAGGAAACAGTCAAGATATTAAAGATCCGAAACAAACTTGGTCGACAAATTTTCTTGTGTGGTTCAGCAAAAAAATTTGTGAAGTTTGGTCAACTAACAAAAAAGTAAAAGGCGCACATGATGATCTACCCTAAGTCGACATTGGGCATTCTGCGTATGCAAATGCATTTTAATTCAGGCTATGTGACTTTGCCACCGGCGGAATTTCACCCTCTGAAATGTCCACCCAATCGGACGTAGGGTGTTGGGCGGACTTACATTGGGCTTTGCCTTAAATTTATAGTTTTTTTATTTTAACGTGAGATCTCTGACATGCGTCGACCAATCGCCGCAAAATTTTGCACGTTAATCAGTACTAGGCCGGATTTTATAGTGCTGTTTTAAAATTTCGAGGGGCCTACTCGTAACAAATTTCAGGGGCCAGAAACATGCAAAATTTGGCTCGATTTCGGACGACTTCAAAGTTTGACAGCGAATATCTCCGCAATAAATGAAGATATTCAAAATCGGACAAGTACATTTTGTATCACAATTCCTTCTGCGTTAGGTGAAAAAAGTTTGGTGAACTTTGCTCCACTAATCACAGAGATTAAGCGGTGAAATCGTACCCACCCAAATCGACTTATTCGGAAGACCATATTTTGGCCCCTAGGGGGTGCTGCGCCCCCGAATTTTTACATACGCAAGAGAATGACCAAGTTTTGTTAGCGCACCCCCACCAGGGATGTGGGTCCCTCTTACCATTTTTTTAAAGGGGGGTCCGAAATTGGCTTAAAATTTGACATATCTGTGCCAGTAGCTTTTGGGGTAAAGGGAGTACCCCTATGAAACTTTGCTACATGACAGGCCATAGGGTGGGCATGATAACGTATGTGCAATTTTTTGGGGTGCCTGCACCACGGAAATTTCGGAGGGCCAAAAAGTTGAAAATTTGGCTTGATTTCGGTCAATTTTTTACTTTGATTGTGAATATCTTAAGAACCGATCATGATATTAAAAAAAATTGAAACAAACTTGATCGATTTCTACCTATGAAATCTAACAAAAAAATTTGGTGAAGTTTGGTACACGACAAAGTTACAGGTGCAGATGTTGACCCACCCTAAGTCGACAATGCGCGCTCTGCATATGCTAATGCATTTGACTTCGGGCCATGTGACTTTGTTGCCGGGAAAATTTCAATCCCCTGAATTAACCTCTCAGTCAGACTTAAGGCATCGGGCGGACTCGCATTAGGCTTTGCCCCAAATTTCTAGTTTTATAAGAATTTTCTTTTGCTCCCTTGTCAATTTTTTGCCTACCGTTCCCTCAACAGTTTAATTGCTTCGTTTGTCGAAATTTTCAATAAAATGACGTCATAAATGACGCGACTCATCTTACATAGATAAAACTACATACCCATAGATATAAATTGGCTAGAAATGCACACAAGAACAAAATTTGACTTATTTTACTTGCGGTGCGCTTCACAACTTTCCGCCGTAATCATCACATTATGACACACTTTTGGCCACCCACTGTGGATCGAGTTGAACTTGACCTTGGCGGTTGGTTACAACCAAGATGGTTACCGAGATGGTTTACTTGTCCACAGTCGGTGGCCCATCTAGGTAATAACCACTTGATAGTGACTCAGCTGGCAGTCAAACTCGCAACCTTTTGATTGTAAGTGCAATGTCTTAACTGTCCTAACCATCAAGCCACCTAGTTGTTGCTTGACTGTGACAGTGTTACTTATTAGCATGTGTTTAGCTGATTAGTGTCTGACGTCTGTGTAGCAGTGCGGTATACCGCAGCACTTTGGCGTGTTCTATGCAATGGGCGTTGCTTTGGTCATGGAGGGCGTGCTCAGCGGATGTTATCATGTCTGTCCCAGCTATGACAATTTCCAATTCGGTTAGTGACTGTTACACATCTGTATGGACTACAACATTTCTGCCATGTGACTATCCTAATAGGCCACATGACAAGTCGTGCCTGTCTGCCTCTTACAGGCTGCTAACTCGAAATTAATAAAGTAAATGTACAAAACGTCACTTGTTTACGGCAACATTTAAGTACTAACACATCGAAAAGAGCAAAAATTACAAAAGGTGATATTGTCCGCATCGTATTGACTGTGTGTCAATATGCTGCTGAATAATGTCACCTGTAGACGCAAAAATCCTGCAGATATCTCTTACAGAAGCCGAGTTATAGCCCATTTTGTCTCAAATTTTGTTGCCGTGGCAACCAGGGAGGGTCCAGGGTAAATTTAAATGACACCATTAGATTGGCCATCTTTGAAAACCATACCCTAGAACCAAAAATGACGACTCTATCTCATACACTGCCAGAGTTATGATCGTTTAAATAATTGTTAAATTTCCCCATTGGTGCCATTGTATTTTTTGAATGTTTCTGATAAATAAGTGAAATATTAAATTTCAATTTTCTAACCAAAAAAGGCACACCCTTGCTTGATACCGCATCGTTTGAGCCATTGCACACAAAAATCCACCAAAGGCTCTGATCTGTAGGTGAGTTGGTGAAAAAGGTATATAGCTATAAAATTTTTTCATATATCTCACTTATTTGCCGAGAAGCCCCACTTAGGCAGATTTACATGAAATTTTGCACGATGGGTCATTTAGCTGACATAGTCAACCGTGCCAAATTTTATTTCAGTCAGATCAGGGGTTTTGATTCTGTGGGGGTCAAATTGTTGGCTTTCCCGTAGGAAAGAGAAGTCGCCGTTAGCACATGGCTTGAACTACTGTTGAGCCTGTGAAGTGCAGAAGAGCCAAAATTGGTGTGAATGTAAATGTGAATGTGTGAATGTACTGCTTGGTCATTGGGAGGAACCAGTGTGCCATTTTTCAATAAAAGATCAAGCTCATCAGACATCAAAAAACTTTGGAATATGTGGAATATATATCCATTTAATGTGTACTTAACATTTGTGGTGAGCTGGTTGAAAGTGGACTTTCGATTGAAATTCAAAATGAGTAAGTGCTATGCATGCATTTTGCATAGCTCAGAAGATGACTGCGTTTGATATTGGCAGCATCTTAACTTTTCCTCTATAATTTCAAAACTGCTATGGTAAGCTTGCAAGAAGATTTTCTTCATTACTTCTTCTAGTTTTTTCCTTATTGGCTGCTTTACGAGGGGCATTCAAAAAGTTTTGCAAGTCGATATGTTGAAGTGAAAAACTTTTCAATATCTATACACCAATAAAATGCACATTTTTTGGAATTCATGTGAGCTAAAAGCAGATATGACGTCATTGTAACTTATGACGTCATAAGGTGTCCCTCCAGCCAGGCTTATACCACAGACTTGAGTCATTCATTGTTTGGATAGCGGACACCACAGAGAAAATTTTTCAAATATAGAAAAAGATAATAGTTAGTTACTGTAAGTCAAATCTCTGATGTATGTAGGGTGGTTTTATTGTACGAAGCCAGAATTGTTAACAGCTTGCTGGGTAATTTTAACTTTGGGATTGGGCTGCAGTGCTGGGCACTGTCGGATTTAGGGCAGATCTTTGTGGCTCACTTCCAAACACTCACATATCAGCGCTCCCAGGTTGTACATTGTAAAAATTCCTTAACCTTTCACAAAGACGACGGATATCACTAACTGTTAACTTTTAAATAAGATTTTACAGACATCGTCAAATCTTGATGTGACATCATAATTAACAGAAGCATTCTTATTAATGGCCAGCACAGATTTCGGCAACTATTGCAAATTCAAAATTCATGAAAGTATTTGGTTTTATTGTCATGAACAGCTTGCTGGGTAATTTTAAATTTGGGATTGGGCTGCAGTGCCGGGCATTGTTGGATTTAGGGCAGATCTTTGTGGCTAACTTCCACAAAATCACATATCCCGGGGTATCACATTCGTAAATCCGGCTGCAGACTGAAGAATTGGCATGCGTATATTTGTGCTGCTTGCATTAGCACTCCAAATCGTATCTGTTTAACCCTTTATGACGTCATAAATTTCAACGACATCACATTTGCTTTAAGCTCATACAAGTATGGGAGAAATAGAACTTTTACTGGTGTATAAATTTTTAAAAGTTTGTTAGTCTAATATACCGGGGCCTATCGATTTGTAAATTTTGTCAGATTTTTCTCGTACGTATATTTTTTTAACGGCTGGCACAAATTTTGGCTATTGAATATTTATAATCACAAATTAGAAATTCACGGATGTTCTTGTTAGGGCTCTCATAAAATCACATGCTCTAGGGCATCGTGTTTGAAAATTCGACGGTAGACTAAAGAAATGTCGTGCAACAGCAAGCCCAATTTTACTCTGATTGCGCTGGCACTGCAAATCGTTCGTGTTTAACATCATACATTACAATGACGTCATACGTTACAGTGACGTCATATCTGCTTTAGGCTCGTATGTATTTAGGAGAAACATGCGTTTTGTTGTTCTATAAATTTTGAAAAGTTTTTCAGTTTAACATATAGACTTGCAAAACTTTTTTAACGCCCCTCGTGTTTAGCTAACTTCTCAGGGCATCAATACCTTTACCGTTTTCATACAGATGCTTTAGATATAAACCTCTATGGTCTAATGAATAAGTCATTGACTTCCTAAACCGGAGATTGTGGGTAAAGTTCCATGGAAGGTTTAGTTGCATATGGTACTGTATAAATGTGTTTTGGTGGATTGTTTGATTGATCAATTGTTTTACAGTTTGGTTTGTGTTTGATCTGTCGGCAGATACGGCGTTCATGTACATGATCGGATGTTTGATCATGGTAAAGATTTATCAGACACGACATCCAGACGTCAACGCTCATGCCCACTCGGCTTATTGCTTCATTGCTCTGATTGTCTTCATGGGAGTCATGGGAGTGGTATGCTCTCAGTTATATTCTCATCTACACTGTGTCTCAAATAAACCGGACCCCTGCTATCTTTTGCAATAACTCCAACAGTCCTGGTTCAATAGCAATAGATTTTGACAAAAATAATCATTAGAGAATCAGCACTTAATAGCATGTGTTACTTTGCGAGAAATTTTAAGAACAGAGTACCAGCTGA
>Ga0209367_1010051_pt1 | contig 12735 bp, 5 predicted proteins | sample WorMetLIZISLAND2_FD_187412 | JGI IMG/M metagenome (GOLD analysis project Ga0209367, IMG submission 187412) | Marine gutless worms symbiont microbial communities from Max Planck institute for Marine Microbiology, Germany - Olavius geniculatus... ... | reverse complement strand
CCTAAGACTACAAGGACACGTAACAATAAGCTTAAACAGTGAAGTCACGTAATAGTAGTCAGCACAATGAGACGTTCTTAGTCATGTCTGTAAGACCGGGCAAAAAGTTCGGTTTTCAGTCTGCTGCAGAAAACTTGCAATGACGGCGGTGACCGGACTGGTGCGGTCGCCAATAGTAGAACGCACAGTGTGTTGAACGACCAGCAGTGATGCAGTGTGTGTACGCCTGCCAACATCAACAAAGTTGTTAAATCATGTGTGGGTTTGCATGTGTGAATGTGTGCCTTTATGTCGTTATGAATCTTTTGTTGGTTAATATTCTAGAGAGTTTATTACTATTGTTTTGGTTTTAGTGTTATTAGTTTGATTGTTACTGTTTTTTTTCCATTATCAATGCCAGTACAAGTGTTTGTGTGGAAACACTCATGTCTGCGTTGAGTGCGGCATAGAACTACTGACTCACTTTGTCACTTACTCACTAATGCACTGTTCCTTGGTTGTGCAGGAAACAAACGTACTGGGCTTCAAAGGTCCACGGAAAATGACCGTCCTCATTCCAGGCATGAACATGGACCATGAGCGCATTGAGCTCAAACCAAGGACTGTGAGTGTCATCATCATTGCAGTGCAGTTTATTGTATTTAATTAAAAAGAATTACTTCTACCATACATTGATTTTGACTCACGTCCAGTTTAAGTGCCACAGAAACATTTTTTTTACAACTTTTTAATGTTGAAAATCACTTGAGAAAATAAGTATAAGTAACTGGTTAGAAAACAAACTTTTCTCTGCACCTGCAGCGCCGAAGATTGCTGATATTTTCTGGTCGTATCTCAGGATATCTGGATTTGCTTGCGGCTTTTCGTTTATGTTTTCTTCTAGTTTATGCTAACTCTTATTCTTTTTAGTTTCTATCTCAGGCCTCTGTTTCTCCTGTAACAGTTTGTTTCTGAATTTTTTTGTGTTAAAATTACCTGAAAATGCTTTCCATTTCAACGTCTCTTATTTCAGTTCCTTTTAAAACAGTATTAGTTTTTTTTTTGTTTATGTGCTAGAATGAGATATTGTTGTGTCACACAGGACAATGACGGTTTGATTGAATGCTGGAAACGTAAAGACCTTGAGAACATCGTGGAACTACACAACAAGGCACCCGTCTGGAACGAAGGTCTGTCTGTTATGTCTTGTCTGTATAATGTGAATCTGAGAGTATTGCTGTGAATCTCTGTGTTTGTATCTGTCTTGGCTTGTTGATTGAAAAGCAATAGGACTATACTAACTAAACAGTTTTTTTGTCCAAATAACTTGATATAACATGAAGTAATTGTGAACGATCAGCAACCATTTTCAAATCAACTTGCTACAATTGCTCTTTTTATTTGTTTCATATGTCTTTATTCAATGAAAAATCGTTACTGATCTGGTGTCAGAATAACTCAGTCCTGAATGAACTTGAGTGAGTTACATGTTGATCATGACAGAAAATGACAAGATATTGTTTAAGTGCTGTAGGAGTAATATGCACGATATCTCGCGATTGAATTATGTCCACTGTGGGCAGTTGTATGCTTATCATAAAAGCTACTGTGATTTAGCATAGCATTTCTATTTCCTTATCTAAAAAAACCTACTGATATTTTTTGCTCCTATGGCAACATGTTATGTTGGTGTAATTTTTATTAGTCTTACGTTTACATCACACATTTGCATGGTATGTAATTGTTGTTATTTTTATTTTGTTATGTTTATTGTGTGTATTTGTGCTGAGTTTTGAGGGACAATGGACAGTATTTTCTGTTATATCCTCACAAAGTGGACAACACCATCCACTGTGTAGTTACACTGGTGTGTATTCTGCACTGTGGTGTTCATTGGTCATGGACTGTTTTGTCTCTCTAGACACGCAGTCTTACGTGCTAAACTTTCACGGTCGTGTTACCCAGGCATCGGTGAAGAATTTCCAGATTGTCCACAATAGTGATGGTACGGTGTTCTTAATTTTTCCGTTTTTATTTTTCACTACACATTTTCACAGTTTATATTCACATTACTTTCTTGTTTGTAAACCAGTGAGACCTCTGTTAAGCTGCTAGTGCAATTTCTGTTGCCTTACAATCCAGTGTTATGGTTTACCCACACTGTTCTGCTGTCGTGCTGCTTTTGGGCGAATAAATTATGACGGTGATGATGATAACATGATTTAAAGTTGTCTTGGGTGGTCCACTGAGGGCAGGAGTGAATGTGAATTATTATCGTCATTGTTTCATCATATGATCTCGAGATTTGATACAACGTCCATCATGTTTGGCCCAGAGGTGCTGTACAGTGTGTTGCGAGGAAACTGACTGTAATGAAATGTGGAATTAAAAACATGATAAGAATTTGACTAAACTTCTTTGACAGTATCTGACGTTATTGGGCAGACATTTCCATTCTGGTGATGCTGAGATCACAGTAAGGTTAAAAGGGTTGAAAGGTGCATACTGCATTTGCTATGAGCCACTTCATGGGAACCCAGCTCAGAGCTACACCTGCCATATGTGATCATGCAGTGTTCCCTGCCACCCAACGCCCAACATGCTTCAACTTCAGACAGTTAGGCAGGTACCTGATTAACCTGCCATGAAGGGATAAGAGGCTGAGACTTGCATGGTCAGTTACATACTGAGATAGTTTGCTTGCCTGCAGACAGTCACCTGTCCAAGTAGTAGCCGGACCTGGCGTAGAGCATCTGTGTTGATTGGACTCAATGTGCTAACCACTAGACCACACCAGGTGTATGTGACATTGTTGTGTCTGATCTCTGACACTGTGGTTGGACTGATAACTGTCTGTCGTTGCTGTGATGTCTGCATTGCTTATATTAGATACCTAAGCTAGCTAGCTGTTAATTCTGTAGCTGGTTTAGCTTTTTTGTGGCTTAAATATCAGCTTAGCCACGATTTTAGACACTTTTATGTTTATGCTTTATATTTCTCTTAATAAACAGGATGATGAATGACACAATCTTGGAGCAAGCTCTGTGGCCGAAATCATACAAAGAATAGTTACTGTGAAAATTTGACTGAGTATACATCATCGATAAATTAAAGCTACAGATCTTTTATACTGCAGATGTAACTTCTACGGCACGGTGTAGTTTTTTTAGTGTTTACACAGACCAATAATAACCAATTTTTCTAGGCTATCTGCTATTTTCTCGACGGCTTAGACACAATTTTTTTTGCGGCCAAACCATGATTTTTGCAGCAGCAGCAGAGTGTAGCAAAATGTTTGCGGCTGGCTTAGTCGGTGGCTTAGCGGCCTAGCTTATATGTATTGTTTACGTCACTGTCTGGCTGTGTGCAGTTGACTACATTGTGATGCAGTTCGGTCGAGTGTCTGAAGATGTGTTTACGCTCGACTACAGCTATCCACTGTGTGCTCTGCAGGCCTTCGGCATAGCTCTGAGTAGCTTTGACAGCAAACTCGCCTGCGAGTAACAAACACCACACCACTACTGCCCCACTGTTTTGTTTTTACTCAGTCACTAGTCAGTGATCATATTACACAGCTCTGCTCATAGTGCTAAATTCGTGCCCAGTATATGTCCATTACCTTTATCTGAAAGTCTCATTTTGATAACTTTTTACACGTTCCCAGTTTGCTTAGTTTGTCACATGAAGAATCTGCAGTAGAGTATTTGTGAAGATGTAGGACATTATAAGGAGGTATTTTAGTGAGTGCTGTATTCTTGGATTGAGTTGTTATTTTAGCCGCAGAATGTAATACTGTGCTATTATATTCTATACTATTATTTCTGTTGCGTGTGCTGTGAGTATGATGTGTTACAGTGGTGAGTGGTAACATTGTTGTTACATGTATTATTGTGTCAGTTTTCTGCCAAATGTCACGTTTGTGACATTTTTCCCACCCTTTCTTGTTTCTATCTTTCCTCTTCATGCCTTGTAATGTTCATTCGCATTTGTAGTTGTTTCCTTTGTCTCGTCATGTGATAAGTGATTCATGCCCCAATCCAATCTGTATCAAGTATTGTGTTGTTGGTCTATATCTGGAATGCTTAGGCTTCTTTCTTTTACTGTTCTTGCTTACCTTTTCACCCAGCTGATTTTTTTTTGTTCTTTTCCATACACGGATTTGAATAGCTGATGTTGTGACTTGTTTATTTGCCACGGTACGACATGTTAGAAATTGTTAGTGTTTTTATTAATATGTTATTTTTGGCTAAGTTTTGTGAATGGAGTTTAGTAATTTTGTAAGATGTAATGGTTACCATACAGTACTACAAAGTGTGTTTATGTGCATGTAGCTCGTACAGTCTGCAGAATACAGCATTGTTGATTGATCCTTTAAAAAGTTGTTGCTTAACTTTATTTGTCAGCAGATTTGTTCTCTTTTTTTTACTTATTATTATTACAAATGGACATGAGTTGTTTATGCTGTTCTTGCACGCCGATTTGTTGTCATTCCTCAAATGTTTCATTTATTTTTATTATTCATTTGCTATTATTTAATTATTATTTTTATAAAATTAATGTATATTGTTTCTTCATTGTTGCTGTTGTTGTTCTGGCTCTTGCTATTATCACTATTATTATTATTATTATTATTTTTATTCCAGCTGTTGCAGCTGTTGTTTGTTGAATTTGTTATTTTGTTTGTGTGGTCACATTGCAGATTTTTTAATAGTATTTGTTTCAGAAACTGTCAGTGAGATAATTTGGCACCCTGTGGTCTGCTGGCTTGTTAAGTACACAGATGATGTTTGCTGCTTATTAGGCAATTCACATTTTTAGATTTGGATTAATCTCCAAAAAATTAGTTTAATTAGTCGATTACTTTTTATTAATTTGTGCCCTTAGTCAGTCACAAAAACTGCGAAATTCAATGACTGGTTGTTATCTTTTGCAAAGTACAAAGTTTGATGACATATTTTGTGTGAAGTAACAGTTAGACCACAAATGTTTATCATCAGTGTTTATAGGCTCTTGTTAAGTCCAATTTTTTAATTGATTAAAAAATTAATCCATTAATTTTTAAGTTAACTAATGAGTCATTAATTTCTGCAGCCCTAGAGCTATTATGTAATGGTAAAGTTCATTAGGCAATACCTTATTGTACGACAGAGATGTGTTGTTACGGCATTTTATTTCACAGATTCATATGATATTGTAACAGCTAATAAGCCAGCTGTATGGCTGAATTGTCGCGTGTTGACGTTCAATTTTTTTAGTTCTTTGCAACATGTATAACTACAGAACTACAATGTTCATGTTCCTTGAACATTCATATCTACACTGTTGTGCCAAAATGTTAATGATTTTGTATTTGCCCATGCGTTGTTTGTTTCATTGGCAGCTAATGGTTACAGAAAACACATTGAAATTGGACTATGACCTTGCAGGTGTGATATTTGTTGATCCTAATTTTTTAATCGACTAAACCTTACTTGATTCTCTCACCACAGTTGCTGCCTCTCTCTGGTAGTTCACATTCAGCAAGATTATAGCTCAGTGCAGACAGACTGTTGCTGGTTTACAGCATTAATATTTCGCAAGGTAGTGCAGTGATGCTTTTAAGATGTGGTGGGAACTTCAGAACATATGTTGTTGCAGATTTTCTGCTGAATCTGCCAGTGAAAGAATGTTGAAAATCCGTTATGGTTTGGCAGAGATGTAATAAATAATCTAAAAAAGTGGTTGTTTTTATGGAACAGGGTTTATAAGAGATAGAATACAGTGCAGTGAATGAAAAACGTTGACAACTGCCTCCCCGCACTAAGAAAAGTAAACGTCGTCTTACAGCGAGCTGTACAATAGTTGGCATGTCAGTACGTTGTGGATTCACTATAGACTTTAGATTTGTCAGTGTACATAATGTCGTAAAAGAAATCTACAGCAAATTAAAGTTATTGTCAGTGGCTAGGTAGAAAGGGGGTGCATTTGCCCTTCTAAATTTTTGGCTGTTGAAAAAACCCCTTCTTGCTGAGAAGTTGCCAACCAAAAAATGCGAAATTTTGGGCTAAAAACGCCTATTTCAGGGCAAAATCGAAATTTCAAGCACCCATACTCTACTCTCAGAAATTTGTAGTGTTTGACATGACAAAAAATTGCTGTTTTTTGCCCTGTTTACTTTTTTAGCCCACAACACTGCTTACAATGGTTTACCTGGTTCAGTGCCATATATTAGGTGCATTTTGTTTCCATTAAGTTAGAAGGTTACTGTAATGTGAAGGGCTGCTGTGTTGCATATAATGAGGTCTGTAAATTGTAGTCATTTGGTTTGGCAGGATGGTATGAAAACTGAAGTTCAGTGATATTGTTATTGGCATCGTCTTTTGGTTTTTTTTGTTTGTCTCTCTGTTGCTCTGTTAACATGATATTCCATGAACCACTGCTGTTAGCTTGCTGAAGTAAAGTTCTACATAAACATGTACTTCGACAATCTCTAAAACCCTATCGAATTTCAAGGTCAGAGGTCAAGGTCTCGTGTTTTTAGTGCATATGATACTGCAGTGCAGCTAACCTCAGAAAAGTCATAGGTTAAAGGTCAAGACCGTGGGGCCGAATTTTCTTAATTTTCACCATCACAAGCATATTGCTAACACGATCATTTATGAGGTGCTCCACTTAGCTTGATAAAATTTTGCACGAACATGTGCCTTGACAACGTCTAGAAGTTTGTTGGATATAATAAAGGTCATAGGTCAAAGGTCGAGATCACATGGATTTCTTGTGTTCATGTTACTGCAGCTACCCTCTTACAGTACTTAGGCTTGAACAAGGCGATCTGGTTTAAACTGATATTCTGTCACGTAATGAAGAACTACCTAGATCGCCCAGATTGCATGCCACACACAGTACTACAACATCCGCTTAGGTAACATAATGTCACATTTTCTATTCATTATGACTAAATATACAGTTTTGCGTATGATGTAAGCGCTTTGCATTTTGTTATGTGCAAGCCATGATGCGCCAGCGAAATTGTCTTTGTTTGATATACTCAGATCGTAGACAGGGTAGTTCTGTCGTCATTTTATGTTGTGCATCGATATTATTATTTGTCAGTATTTATTATTATACATTGTTGCTGTTAAACTAATAGATGTATATGTGGTAGATAAGAAATATATAGTACGAGGGTTGATCAATAAGTACTGAGAATGAATGTATTAGACTTAAATTTTTCTCACAGTCTGTATATCAGTAAAAAGTACATTTTCTAGGAACACATATGTGTTTGTTGCGGATGTGGCGTCATTGTAATTTATGACGTCATACAGCATCAAATAGAAATGATTTGCAGCATAATTGCAAACAGCATTGAATTATACATTGTCATGCATAGCGGACAGCACAAAGATAGAATTTCAAATAGGGCCTATCAAAAAGGTGATAGTTACTAGGGGTTTATTCGTTACTCTATGCAGGGTAATCTTATTGTATGAAGCCAGAGTCACCAATAGTTTGTTGGGCAGTTGTAGACTTGTGGTCTGGACAGCAGTACTGGGTATATGGTAGGGCGCGATGGGCTCACTCTAGGGCCTCTGCACGTTGAGGGCCTTCGCATAACAAGTTAAGAATGTTGCTAAGCCTTTCACCAACACAATGGATGTCATAAACTGTTAACTTTTTGATAAAATTCTACTGGCAACGTTAAATCTTGACGTGACGTCATTATTAGCTCAAACGCTCTTATTTCTGGTCACGTAAGACCAGCGACAAAACCGACACCACTTTATCACGCAGCGTTGTTAGTTGTTCTGAAATTTACCTCAGTTTAAAAATTTCAAAACTGCGACTTATCGTGATGTTGATCGTTGTTCTTAATCATTTCGAGCATTCAGCAGCGTTTCTCGGTCGTCGCGCAAGTCGTCAGTTGTCCGGAGACTCGGAATGAAGGAAGACAATAATTAAATGAGCGCGCTGCATGGCCTGGCGTCGGGGTGACGTGATTGTCGCCATGAGGCGTTCGACGGAGAACGCGTCGCGCGGTGTGACTTCGACGGCGTGGCGGAGTTTATCAGTGCACCAGCAGCACACAGACGCTCATACACACAGCGCCAGAGTTCTTTTAGTTTTCAAATTAATTGTAGTTTTTATAGTCGTACATTTCTACTATTCGCACTTTCATCTGATCTTTACGTTGCCAATGTTTTAATGTTTTATGCTGGAGACTGTCGTTTTACGAAATCTAATGGTTTTGCGTCGTAAATAGCTCGTTTTCGTTCGTTCTGCCATCGACAATTTGCGTCACGATTGCTTCTTCTTGCCGGAAGTCTTGCTTGTTCGGTTTTCGTTTTCTATCCTCATCGTCCCACAGCATGTCCTTACTGCAGCGTTGCCATTTCCATGTTTTGTCGCCATAGAACGCGATCATTAGTGAATAATTTTCGTTATCGTTCTGGTTGTACTTGCAAAGAGAATGGATTCATCCGCTGCTTGTCTGGGCCGGGTGTGATGCGTCGTCACCGACAGACGGCGTGGCTAGTCAGCAAGGTGTGAAACGCCCGGCACGGCTCTCCTTGCTCGGCTTTTACGAGTCAGCGACGCGTGACGCGCCGTGTGCGCCACAGATAAGACGTCCGTCCGTCTGTCGTCCGCCGCCGTCCCATCAGGTCGTGCGTCGCGCACCGACGACCCACCGCATTGCAGCCCACCCATCCCACCGCGCCAGCCAACCATGGGCTGCCTCCGACTGCTGTACGCACCGGGATACGTCTCCCACAGAAACTGGAATTCGGGAATCAATACCGGGTTCTTCGTCTCCATTTTACTCTTATTTTCTACACGACATGCATCGCATGCCGGAAGAAAAAAGACTAATTAGCAGAAAAGTCAATGAAGCAGTTTAGGCCTATAGATGCCACGTGGTTCAATAAGAATCTGATCGATATGCATCACTAATGAATACAGCTGAAGATCAGAGTCAGCGGCAGAACTGTGTCATTCAACCTCGGGCTTCAGTGACTGGGGACGCTTACTGATCCTACCCGAATTCAGACTGGCTGAGTCTTAAGTCGATGTAGTCATGATTAGTCACTGCATACTACGTCGTGTCACTTGGCTTACTTATTAAATGTAAGAATTTAACAAAAAAACAATAGGTCTACAAGACAACAAAAGCAATAGCTGTTCTTCGATATTTTGTCGCGTTTGCGCTGTTGCAAGACAGTTTGATTTCAGGTGGAAACTATGATGAAGTAGAAAGACACTAGGTCTAAACATTTTTTCGGGTTCCAATTCTGACTGCGTCGAATGGCGAATATCTGCGAAATCTTTGGCGGCCTCGTCCCAGATTTCGCAGCACATGGACGCCCTGACAGTCTGCCGATGAGCCGGAGAATCGATTCGCTCTCTCTCTTTCCCCCCGTCTGTCTGTGTGCATCTGCCTTCGTCAACTACGTCAATCAAGATAATAGTCGCGCGCTGTTAACTACGTCATCGATCACGTGATTGCATGGCCCTTCTCGCTAGATAAACAAAATCTGCAGCGCCAATAATAAAAATCCGGTTGAATGCATGGTTGAATGGCGCGCCGTCGGCGACCGCCGAAAAACTCGCGGCGCGATGACTGCTGGAATATGCAAATTGATTGCTCATATAGGCAGAAACACATAGGCCTCGTATATGCGTTAATGTAGGCCTACGCTAAGCCCGAACATGTTCATAAGTTCACGAACTGAAGCAACATTTTGCAACATTTTATGCAGCTGTTGCTGTTTAACATCACGCAGTGCCAAACGAAATTAGGTCATGAGCAAAAATGTGCAAACTTAAGATTCGTGAGTTTTGAATTTTTTTTTATTTCAAAAGGTAGTGTAGCGACGCAATTAAGGTGCGATGGGATATTATAACAATGAGGTTGATGCAAATTTTACACATAATGCGCCAGTGATAGAATTTTGAAAATCGGTCAATACTTGGCAGCGACGTGGACAATATACTGCCGTGAAAAATCAAATCTGGCCTCAAAATTTTCTCCTCCTAAGGAAGTGATGACGAAACACCGTCATTTTTTAATCTGAGAAAATTTTCGATCAAGACGACCCCACACGAAATTGCTCAGTCAAATTACGTTTCTGAAAGCGACACTTGAACTCTGACGGACATATAAAGAGCAGCGGAGGCGCTATGCGAGTGGAAGTGTGACAATTGGCATAATTCACGGTACTGAGTCGGCACGTGACAGCAACACGTGTGAGCGCGTCAATCTACGCTCAGTCTAGTGACGCTCCGCTACAAAATATTCACATACCGAAATACCGCGGCATTTACTAAATACCGTGGTATTCAATGACGGTCTCGATGAAAACGGTCTCCGCCAAATCACTAAATATTTAGAATCACACTACGACTGTACGGAGTTACACCCCTAATATAATGGAGCCATCTTAATAAGACGCCCGTTACCTCAAAATCTCTCTGGCTGTCCCGACTCAAGCTTTTGTCTATGCCTTCGCCAAATGTCGATCGATGTTTAATTTTTATTGGCACATTTCGTGGCAAATGTGCAATAAAGTAATTAACTGACTATTAAATAATTCAACGACGCTTTAACCTCGTCGCTACACTACCTTGTGAAATATAAATTTTAAAAATTTACTACTCCGGTGATCAATATAAATAGGTATGCAAATGTTTATATTCGGAAACTAATTTCAACAAAGGCATCGATGGACGATGCAACTTTTAAAAACGTATTAAAGTAATGGAATAGACACTTTTCGGGTGTGATACATTGTGTGTATTATTATTATTGCAAATTTTCTGCTGAATATAGCAAAAAAAATTTTAACTTCACCAATATTTGGTGAAGATATTAGCAAGAATTTGAAACTTTTTGGTCTACCCAGTACAATAATATGTTCAACTGTAGTTTAAAACACCGAACGTGTAGCGAAAACTAAACATTGTTCAATGTGAAGCTGGAAAGATAGTAGAACGTCGTTTATTTGCATTCGTATTTACTTTTAAAATTATAATGATTTTTGACAATTTATATTTTATGAAATAGTGTAGCGACGCACTTAAGGTGTGGTGGAGTTTTTCATGATTAATAACGAGGTTACTCCAAATTTTCCACATAATATGCAAATGAAATAATTTTAAAAATCAGTTAAAAGTTGGACAAAATGTTGAAGGTTTCTACCCCCGCCCCTTTATAAAAAACAAATGTTACTGGCTCTTCGTAAAATGGTCGCGACTCCCTTTTATCAAAAGGTCACATTTGTTGCACCGCCGGCGGTTTTTATTTTGATCGCTGCCCATCACTGTTTCGATGCAGCAGGCGACCGAGGGACCGACAGTCGTCGCTGAAGACGTCAGTCGTGCGACAAGCTGATGGAGCGTTTAGAAGATAGACGTTTCACTCACTCACTCACTGACCGGCCACTGCGAGATATTGCACAACATAAAGCTCAGTCATTCGAACGCAGGCAGCAGGCGAAACGCTTCGTAAGTTACGTCTTCGCTCGGCGCGAAAGATTCTGTCGGCAAGAATGAATGGAAGAATACCAGCTAGTAGTGTACCAGTCCTGTTTTACTGCCAGAAGTCATGAGCTGACCACTCGCGAACAGAGTCGACCTAATGCGATGGGACATTCGACAGAGCGATTTGTTATGGTTGGACTTTAAAAAAAACTTTTTTTAAAAGACCGAATTTCTCGGTGTACGAAATAAAACAAAATAGTCATCAGCGAACGGTGTATTATATTGTTTTACAGGGCGCAAATCGCTAAAGCAACTAATAATTAATCAAATATTATGCATCAATCATTTTTGTACTAAATTTTGACGGGCTCTGATAGTTGCAATGACCAGTTAGGCTATCGCCAAAACATTTCATCGGTAGTCGAAAACAAAATTGTTTGCGGCAATAGTCTAAAGGCAAAATTTTTATCACTACAAGCGCGACAATTTAATTGTGCCGCTTGTTAAATTTAATTGGGAACAGAAAAGTGAGACAGACATTTTCCCGTCTTTTTTCGGATTAGGCCCAGGTCAAACTTCAACAAGTTGAATACTCCTGAGTTTCACTCAGCCTATTGCTGCAAACAATTTTGTTTTCGTTGTCCGTGTCTACAGATGCAACACTGACGAGAAATCACGAATAATCTATCTTGGAACGTGAAGGAAAAGAATCGTTCACGACGCGCATTAATCAGCTAAGATCAACGTTCTATACACGTGCTTAGATGATGTTTGTCAACATCGGAGTGTCTGTCACAATACTCGCTGTATCAACACTGGTCACTTTGGCAGCAACAGGTGCATCGCCCTCACTCATAACAGGTATGCGTACGTATAATTATTAGGCAATCATGCTATGGTTTTTTGCAAGAATCAGTTAATTCGTCATCGATCTTCTGAGCGAATTTCTACATTTCATCAATTTTTAGATTTATTCAAGTAACTAGAAAATAATACGTTCTGTGGAACGAGGTATCTGTCCCGGTTGCCACGCTGTAGGCTAGCCTAGCAGCTGCGTTTCACCGTTTAACGCTCTTGTGAGCCTACAGTTATACCATGGTGCACGGGAGCTCGTCAGGGATGTTAAGTTCTCGAGACCAACTTGGTCTCGAGACCAAATTTAATGTTCTCGTTTTCGTTCTCGTTCTCATTGCTGTTGGTCTCGTTCTCGTTCTCAAACAAATTGTTCTCGTTCTCACGCATCTTGGTCTCGTGTTCTCGAAATTCGGCAATGCCAAAAGTACTAAATATTGTCAATAT
>Ga0209367_1010050_pt1 | contig 12737 bp, 4 predicted proteins | sample WorMetLIZISLAND2_FD_187412 | JGI IMG/M metagenome (GOLD analysis project Ga0209367, IMG submission 187412) | Marine gutless worms symbiont microbial communities from Max Planck institute for Marine Microbiology, Germany - Olavius geniculatus... ... | reverse complement strand
GATTTTATACTCTGTCTAATGCTATGCATTGCATTGGACAGACAATAACCTCGGCGACGACGTCGACCAGTTTGCCGAGTGGCATTGGTTTTCCATTTTCACGAGCGACTCGTTGCAGCGTCGCCATCGCACGGTCCGGCATTCCTCGCGTAATGTCAAACCTCGGACTTTCCGGCAGCCACTGACAACGACCAGCATAGCATAACAGACAACCACTTACAATGCTGCACGGAGAAAGGAAACACCACCGTAAAAAGCTAAGCGAAATAGAAAGATATGCCAGCCTGGTGCCGACACCGTCACGCGGCCATCCGCTTAGACTTACCCAACTTAACTTTGACTTTTTGAACTGGAAATCAACACACTGATCACACTCCTCCTGCCCTAGGAAAAGCTTACAGTTATGCTCTGTCATGTGTGCTTTTTGTTTTCTAGTTAGAAGTTTCTAAGCGGGTAAAAAGAAACAAAAAAGAACGAACGGGCGAGACTCGTAATGCGATTTACGAGTATCAGGACGGCCGCATAGTGACACTACACGGTGTTTCATAAAAAGACCCCTTTTGGTTTTTTTAATGTTTCACTTAAATGATGATCAATCTACACAAATTTTGTAGCAGTTGTAGCTGAAAAAATAGTAATTCAAGATATTGCAACAAAATACGGCAATTGATTAAATATTCTTTGCTAGTCCTGACGTAATGCTGACGTCATAATGTGTCACGGGTATAAACTGAATAGTCTCAACCGGTGCTGTCAGTTGCTACCCAGGGTAGCACTGACAGCACTATTCATGACAAATTGTTGAAGTTTTACAGTTACAGTTACAAAAAAATGCAAAGCGATGGCATTTACGTGTCTGTGGGGATAGTTGGACTTTTACGCGTTAGAGCAAGACAGTGCACTAGCACGCCGAGCTTGCAAAATGGTTTAGTTTTTGGATCGCGAGATGGCTGATTTCATGTCCCATGTTGCTTAGTGCTGACACAATAAACTTTTTTCATTAGCGAACCAGATTAAGCTCACCATCGAAGCAGGGCAGTAACTGACAGCACCAGTTGAGACTATCCAACTTGTAACCGTGACACATTATGACGTCAGCATTACGTCAGGACCGGCAAAAAATATTTAATCAACTGCCATATTTTGTTGCAAAATTTTGAGTTAGTATTTCTTTAGCTACAACTGGTACAAATTTAGTGTAAACTGATTATCATTTGAGTAAATTATGAAAAAAACAAAAAGTGGTCTTTTTTATGAAACACCGTGTAGTCCATACCAAGCTCTAAAGCAACTTGGAATGATAGAGAAAACGTGTTTTGACCTTATTAGTAACTGATACATGCTAAAATACATATAGTGTCAACGTAAAACTGTATACTTCAGAAAACACGGGCAGAATGAGAAAAGGTAATAAGTACATGCGACTGTGGTACACATACAGTGCTATCTCATGTCTTTAGGATTAGAAAGTGAATCACATGACACGACAACACAGCAGCATACTGATCCGGTCGGTAATCTCCGATATCTCCTTAGTACCGGTATTGTGCTTTGCAGCTGTCAGAGTTCACTACGAAGTTTACAGGTCACAAATTTGTCTAAACGTAAAGGCATACTTACAAAAGATGCTGCAAAGGCGATGAGCAGGGGCATGGAAGCAACGGCAAGAAGATATCGCCAACCGAGAACTGGCATTATGAATATCGATACGGATACAATGAAACACGTTCCGCCTGCCCAGAAAAACTGTAACGTTCAATAGACAACACAGCGCAAATGAAATTATAAATATGTGTATTATTGTGACAATTTTTTACTTGACCTTAACGGAAAATATAAAGGCTTATGTGACACGTTATTACGCACACGCATAATATTATTGTTGCCTATCTTCAACTACGTGTTATTCCATCTTATACTTCAGAATATTTGACTATAATTCTATCACAAAGTAAAAATTACGAAAAACAAAACTGGAAATTGTTACCGAAGTAGAAGAGATACAAACGGCTCTCGTTGACGAAGGCAGAAATTCAGCATATAGTGTTACCCTGCATAGTTGTAAAAACGTTTAAAATATAAAAACGTTTAGTCTATAAAAATTTAAAACAACGTTTGTAAATGTGACAAAACCTGTTCTGATGTATTGACATTAAGTCATATTGGTAAATGGTATCACTAAGCTGTCAAGGTGCTGTTTTAAATACAAAGTACTTTGTTATTTCACCAGCGGCACTTTGTCAATTTTTTGAAATAGCATTTTTGGTATAATTCTCTACCAGTATCAAAAATAAAATGCAAGTTAAAGTTCTATTGTTTTTTAGTATCGATTCTGGTCAAGGGACGTAAACTTCTGATCGGGAAAGCTTTTGCTTCAAATGTAAGCCCGGCGTCGTAAAATGTGCCACACAATCAGTCCAACAATACGCCCAGCTGTCGTTAAGATAGCTAGTTTTTAGTAACCTTCAAGGTCATCCAAAGTCGATAATTTTCAGGTCATTTAAAACCACTATGCGACTTCCTATTAGTGATCAATAGCAACCTAGGCCCTATCGCACCGTTTAGCCGCAATAGCGCGTGACGGCCTACAAGGACATCTAAGGTCAATGATTTTCATCTCCTCTGACATAGCGTATGACACTTTTTATTAGTAATTAATAGTAACCTTGACCGTATCTTTCACCATTTTCGAGATATGGCCAGTTTTCCATTGAATTTCCTACCCTTCTTTATTCAACCCCCAATTTGAAAATGTTCCCCTTGCACTGGATGGCTAAAATTTTGCACGCCCAAGTTAACCACACACATTGCTAATTATTCGTGCAAAAAATTTCTTTCTGCGACCTAAAGCTTAGCCGCAATACATCTGTGACAAGCGGACGGACAAACAGACGGACTGACAGACCACAACCATGCCAATAGCTCGACCGTTACTTAAGTACGGTGGGCTAATAATGGCAGAAAGAAAACTTACGCCTGCGGCACACCGCCGATGCCGAAGCCAACGATGCCTCGCAGGACTAATATCCAAGCGTAGTTCGGTGAAAATGTGCTAAGCAATCCGAAGTAGAATGTGAACATCGTGCAGAGCAGTACTTGCTGCGACATCCACAACAACGAAGCTCCGTCATACAATCATTACAACCAACCGAATGCAAAGTTAGTGGAGGAACGCTGTTAAAATTTTCACTGACGCACGACTGCAAGATCATTCTCTTTGAGTGCAGGCGACAGACGATGACCATTGCAATATGTCGTATTTACAACAGTTTCAATTATCCATCGTCTAATTCAATTAAATGATTTTTTCCGTTAATCGCTTCTCATTATCACATTATCATTTCGTTTTTCCTCGATACACTGGCAATCTGGCACATAAGCCAATCCTGCCATCAAACCGCTCAAGCTAATTTCAAATGTTTTATAAAAACCTTTATTCACCAAAACTGGTTGCACGGCAAAAAAACAACAAGTTAATTAAACTTAATTAACAGTTTTTTCGAATCAGAAGTCTGCACAAGAAAAACTGACAGATCGACAAAACAAAAAATGCAGCCTACAAGACGGGAGCGGAATAAAATTTAAAATCTTAAGAAAAAAAAATTACAGTTAAAAACCTATTTTTACGAACAAAATTTTATAACCACCTTATGTGGTAAACGTACTAACTAAATCAGTTGCTTTGGAATGTCGTTTATCGTAATGTTTCGTCAACTTTTTGTGATCACACAGATCTGAAAACAACTGACCGCTTTTCTTCCATATTTGTCGCATATTTTACCCCAGAACACGGAACCGAACATCATTCCACAAAATACGATCTGCAGCAGTAAACAGCAAACAAAATATAAAGATAATTATTCTCATTATTGTTTGTCTGCCATCGCCATTGTCGTAAATGTCATCAACATCGTCGTCGTCTCAATCATCTTTCAATGTTTTTAGTTAAAATATTCGAGAAAAAACTCTCGGGAAATAATATTTATTACTGTCCCAACGACTGACAACCGAGTCCAGAAATTTTTGTCTCAACCCGTATAGTGATAGTTTTATCGTCGTTGTCATCATCACCACTGCCCAAGACGAAAAACCTCCCAAAGCGCCAATATTATATAATTACGAAAACAAATTATTTTTTGACCAGTAAAGCAAAGTAATGCTTACTGTAGTGATTAAAGCTTCTTGGAACGGCAGAATCATCCATTCACAACGAAGAACTGGACCAAGAATGCTCAATATCATCATCTCCATTGCATCGGCCATCTGCAACAGTAAACTTGTTAATATTTTACATAATAACAGAATAATTTAGATTGATAAAACTACGAGTTTTGAATAAAATAAGCATCACTTAATTGATTCAAAAAAGCCATTGAAGATGGACCTCGTATGTCTGAATTAAACTGGATTGATTGATTGATTGATTGATTGATTGATGTGGCCCAGTATCGACATCATAAGCGGGCGTTCACCTATCTAAGCACACACAACACTTACTTGCTGTTAATTTCAATAAAAAGTCTGCTTTTGTACTAAACCGCTTGATGGGCCACGGGCTCGCTCGCACTGCCGCTAGCAATAAAAAACTTTTAGCGAAATACACGTTATTTTCTGAAAATTTTTGACGTCCGGTAACCTTAAATTGGCACACCGGTTATTTTGCAATGGAAAACATTCACGGGAATTTAGTCCTTTACGAGTTACGACTGTTTTTTCAGTTAAAAACCTCTACGAGATATGCAGGTAGACAGATACACAAGCAAGTCCATTTGGACGGCCGCGTATTAAGCCGTAATTGTGCCGGAGCGACCCACGAAAATCAAAGCCAACTACGCGACAACGACGACGAAGTTAACGACTTATTTTAACGCAATCAATTTTTCACATAACAGCTAAATGATAAAATGAAATGCATTACAAACCACGACGAAACCGGTGAAAAACGACAACTTTATCTGAAACGACCCAAAGCCAATGACGTCAATGGCTCGGTCAACTGTCAGCGAATCTAACAGCATCAGCACAAACATCAATAGTCCTACATGCAGCGCAAATATATTGCATATCAATAAATAAATAAATAATTTATTTGTCATATAACGTATTGCATGTGACATTGCAATGCGGTATTGCGCTGACAAGAACAACCAGGCTACAAAGCGCTTACGATAGTCCAAAATAACGAACCCAAGTCGAACGCAATTTGCTCACAGAATTACCAATAATTAACATTTTGACATAAACACATTGAATGTTCATTAAAATCAATGTGCAGAAATGCTGTGTATCCGTCTACATTATATTTAATTTTTAAAAAAAACTGCTATATAAATAAAATACAGCGCATAAGCTGAACAGGAAAGTACTACCCATGATAAAACACACAGTGTAAAGTTAGTTACTGCTATGTATCAGAAAAAGACCTTAAACGTGATGTATTGCCTACGTGGCTTAGATTCGACTTCTGCTAAGCTGCTGTGCACCTATAGGGAAATTAGCCACACGGGAATGTTGTAGACTTGCCTGATTTTATCTCCGACCACTCCTGTGTTTCACTCGTCATCAGCAAATGGCGACGAAGTTTAGAGGTAGCCTATTGAACTATTGAGTACGTCGTTGTGATAGTATTCACGCACAAGATGCATTCGCATTCGCTACTGATCACAAATATAAAGTTGCATACGCGTTTTCGACTTATAGGCCTACGAAATCAACGACTTGAATGATCTTAAACGGTCATTACAAACTCTGTTTCAATATGCCGGTGGCCCAAAACGTCACGAACATTTGCATGCGTTACGCAGCGGTATAATCAAAATAAAATAGCAAAAAAGCACGCATGTAATGAGCTAACATCCTCGAATATGTGTTGAAATTTTTGCTCAAAACACTTCCATATTAGCCGAGATAAAAAGCAAAATAGTGTTTCACATCATACAGCAAATTATGCAAGCGGCTCATCATTTACGTTGCTGCTCGTACGCAAGCTACACCAGAACGTCACAATAGGCCGAATCATCAATCAGCTGATCAGCAGAAATGTGCTGAATAGGTCCTCCATTTTTCTTTGCCACCTCTGCTATTGTTTTTTCCACTGCTACGTGGCTTTTCTGATTCTAAATGTTTGATGTCGACATCATGCAAATTTTGTCTTTGACAACACTCTGAAGATCTTTGAAGTTCGCAAACTGTTTAAGCTTTTCTTCATAGACAAGTTCTTGCAAAACATCCCAATCTAAGTAAAAAAACAAGTAATCTAGCGGAGTCAAATCTGCCGAACGCGGTGTCCATTTTTGTGAGCTGATTGAATCGGGCGTGTTGTCTCGAAGAAAATTTTAAGTTGTTTTGATGCGCTGTGATGGAATGCTGTCTTTAAATAATTCGATTTTCAATGTGCCTTACATCATTAAGCGGCATTCAGCGGTAATGGTGACGTCGCTAAAATTTTAAAGTAAGTAAGAGTACACATTGAGCTACAAAGGCGCAAAATGAAATTTATTTCCATGTAGTATACGCGCCGTTGTAAATACGCAAAGTTTGGGACCTTTTTATAGGCTACCCGGTATATGTTACTATGAAATATCGGCAAAATATTAGACAGGTTTTTGTGGGACTGCTTCCTATGTAGGTTTACAAAACTACTTGTTTTAATAGTAATAGTTTAATTAGATTTTAAAAAAAATCAATCTGTCATGTGGTGCCTACGTTTGCCACATTTTGGTATTAGGCCTACGTTGCACACAATTTTTACGCTGTTATCTTATGTCAGTTTTGGACTGTGGAGTATTTTCCTTAATAGATTACTAGATATTTCAGCTCATCACCTTTTTTAGTTTTTTTTGTTGACTTAATCTTCGGATCCATGCAGTAAACTAATCTGTCTCTTCGTACGTTATTGAGTTAAATGCTAAAAAACTTTGTTCGTCGTATCGTGTCGTACAATGAATTAAGTTTATCGTTATTAAAATTGTTACTAGCTATAAGTATTATAAACAACAAAAGATGTACCATTAGGGTTAGTGCCCTGTGACGCATCTGTCGGTTTACCGGCGTTATCTGACTGCTCGGTTGGCCGATCTCTGCTATTCGCATTTGCCGTTTCACTTTTTTCTCCAGCTTTCGTAGTTTTGCCAGGATCATCGCGGCCCTTTATCTCTTCGTACTCATCGCCTCCACGAAACTTTAAAATCCTACTCAACATAATCGCCTAATCACTGTTCTACTGAAACACAATATCATTGCCGGTTTGCAGGTAAACCATCCTCCATCCATATGTTGACCGAATGTTGTCAGTCATCTACAACACCTGTGCGCGCGGCGACGACTCGCAAATATCGATTATATCATCTTCATGTAAGCCTATTGAATACAGTGCACCGTACCGTTAGTGCTCTCGATGACTACAGTGGGCGTCGCCGCCTTTTAGGCCCTATCATAAAATGCATGCGTAAAGGCCTATGTAATTAAAACGAGACGCAAGCGTGATACGTTACACGTTGTTTCATAAAAGGACCCCTTTTGTTTATGTCATAATTCACTCAATTGACGATCAATTTACACAAAATTTTTACTATAGTTGTAGCTAAAGAAATACTAATTTAAAATATTTTAACAAAATACGTCAGTTAATTAAATATTTTTTACTAGTCGTGACATAACGCTAGCATCATAATGTGTCGTGAGTACAAGCTTGCTAGTTTCAACTGGTGCTGTCAGTTGCTACCCTGCTTCGATGGTGAACTTAATCTGGTTCGTTGATGAAGAATGTTCATCGTGTCAGCTCTAAGCAACATGGGAGCATAAATTCAGGCATCTCGCGATCCAAAACCTTAACAATTTTGCAAGCTCGGTGTGCTAGTGCACTGTCTTGCTCGAACATGTGAAAGTCCAACTATCCCCACAGACACGTAAATGTAATTGCTTAGCATGTTTTTTGTGCCTGCAACTGTAAAACTTCAAAAATTTGTCATGAGAGAACCAGATTTTTCACCATCAGAACAAGGTAGCAACTAACAGCATACACTGAGACTAGCAAGCTTGTACCCGTAAAACATGATGACGTCAGGGTTACATCACGACTAGCAAAAATATTTAATCAACTGCCATATTTTGTTGAAACATTTTGAATTAGTATTTCTTTGGCTACAACTGGTAAAAATTTTATGTAAATTAATCATCACTTGAGTGAATTATAAAAAAACAAAAAAGGGTCCTTTTGTGAAACACCGTGTAAATAAATAGGTTTTGATTGCTTGTTCTACGGAGGGCTTTTGAAGAGCTTTTTCATACAGGCGTGGCCGACAATAACGAGTTGGTCACGGATAACAACCTGGTCTAAACCTACGTGATAATCCGAGGCATACAGCAGTGTGTTTTGTGGTATTTGTGTTTTTCTTTTAATTTCAGACCAGAGTCAGGATTATATTCCATAAGAGTATGAAGCCTACACGAAATTCATCGCATATTCTGGCTCAGTCTGTATCAGCCGAGTTCAATCTTCTGGTGGAGGCGTAGACCTACATTCCTAATTGCTGTTGATTGTCGCGCCTACTAAGTCTCACAGTGTTTGAAAAAAACTCTCGTTTGGCATTGAAAAAAATTTCTGCTCAGGCTTGGCGCTGATTGTGATATGTTGTTTGTTACTGGCCAAGGGGGGAACGTCCTAAGCACTCAAAAAGCAGGGGGAAACGTCCGGGCGGGGAAATGTTCGAGGAGGAAATGTCCGTCTCCCGCAAGGTAGGCCTAATATATTTGTAGCCGTTGTTTCATGCATGGTTTATTTATACAACAAAATGCAGCCACTCAGTTAAGAAATTAACTTATTACCGATTCCAAATTCCCCGATTCTGAAAAGACAACTTCGAAGATGAAAATATATTGGTGCGACTGACAAAATGAACCACAACGACAATGCATTCATTCGATCATAATATTATACGCTGTTTGGTGTATATTGTATAATGCTGAATAATATCCTAGACTCAGAGATCCTGGGGGATGGGCGCGAGGAATCAATTCTACACTAACATTAACATCACGATAATACATGCACAGTGTCACTGTGTCAGCATTCACACTCCAGCCGAATGAAAAGGTTAATTATTTATCTGCGTCTGTTTTCTTCTTTTTTTCTTTGAACGTTCAATGAGACTGCTCAGCAAGCGGAGTAGGCCCCTAGGCCTAAATAAATTTATAGAGCGTACAAGCTCGGAAAAAGCAGGGTCAGGACGCGACCCAAAAAGCAGTCGTCATGTGAATACTGCAGTGCGTTATGGGGTGTTCACACGATCCAGCATTCATCCAGCTAGCTAGAAGTTTTATGGTAATTAGAAGGACGGGCGGGTTGTAACCACAGATTTAAATATTAATGATATTGGTGATAGGCATATTGGAAAGCCTATATAACACGTAGGCCTATCAGCTGTGTGCTAAGCCCCGGCCCGACTACGGCTTAGTCCACAGCTGATAGGCGGCGGGGTTCCATCAGGCCAGCTGGATGTTTGCTGGACGTTTGCTGGAACTTTGCTGGATCGTAAACACACTATTACCGTTACAGTAGACTGTCACAGTAGTGTGATATTTTGATGGCCCGGATTATAATTCGGATCTGCCGGATATGCGATTACTGTGCATGCGAATCACGATTCAGAATTTTTGCAGCTGGAAAAATCAAAGCTAGAGACGTCTCAAAAATAAACGCTGTTGTAGAAATGATGACAATAAATAGCCTACAATAAAACGGAACTTATACACAGTGTATAGTGGCGGCGTACAGAAAAAAACGCCGAATAGCGCAGCTGATCGAAACTGGAAAGTGTAGCGTAATTAAGCCACAAAATTGTTACGTAATATGAATAACATGGACGCAGAGAAGTCGCCCCTGCTACAGAGTATAACGTACTACCAAAAAAAATTTGATTTTATATAATGATTATAAAAAGCGAGTTGAAATTATTTAGGCCTAAGTCACATTAGGCCTAATCATTCAAATTAAATTGATTCCCGTGACTTAAGATCATTAAGTACCAATGTACCAAACGTTACAAAACGCATTTTCTTTCATTCTGTGACTTTGAAATGTTTCAAAATGGCTACAATCACAGAGAAATGATTCAATAATACAGGGTAGTCCAAAAAACGGATACCCAGTTTTATTTTTGGGACAACTTCGGTAATTCAGCACCGATTTTAACCATTCTTTCACTGTTACAAGCAGAAATTTATGGCGCGTAAACGTGAAATTCTTCCACCCACCGCATCTTTATTATGTGACCACATTACCTAGCAAAACAAACACTGTCAAAGCTACAGTGGTCTCGGAGAACAGGCAACACATAAAGATAACAATTTCGTAGCATGAAATAGTTCAGCTTACTTACTTATTTGCAGTAGTGCCTTGTGACGTCATTGTTACGTCATATTGTGTTTATTTACTTTGTTTACCAGTAATAATTTTTAGAATAAATCGTTTGATATGGGCAGAATAACAAAGAATGATCGTTGTTTGATCATGGGCTTACGAACTGAGAACTGTTTTGCTAGGTAATTTGGTCACACAATAAAGGTGCGGTGGGTGAAAGAACTTCACGTTTACGCGCCATAAATTTCTGCTTGTAACAGTGAAAGAATGGTTAAAATCGGTGCTGAATTACCGAAGTTATCCCAAAATAAAACTGGGTATCCGTTTTTTGGGCCACCCTGTAGGTTTAATATCGTTGCCCCCAGTTTTCATCTCAACGGGTTAAAGGTCAAAGCCACCAGAACGACAGAAACCTCTAAAAACGTAATGGCGGCCGTAGTCTGCCCATGCTGCGGCGCGCTAACGACATATAGGAACAGACTACGAGTACATGAGTTCACTGCTGGTATTTTCGTGGCGGATACGGGCTATAATCTGACGCATGAGATGTGGATAATTTAGTTTATAACGTATGAGTGTGGACGGTCGCGCCGACATCTTCGCTTGTTGTAGGCCTCCTATAGCTATTTTGTTACGCTATATATGTACACGGTACAGTATGAACATATAAAACCTGCAGCTGTGGTGTGCTGTGCAAACATGTTCGTTTCAACTTTCCTTTTCCCGTCGTCCCCCCAAAACAAATAAATTAGCAAACTCTGATGACATCTGATAAAAAGATATCACAAAAATAAAATAGGTGACGTTTTTTTTTCGTGGAAGACACTGTAGGTGGGGTACGAACTAATGTTGTAGAAGTCAGAGGAGGAGAAGGTAGCGCGGTTTGTGGAGCGTTTTCTGCGTCAGGACGGCGTCTTTCTGCTGCGTCTGATGACGATCGCCAGCAACCCCCTGACGACCGTCGACCTGACTGGAGCGCTCTGGTTCAACTACTGGAAAGCGCATCCACCGGCCAGTGAAGTCACCCTGGCTGGTGGGGCACTGGATCAGTCGTCGAACTGGTTCAACGACAGTCGACGTCCGTCTCGCGCCGACCATGCGACACCCGACGAGTCGACGGCACTCAAGAAGCCAGCAACAGCTCGAGCCACTCGCCGACAAAGCGTACCAGTGATAGCCTAGTCCTCGAGACTAAGCTCCAAAGTCTTCGTCTCGAGGACAAAAAATAAGTCTTGGCCTTGGTCTTAAAAAACTGTTTACATCACCGAAGCACAGGCACCGACCCAATGCATGGAGCGATCGCCAGCACAGGCATTTGAACTCTCAAATTTCGATCATTTTTTACATTTTGCTATCGTACAATGAACGCTTTTCTTTCATCTCGACGTTTGGTGCACGTGGTTCAACCTTATTAATTCAAGTAAAATACAGCTTATGCGTTGTTATGCATATGACAAAATCGTTTTGCGGTCGCGCGAGCTTTCTTGTCGCCATTTAGTTATTTCATCAGTTGTTTATGCTGTTGTTATATTTGTTATTACATTCCGTTTTATACGGTTGGCTAGTTGTCGCAATACTGAACCATGGAATGGATGTGTATGCTGTCGCGCTGTCTGTTGAACATCGTTCTACTAATCGGACGGCCGCATGCCATGTCGCCTTGTTTGGATTCCATTTAAATAGTCTTAGTTTATTTAGTTTCTAGCACTTTGCAAGCCAGTTTTCCAGTGCAAGTTGTGTATCTTATCGTAGTTCTGCAGCGTCGCGAAGTCGTATTTCACGACATACTTCGTACTCATCTCTCAACTCAGTGTCTGTAGTGTTATAAACGTCCTTAATCTCACTCCATTCAAGCATGACGATAAAAACGAACTTTCCGTTTTTGTTTGTGGACGCTCAGCTCGTGCAGCTTCTATCGTGTACCGTTAGTATTTTTTGTCCTGCTTTTTATAGTTTATTGTATATTTTTTGCGTGTACGCCGTGTATATTATATTTTGTGTTATCTATCCTGCATTTTGAAGTAATATACTGGGGTCATTCCATGTCAACTCAACAAATGCTCCCCACCCAAAATTTTAGATTTTACTGACAATTTGCCCAGATGTTCTCAAAATTTTTGATTTTTTTGAATTTTTTCCCAGATGTTCTCCATACCCTTTTATGAAAAAATGCAAAATATGGCATCCGTATTCCTAAAACTCACCGAGTTACGCTCATTTGTAGTTGACTGGGGTTGAGCGCGACATCGTAACTTGTTAATTTTAAGCAATTTCAGAAGCAGATATCTCAGGAACTGGACAAGATAGAAACTTGAGGTTTTCACTGTTTTATTCAGAATTTTGTGTACTTTCCATTTATCTAATTTGCTGAGCATGA
>Ga0209367_1010048_pt1 | contig 12738 bp, 7 predicted proteins | sample WorMetLIZISLAND2_FD_187412 | JGI IMG/M metagenome (GOLD analysis project Ga0209367, IMG submission 187412) | Marine gutless worms symbiont microbial communities from Max Planck institute for Marine Microbiology, Germany - Olavius geniculatus... ... | reverse complement strand
GGCTTACAAGGCCCATGAAAAAATCGGAAGTCGTTTGCAAACTGCTGCAAACAATGACAGAGAACCTGTCAAAGTATGAAGAAACTTGTGACGTGGATTATTGGGAAATAAATTTCCTGGTTGGAGGTGATTATAGAAGTATGTCGATGATGGAGATCAAGTTTCAGCATGAGAAGTAAGTCGATTTACCTGTTTAGCTTTATTGAAATTTTCCACTAGAACGCTGATTTGATTACGTACTTAGGCCTATTCATCGCGCGTTAGTCCTTTAGAAGTAGGCTAAAACATTCAACGGATTGTTACTGTCCAAACGTGATGGTCTTTGGCAAATTGATCGATCTGGGGGACACGTCTAGGCAAATATATTTAGATGAAACTCGGCACGTGCTTATCTATAGACAGCTCATCCGTCAAATTAGACTGCTGGGTCGTCTAGTGCCTGGCGCCCTCTGGTGAAGGACTTAGACTTTGTTTTACTGTGTTTCTGTTTTACGTTAGCAGATCGATTATTTTAAACAACTCTTATTTTTTTAGCACTTTGTCGTTTTAATAAAAGATAGCGCCTGTCTTTGCTGTGTTATTTCAGGCTGAAGAAAGCTGACCAGGCCGCGCGCAAAATTAGCCTGCTGTCATATATGGAGCGCGGCTGGATGTATGTACAGCTAAAAGCACGAATAACCGCTGATGAATCCTGGATAGACATCTGTAAAGAACTTGGTGTTTGTTCGCGTACAGCGAACCGTTATATTACTTTCTTTGATATGTCGTCGATGTATCCACGTATTATTATATGCGGTATCAACTTTGAAACACTAATGTATTATAAGAACGAAATTACGAGCGCCTTGTTTAATAACTGGGAGCTAGGTGTACGCTTTCGTGTGCCTTTGCGCAACGTTGAAATCAGGGGGAATATACAGTTTGATGGGGAGGCACTCCCTCGCCACGACACGGACGACGAGGAAGACGTTAGTGCTGACGCAGAAAATGACTGGAATGCTGGCTGGGATATTGTGGACAAAATGTAATCTACACCGACGATTAAGCGTTTGTTGGAATTGTAGTGTTTGTTGTATCCACATTTAACTGCTTATATGCTATTATACTCACGCTTGTGCTATATGATTGTTATTAGTGTTTCTGTAGACTTTTTTAAATTTATGACATTCAGAGGTCAACGTTTTTTTCAAACAACTCCGATGGTGCTGACGTACGAAAGCCTATAGCACTTCCTCTTTGCAAACTGCCCATCGCCGCAATTCAGTGTTGAAATGTGTGCTGCATCCAAAAAACCTCTTTTTGAGAGGTTCAAGGTCGTTCAAGGCACCCACCCCTGTACCTGGTGGCGATAAACTGTGGGCAGCCTACAGTGAAGATTTCGTGATCCTAGCTAGCTTGCACCGTTTTTACTGATCCACCCGTGTGACAGACGGACAGAGGGACAGACGCCTAGACGATGGCTAAGACGTGCGAAGCATTCTGCTTTCGCGCATAAAAAATCAAAAAATGCTACTAAACATAAATACATGGAAATTAACGAAATCGCTGAGGACATTATTTAGGACACATAAGAATGTGAACATGATAAATTTTTGGAGTGTGTAAAATTGGCAACTTGGATGCCTAAGAATAAATAAGTAAATAAGTAGCTAGAGCTGGGCAAAAAGTAGTGTGAGATGTCTTGTCTAACATGGCTTCCCGCTATACTACTGACACGGAAGTTCCTGTAGACTTTTCACAAAAGTAATCATGTCGCAAATTGCAGCGGTTAGACCGCAATTTTCAGCGCAATGTTGCCGCCTGCATCTATCACTCATCTTCGTGGAAACCGCTTTTGTTTATTTACTAAATGTACCAATACCAATTTAACGAAAAGTTGTACTACGCTCTCGATATGAAATACTAAATGTGACGACAGGTGAGCACATGGTACAATCGGCTTTCCCTAGCAACAGCTAGGCTATTGTTTAGTTCCACGCTATGCCATTGCTTCTAGCACGTCTGTAGTCAAAAAGGGTGTAGCCTACAATATACAAACATAATATTAACGTATTGACCTTCCAGGTAAGTGTTGTGTGAGGAATTGATAAAGTAGTGGCTGAGTGGTTGACTCATATCCTGGTAGACGGCCAGGCAGCGCGGTTGTCTGATGTTCATCCGCGTGGAAGTAAACATGACGTTGAACCCAGCCACGCTCAGTCGCTGACGGTCCCTGAACTCAGGGCACGGCTCTGAGCAGGCGATGATGTGTCTTGCTGTCTGGGGTGGTATGTCCTCGCGCTGCTCCGCGCAGAAAAACTGCACCAGCTCATCCGCCGTCATGTACTGCGGACTCGTCGCCGCGTACCTATGTAAGTACGTAAGGAACTCTATTTCTTAACGGTCGAACTCCATTGGAAAAAAAAATTACAACACAGCAAATTGCAAAATTGCAAGTTAAGATAGCAAAAAATGACAATAAAGTTACACTATTGAGATTCGCATGCAGCTTATTACCGTCACCGTATTTAATAAGCATTGTTGAATACATTTTGCAGTGCACCTGACGGTGAAGATTAGGTAATCCTAGCTTACACCGTTTTTGACTGACCACCCGTGTGACAGACAGACGGACAGACAGAATTGCGATGGCTAAGACGCGCTGAAAGCAGTAGCTGCTTGCGCGCGTAAAAACACGGATCGTCTGGCGCCTGGCGCCCTCTGGTGAATGAATTAGACTTTGTTTTACTGTGTTTCAAACATGCACCCCTGTTGTTGCGCGTTTCTGTTTGCGTTAGCAGATCACTTGTTGACTTTGACTATCGCTGAGCCAATTCGCCAAGCAAAAAGTTCGATCTAGATGCTTTTGCCAATAAAAGTGATTTTGCCGAGCTTTTCACCAAGCAGAAACTACTGCCTAAATCCGAAGTTTTTGCTTAGCAAAAAGACTCGGCGAAAGTCTTAAGTCCAAAAGTGAAGTCGCCCGTTGTACTAAAGTCTGAGTCGCATCTCGCATCTCGACATCGACTGCGTTGCGCGCTGTCGACTGAACATGTATGGCCGTCCGGCTTTTTCAGTCGCTAGTCCGACGGTCTGGAACTCCTTGCCAGATGAACTCAGAGATCCACTGTGTGATATTGACAGTTTCAAACAATTCTTCAAAACAATCCTGTTTAGTCTGTACTGATGTGACGAGCGCATTAAAGGTTAATTTTCACGATATGCGCTATATAAATTTACTTACTTACTTACTTAGTTATTTACTTACTTCTGAAATAAGTCTTCTAGCTGTTTATTTTTGCCCAGTCGGTTGTAAAGCTCAATGAACTGTTCGACGTCCAGCTTGTGCAATGATTTCATCTGTTCTCTGACACAGTCTGCATCAGCTGGCGAGACGTTCAAAGAGTTGATTAGATGCACCATCTCGTCCTGTCAATCATTCATTGTTTATTGATTTAATCAAATGTACAAATAAATGCAAAACAGTTTAAAACTATATCGACCAGTTCAACGAACGCACACGGCCTTGGTCTCTTACGTGTGTTCCAAAATGTAGCAGCAATCATAAACAAGCAGTGCTAGATAAGCAGAATCGAATTCGGTAGCCTAGCAAAAGCGCTTTAATATAAGTAAATGAGATGAACCATTTCAGTATGTAACCAGCCGCCTAGGTCAACTCAGCCTTCCATCCCTCAGGGGTAGGTAAATCGAGTACCGGCCTATCTGGCTGGTGTCAAGTCGTATTTACCTGTGTTGGGTGGCAGGTAAAACTGGGTAATCCCATATGACAGGTGACGCTCCGTAGCTCTAAGATAGGTTTCCTATAAAGAGCTATAGGGCCTACACCATCTTAAATCAATCTCCTGCAAGCTAGTGCTAAAAGAAACTGTAAGTTACCGGTAGTGAAATCAATAGCTGCTACCGGCAAGCTGTTTAAGTCTTTCGCTATCGGTACGATTAAAAGAAATTTGAGCTAATGCTTCCGAGACGCGCAAAAGCCTATAGCAGTTCTTGTTCGCAAACTGTCAGTTTATATATCTCCAGTCATTTCATCGCAGTTCATTCTTAGAGTGTGCGCTGCAGCCGATGACCGCAAAAATCAATAAAACCTCTTATTTTGGAAGTTCAGGCTTTTTCAAAGTCATCGATGCTTATACGACTGAAAAGCTCGTCACTAGTGCTTTTTGTAATAGGCATCATGCTCATGCCTATCTGCAACCGTTTTCACAAAAGACTGGCCAACAATGATAAAATAACGACTTTTGTGGGGGTATCGTTATTTTATGGTCTCGTACGCAGGTTTCCTTGAACCTAGTAAATTTAGACTTGTACCATCGAAATCCACGTTTAATGCTAAAAATTTCATACGCAGCTGCTCCATGTGTATCTTTATTTATTTTAGCGCAATTTGCTCTTGAAATATGTCTCTCAGCCCGAAATCGCCAAAAAATTCATAAAAACCCCTATTTTGGCGTTCAAGGTCATCCAAGTCCTTGAATTCGGTAGCAATCCAGAGCCAGTGTAGGCCTGTGACTTCCTATTAGTGATTTCTCGCACCGTTATTGGGATACAGCGACTTATTGGCTAAAAATCGCAAATTTTTCTTCTCTCTCATTTAACGCCCTCGTTCGGGGTGACTCCCTCTGAATTTATAGAAAATGCTTTACGGTTCCTGAAACTAGAGTCTTTCAGGCAGCCGACGGTGAAGATTTGGTGATCCTAGCTTGCACCGTTTTTGACTGATCCACCCATGTGACGGACGGACAGACAGACAAACAGATGGACAGACAGACAGACAGAATTTCGATGGCTAAGACGCGCTAAAGCAGTCTAGCTGCTTTTGCGCGTAAAAACTCTCTGCAAAAGTTGTTGTCACAATGTGCAGTCATCGTTTTAGGCAGATGCCCTCTTCAATGCTATTATCTTGGACAACCAAGAAGTTACTACTAACATCATTCTAGCAAACCAAATATAAGTTAAGACTCTATATTTCGTACAAATCAGCATGTAGACGGCACAGTTCAAGACTTACCAACTTTTAGGAGTTTATTTGAATGATGCAGTATTGTGTTCCTTAAATAGGATTTTAACTTGCATAGTGTTATTTTTTTGCTGATGTATGGCCATTAGTTGAACTAGCTACCGAAAACGCTGTTATGACGGTGGTAAGCCTATATCTTGCCAACTGTGTTTTTGTGAGTTTTTTTGTTCTTGCCTTTCTCGTGAATAAATGACGAAAATGATGATGATCATGAAGATGATAAACGGGTGACAGTTCCCGTGGCCGTTTCCAATTAAAACTGATTTACTAATCCCAATCCTAAACCCTATCTCTTCTAATGTGAAAACGGCCACGGATAAAGTCTAACCTGGTCCAGGAAGTTGTCACGGTTGCGGTCGGCAGTGGCGAAACACTCTTGCAGCCACATGCGTTCTTGCTTTGGCGGGTCGTCGACTCTCCGGGCGCTGACCAGATGACGCAGTCCACTGACCCACTGGTCACGTTCCTGTGTGGACGCCGCTATCAGTGTTCTCAGCTTGGCGTCGTCGCTGACTGCTAGCGTAAACAGACACTGATGACGGCGTCTCCCTCGCTCTGTGCCACCATCGACCTTCATCCACAAAAGTTCAAACGGTCAATCAATCATGCTTATTAAACCGGATTCACACATAGCTTAGATGTAAAACAGTTTAAAACTATGGGCTAGCTCAAGGGACACCCAGGGCCTCTTACGTGTGCCCTAATATATAAACTAACAGTCATAGATAAGCAACGTCAGATAAGCAGAATTGGGTAAGCTACGGTAGTCTGCTGAAAACGCATAAATATATAAATAAATATACGTAAGTTAATGTGCTGCTAACTGCTATAAAAAAGTTACTGAAATAAATAGGCCTCTGTGCTGTCAGCAAACTTTTTGAAACTTTCGTTATCTGGTGCGATATAAACAGTTAACTAAATTAGCTAAAAGTTGTTAACTAACAGGTATATTAATTCGTTTTGTTTAATATTCAAATTACTTATACATTATCATTGGTACATGCGCTGTTATGTTATTTACTTACTTAATTCAGCAGCCTAAGCAGTTGTGTTCAGAATGTTTAGATTCTACATGAATTGACAGTTTACTTGCAGGCATTATTAACAGTACTTGATGGCGTGCATTGTCGCATTTGTTGACAACGTTGCACCAATCTGCCCCCGAAAATAGTTGCAAATTAGTTAAAACAACTTTAATTGAAAATTATCATTAATTTATTTCACTCTAATTCTAGAGTAGTTGTCAACTAATAGTGTAATTAAACTAATTACATTTTCAGTTGTATTTTTTTCGAATAGTTTAATTAATATTTTTTTTATATTTAGTTTCTTATCACTGACCTTGACCACGTCCGCTATCTTTCTGATGGGAGTCCAGACCTGCAGGACGTTATGCGGACGTTTTCTCGATCCCGTGTAGCAGAGCGCCATCGTCTTCTGGTCGACGAAGAAAAATCGCTGATATCTCTTGCCGTTTGAGCCGAACTTTGTGAGCTTACATCCCTTCTTGACGAACGAGACTGAGTTCTCAATGTCGGAGACCGGAGGTTTCGAATCCGCATTGCTGCTACCATTTTCCGCCATTAGCGCTTCAGCGGGTTGTAACTAAAAAAGTAACAATGAAGGCGCTCGTGAGAGTGTATATCTCCGCCAAGGAAGTGATTTAAACAACACTACTGTAAAATGTAAAAAATATTCACAGGAGGGCTCCACTGTTTCGGAGTCATCGTGTACGGTGTACACACACGGAACGACGGATACACAGAACGGCCAATCTCTTAATCTCCTCCAATGTTCACTACGTTCACACTTGGCGGAGATAATAATGAAAACAATAATAATGTGTCATCAGTCACGAATGTTATTCATACTGTACCCAAGATATAACTGGATAGTCCACAGAACTAATCCACCAAGTTTCACAAGTTAATATACTACCTGCTGTTGACCGACATCAATACCGACGTAATCAGCCGTAATCAATGCAGCGATTAATGACGATGCCTATCCCGCCACATCAGAAACGTGTCGCTACAGTACCTTTCAATTTTCTGTATTTAACAGTGAACCATGATAGTGAGAATTAAAATAGGTCAGCGTTTGATAAAACTATGAACTGTAGTGGCTTCTGACTTATGACAGACCATACGGTGGGCTACAGGCTTACTGATTTGTTGTTCCTTGTCTTACCTTGGCAAGACAAATTTTTGTTCTCATACATGGGTTTTCAACTTATCCGCTCTCGCATTTGTGTTAATTAAACCTAGGTTTTTATGCGTTTATGTTTTCATGTCTTTGTTTTTAAAACTTTGACTAGTCAGAAGAGAGTTTGGGTGAACAGGTGAGTTTTGAGCTTGGCAATGCAACACACTGTCCATACCAAAGCTTACCTGAAAACTATGCGTCGTGTATCTAGCATGAAGTCGTTCAACAACAGCCAAGCACGAGTGTATAATTGTATAGCTATGGTTTATTCTGCTGTGCATTGGTCACGGTCTGACAGTCTGCCAGCTAGCCAGCAGCGTTTGTATGACAATGCTATGTGTATAAGCCTACCTATATAGGTAGGTTTGTTGTACTTATAGGCCTGCGGGCGACAGCCGTATTTATTTGCCACGGATGACCTAGTAAAACATTGCACGCATGCCGGTGTTGCAAACGGACGCTGAACCAACACTGGCTTACCACGTAGGCCTATATCACCCTAAAAACCTAAACGATGAGAAGTTAAAAATGTTTCATTTTTGTAAAGACAGAATAAGAATGTGACGTTTTAACACGGTATATTTTTTACATTACTTCAAAACGATAGGATAGACAGAATAACAAACGTTGAGGTCAGAACCAGAACCGGACAACAAGCCGTGGACAACATACTGAGAGAAAAACTATTACGCTGGCCTGGACATGTTCTGCGTATGGACCACCAGCGCATACCATAGCAAGCACTGTACTGGCAGGTACTACCAGGATATAAGAGAGGACCAGGTCGACCAAAAGCGAACTGAAGGAGCACAGTCGACAAAGACTTACAAAAGATGGGGTTCACCTGGAAAGAAGCAAAGGTGGCAGCTCTTGACAGACAGGTGTCTGAGTGTGTTTCAATGTGTCCAGATAGATGCGAGATAAACCAAGGACCAAGGACTTCGAAACGCAGCTTTTATATTCATCATTTGCTGTAATCACACGTGCTAATATGCTAACTAACTAACTAATACCCCGTTTACACGATCGAGCAAACATCGAGCAAACGTAGCGTCCGTCTGTCCGTCTGTCACACACAAAAACGTGCCATTCACATCATATTTAACTTTACCCGTGGCATGCCCTATGTTGTATTCTGCTAACATAGAAACTCTCGTCAGTCGTAAAGATGATTTCTCTCGAGGGTTTTTTCTGGATATTGCGCGGTCTTCCTCTTGCCTTTATTGTCTCCTCCCAGCTCTAACAGAACAGTCAGTAATCTCACGCCTTCGTATTTCTGCTAAATTTCTTAGAGTTTATACTCATACAAAACGCTATTGCTCTTTTATTAATTATGCTTTGAATAACTATCAGTCACCTACATAAGTACAAGCACCTAAATACCTACCACATAGTTGAAGTTGGGGGAGCGTTAGGGGCGGGAGGAGGGCTGTGTTGTCTGGGGGGACTTTTTGAGAGAGATCATTTCTACGACTACTAAATAGTTATAACATTTCATTTCACATAGGCTACTGGGACTATTGTTGTTGGTTTTTTGTTTGTATTTTTTCTAAGTAAGTAAGTAAGTAAGTAAGTAAATTTAATTTATAAAGCGCACAATGTCAGCGAGAAACTCACTGAATCTGAGGCGATGTCTAGTTATTAGTTTTTTTGCTATTTGGACATTTTTGCATGCTTTGCATATTTTGCTACTCACGTGTCACTGTATTATATTCAGCTATTTAGCTTTCGAGCAGCAAGTGTGTTTAATAAACTCAATTAAGTTCAGTTCAATACACTCTCTAGCTCTATCAAAACAGTGTATGCTAGGATCACAAAATATTCACCTGCACTGCCCCAAGGACTCTGGTCGTTTTATGACAATATTTCGTAACCTTGAGTCAGGGGGTTCCTTTTGAACAATGGCGTAAAAGAGGAGTACCCTTAAAGTCTATTTTACCGCAATTGGCTCGTCTGGCGTGAAAACGGTTGCAGATAAACACAGATATACTACTTATCATAGCTAACACCAGTATTAACATTAATGATCTTGAACGACCTTGAACCCCAAAAATAAGAAGTTTCTAAATTCTAAATTTATCTTCTAAATTTATCTTCTAAATTTATCGCGATTTTGGGTTGCGACACACATTGTAAAAACAAATTGCGCGGAAATTGCTAGATACAGACCAAGACAACCTGCGTATGCAATTTTTAGCTATAAACGTAGACTTTTGCAGTTTTAAATTTCGACTTTCTAAGTACAAAAAGGGTTGCGCTGGTGGGCGTCATATAGGGGTACCCCTTAGAAAGTACTTATTTTACCGCTATTGTCCCGTTTAGGGTAAAAATGGTTGCAGACATGCTGCTTATCATAAACATCGACTAGTGACGAGCTTTTAATGGTGTCAACATCAATGACCTTGAATGACCTTGAACTTCAAAATAAGGAGTTTTAATGTATTTTGCAATTTTCAAGCTTCGGCGCACATTTTAAGTGTGAATTGCGCCGAAATTACTAGAGATAGACCGAAACAATTGCGTACTATAAAACTTTTATCATAGAACGTACATATTTAACCGTTTTAGTTTCGAACTTTTACGTTCAAATAGTCTTCCGTACGAAGGCTTCGAATTTGGGTACTATTTCACGACGCATTAATATTATTTTATTGCAAGCTATGCACTGATTGCTCGGGTGGCAAAACCGATGATGTCGCGCGTCATGTAAGCTTTGCTCGAATTACTTGTCATCGCTTTTCGAACATCACAATAGTGAGTTTCAGGTTGTTGAAATTATCATTCCGACCACGATGTAATAAAGCTATCGTAAAAGTGGTTTTATTTACGGTATTTATTCAACATAAATAAAATCGACGTTTACAGTCACAGCGTGAACGCCGTGAATCATTCACAGATCGAACACTAACAAATGTCTGGCAGTATCATGTTGAAACTCTAACAAGTACACAACACATAAATAGTCTTCACTTCACTATGTCATAGACGAGACGAATAAAATAAAGCTACAAAACACAAAGTAGCCTATGCAAACGACGATACGCACGCCAGGCCCGTCGAGAGGGTGGAGTAGGGAGGGGTAAGTTACCCCGGACCCCGCGACGTTTGGAAAACCCCGCCGTCACTCGAAAATATACAATACACCACAATGCACCATTTAAAAAAAATTAAAAATTTTCTCCAGAAGAGCCCCGGAACAATATTTGGCGGCCCCGCGAAAATGTTTCCCGGGCCACGCAGTGGCTCTTGACAGCCCTGACACACGCAGATTGATACAAAAAGTCATACGCGTAAATTCAGTGCATTATTGCGTACACGGCTAATGTTTTTAAGTAAATTAGTCACAATATTACGCATAATTGACCTAACGTCCAATCCGGTTAAATACAACTCAAATAATAATGATAACGGTGACGATGACAAAGATGAAAATAATACTGATAAAAATAATAGCAGTCAAGTGATATCTTACTAAACGTATACAATGTTTCATTGAGGTCGTAATAATTATTCAGAAATGCATTTATTACAGCGGTGACACGATATTATGAAATTTCTGAGTTAGCGGCGCAAACGACACGACAAACTGCCAGCAAGCAATAGACGAAAAAAATAGATTACTTATATTGTTGAGCATAATGCGAATAAATAAAGCTAATTACCCTGATGAGTAAGTAAGACGGACCGATTCGTACCGGGATGACGTCGATTAAAGGCGTGTACAAAGCAACTGAACTGAACTGATCTGATTATTTTAATGTGGTTAAGGTTCATTTTATTTTAGTTTATTTTGCAAACTGTATACTAAAACGAGTTATTGCTCAGTTGAAGTCAGTTCTGTCCCTTTGTACACGTCATAAGTATATATTTACCTCTGCCAAGGCAATTGCGCGCTTATTTCTTTTTTTTCGATCTGCTCGTATGTAAGCACAATTTTATACTGCGAACGAAAACCGACTTTCAGTGAGGTCTTTGAGGCAACAAAAAATCGATTGAATACTCTGTTGAAAAGGAGGAAAGAGCTTTCGTCTGTGTTATGACAACTAACAATATTTCCACGATCACGAGTGGTCTACTACGACTTTTGGCGAGTTTCATCAACAGCGGTCAAGCTTGGCGGAGGTTTACTCATGCACACACTCCGAGTGTGTCGTGTACAGTTCACATTACACCAGTCACACGACGCAGTAGTCAGTTATACCCCGTTTACACGACCGAGCAAACATCGAGCAAACGACGAGCAAATGTATTCAATATACAAGTTCTAATTGCTCGACGTCTGCTCGACGTTTGCTCGATCGTGTAAACGGGGTATTAGTCTTCGAATCTCAATCTGTATCTCTGCTGCCAGTTTTCCAGAAAGACTCTCGTACAGACAGAGTGCGTTCTAAAACGTAATCAGATTCAGATTTAGGCCTATCCGAGCGACAGTACAACGATCTCTGGAGGAAGCCAGTCAGTTGGTCAAAGGCTGCTGTGCTTGGCGAAGAAACTGTCAATCATTTTGCGTCGTAGCAGTTTGCCAGACGGCGAGCGTGGAAGCTCTTTGATGAAGCGCACTCCGCCGCGAAGTTTCTTGTACGATGCCACGCGTTCTATAGACGCACCCAGCATACACCGTCAGTCATTTCATCCGAATCCGAAATATTATAACAAATACAGCGTGACGCTAAAATTAAAGCAAAAGTGCAAAAAAACTTTGAGAATTTGAAATCAAAACAGCGCTGCCTTCGAGCGCGACAACACAACAAAAAGCTGGGCGGGGAAAATGAGGCAAAAATTGTCAATAGTTTTTCGTCCAGTTTTAGTACTATCGCACAGATACGCCGCGACGCCGCCTTACGTTTTCTAATCAATACAATGTCAGCTTTTTGTCACATATTACGCTCCCCGAGATACCTAACCAAATTTTTTAAAACGGCAAAAAAATAAGCTGTAAACGACTGAAAAAAAAACAGAAAAATAAACAAAGAGAAAGTTCAAACGTAATGTAAATTTAAGTTTCAAAATCATTCAAAATCAAAAATTGCGAAATCAATCATGCCTTTACTAATCGATACTCAGCCTTGCATAAAGTGTGAACTGCCGCCATTAGTTCACTGCTAAGTACTGGCCACGTCTGGTCAATGATTCGAACTGGTTCGTTAACGGAGAGAGAGTTTGGTGAGTGATTTACCGGAAACGAAGTTGACAAGCTGGTTCTCGGTGACTGTGGAGCCGTCGCGACGTACGACGAACGCCATCGGCAGCTCGCCTGCGTCCGTGTCTGGAAGTCCGACGACTGCAGCATCAGCCACGTCCTGGTGCGATAGTAACACTGCCTCCAGCTCTGTAGGCGCCACCTGTAACACCGTAGTACACACCTATTGTCACAACTAGTACTAACAAGTAATTTGAACAAAGCTCATGAGACGCGCGAAAGCCTATAGCAGTTCCTGTTCACAGGTAATCGTAGTCTATCTCCATCCATTTCGTCGCAATTCACTCTTTTGCAGCCAAAAATCGCCAAAAAA
>Ga0209367_1010047_pt1 | contig 12738 bp, 4 predicted proteins | sample WorMetLIZISLAND2_FD_187412 | JGI IMG/M metagenome (GOLD analysis project Ga0209367, IMG submission 187412) | Marine gutless worms symbiont microbial communities from Max Planck institute for Marine Microbiology, Germany - Olavius geniculatus... ... | reverse complement strand
AAAATATGCCGCATATATGCGGCATATGAAGCATATATCCCGCATATATGCGCCGCATATTTCGCCAAATTCCGCATATTTTCCCGCATATTTTGCCTCAAAAAGTTCCGCATATTTTAAGAAAATTCTCCGCTATAAACCAGCATCCCTAATATTTTAGACATTTGTCTATATGATATAAAATTGAGAGCATGTGTCAGCTAAGGTTGTCACTGTAACCATTGGTTCACTGGGGCCAAATTTACTATACGTTGCAAGACAGATTTACAACAATGTTATGACATACAGAAGGTTTCCGACAGATTTACGATACAAAACAATTTACAAAAAAATTGTATGAGAAAGTTTCGACAAAGTTACTAGAAAACATAACTACTCATTAGCTGTTGTTCAAAAGCATCAAGCATGCATGCACCTGTGGTAATTATTTCAATTTTTCATTGGTATATACTTTTCACATAGTGGCATTTACGTATAGGTTTCATTTGTGGTAACTTTAGGCAATTGTTGGCAACAGCGGAAGCAGACGATCAGTGTGCAGCACTGTGCATTGCCTGGCTCAGTGACACTGTGTCACGATTGTTTGAGGTCAACGTAACGGTGGCTGATTGGCTGGCTAATTTTAGGGTTATGACAGAATTGCACAAAAGTTGCAAAGTCATAAAATTAGCTTTCAAAATTTGGATACAAAGATTTTTGCGACAGTCTTATGATATCGTAACTTGTTGATATACGACAAAGATATGACAAAGTTGCAAAGATTTTGCGATAATTTTATGATTGTTTTACGACGTTTTGTAAATTTCTGATTTCTGGTTTCTGTGCAGGTTTATTGTACTGAGCTTTTCGCTGGCGGTAGTACCCGTGGAGACGACATCCAGACTATGTGTGACCAGTGTGCAGGGCTATGCTACAGGACTTGCCATCATTCTGTCCCTGTGTGCATTCCTGGAGTCAGCAGTTGTGTGGCTAAGTCTGCGTGGCACTGTCATTCATGCAGAACCACGCTCGTGCATGCCTTGCCTCATCTATGCTCGGCTTGGTAATGAATTGTCCCTTCTTCAGCTAGCTTCTAGCCGCAGAAGTTAATTAGCTCTCAAATATTTCAACATATGAGGGTCAAATGGCAAAAAATTACATCTGCAAATGACTGGCAAAACGTCCTAAGTATAAGCTACAAAGTTTTTAAAAATACTGCTTAAATATTTATTTATTTGCAATATTAAATATAGCAAATATACCAATATAGCAATATGTTACGTTATTTGTTAGCAGACTTTGCATGAATGTTAAAACCACTGGGGATAAAGTTGGAAAAATTAATCACTTAGAAAGTGTTTATAGGTGTTTATATTTTACAGGGTTGCTGGTATTGGAGCTGTTTTGGCTGGTTCTTGGAGCTGTCTGGGTTGTTGTTAATTACGAAGTCTGTGCTGATCTTGTTGTGCTCAAAAGAATACTCTTTGGTAATTTTTACGAATTTTAATTCATTTTCTGAGTTATTTGAAATTTTATTGTGTTGGATCAAGCAACCTTTGCATACTGTGTAGTAGTTATTTGTGAACGGTTGATGTATTGATTTGACGCAGTAATGATTAAGTGCAGTAAGTGAAATGGATTTTAGAATATCATTCTGCAGTTATACTTGAGTTATGCAAAGTCACGGCTTAGCACAGGGTGTTTTAGATGTTTTAATAACATTTGCTGGCCACATTGAAATTCTAAAGCAGTTAGCGGCCAACTAGAATTATTGCAAGTGCTTCAAGACTTCCATGTGTCCTTCAGAAGTGCACTTTTCACGATGAATGGGTAACAAGTTGCTGGTTGTAAGGACCAGTATGGTGTCACTGCCAGCTGGCTTAGCACTTAGGCATTGACCTCGGTTCAATTCCACACAGTGTGATTTTTAAATAATTGTTCATGCATCATTTGCAGTGTTGGGTGAACTTTTGGTTAGAATTATTTTACTGCATTAGAAAAAATTTGCTGTACTATGCCTAGACGTGTTCGACTTCACAAACATGTCTGTGACATTATGATATAATAGTACCTGATTGGGGCAGTATTTTGTCTGCTAGCTGGGGACCGTGGGTCCAATTGTTTGCTGATGCTGGCAGTGGATGGCTGCATAGTGTGCTGCAGTATCATCAGCTCATGCCAGTCGGCTGCCACTTGCCCAGTGATTGCAAAGCATTTCTGGTCATGAGTTTGTCATGAGTTTTGACTCATATAAGCAGTGCTTTATTTTTTTACCAGACTGCCACTCACTATGCCCGGATACAAGCTGTGTGTGTGTGTGTGTCTGGGGTAATTAATCCATGTGCTGTGCTGTAGGTGCAGGGGCTTGTGAATGGCTGCTGCTGTTGTCTTTACTCGCTGGTGCTAGCTGTGTAATTGCACGCTCACCATCACCATCACTGCCAACTTGTAAATGCTTGTCTGCCAAGTCCAGACATTCGCTGCAGTCTAAAGACCACGCTGTAGATCAAGTGGATGCACTGATTGATACAACTCATGCCAGCCTGTTTTCTAATGCACATAAGGTTACTCTGATACTCTTTTTAGTGTTGCTTTTTCATTTGCAGGATTTAATGTCAGTTTACGCCTAGTCTTATGCCTGCTGTGCTTCATGTCACAGTACTTTCTCATTTAGGTTAGGAACTTTGATAACTTTTAAAGCACATTGCAACCTGTTACAATTCACATCAACTATTTTTTGGCTTAGTTCATTCCACTTTATTGCATCTTGCAACATCACTGATATAATGATGTGTTTAGTTGTGTTGCACTGCATTACCTTAGCATATATGACATCACATCTGTTCCTCTAACGAATGATCAGATTTCTTCATTATGTGGGCGGGTCGATGGGCCAGGTGCTGGGCTTGAACTTTGGCAGGCCAAAAATGGGCTGGGCTTAAAAATTTTTTAGTGTAAATGGGCTGAGCTGGGCTGGGCTGCGCTGGGCCGAATATGCAATGGGAAAGGCCAGATTGTCATTTTTGGGCCTATGCAGGAATATTGCCTGTATTAACACATGAACATGGTTGAAGGATAACAAACATTTGTTACTGAGATAGGTACGGGACATTTTGTTTGCAGAGTTCTTTGGTCGCCGTTTCTCAGTTGTTTTTCCTTGCGGCAACATTTCAAAGCCTGGACTTGCTGATGACTGATATATTGGCTGGTCTTCTGTTGCTACGTCGGTCCCAACATACTAGACAAACTCGCATACTCAGTGAGGTCGACATATCTTTGCTGTCTTTATTCTTACTGATTTTTATTAACTTGATGTAATGTTTGGATTAACTTTGGTATTTGCTGCCATTTCCAGTTATCTTTTTACTTATCGCAAATGTTGGTTTTTAACTAAAGATAACATTGAACTGACTGAAGTTAAACTTCAGTTTATGTTTGTGATTATCATGGTATTTATTCTAAGTGTTAATCTTTCTTCTCGACAATACATGAAGTCACATTATCATTAGATCTCTATTTCGTTGAATCACACGTGAGTGATATTGAACAGTTTTGAAATTTTTCTCCAACAGTACTGGGAAATTTTGCCAGAAAAGTATTAAAAATTGAGCTACTCATTGATCTTGAAACTTTGATGTTAGATGTGTTGTAATAAATGTATAATGTTTTGTTACTTGTTAGGTTTTAGGCGTTGTTGTAGTGGAATGAATGCTCTTTTGTTATGCATACCAATTAGCATTAAAGCACTGAGTGATGACTGTGCTTCCATGCTTTGTCTTTAGCCAGTTGTTTTTAACTGTCGTCTTGAGGACTTTTTACAGGTCTAGCATCCATTTCTTTTACCTGTCTGCAATACTGAAACATAGTAGAACCATTTTAAGAGATAAGAGTGAATAAATTTTTCTTCTTCCTGGCAAACTCCTGACAGAGCGTTGAAGTGCTGATGACTGGGTGCCAAAAGTACCTATCCTTGGCCTTCCTCCAGGCAGTGTGAACTCCAAAGTTCTGGGGCTGGATGTCTTCATCAACTTTTCCGAGCCAGGTTGTTCTTGGACATCCAACCGGTATCCTCCTGTCAGCTAGGGGTCGGAGCGGTGATGATCTTCCGCTAGGGCTGTACGAGCTAGGTGACCAAAGAACCTTAGGTGATGGGACCTGACCACTTCAGAGACTGGTGTGCAAAAACTAACGTCTCGAACTATCTCATTTGTAGGGTGCCCGGTATATGGTATCTGTAGGATTTTCCGTAGGCACCAGGTATCAAATGCATCAAGACGATTACGTGAAGTCTTGGTAGACATTACTGGCTGGAATCCTTCAAAGTCCCATCACCAATGATTCCACAGTTACACCGATGGTATACTGTAAACTGTAAAATGTTGGAGATAGCCATTACAGACTGCTGAACTGTGCTATGACTATGTGGTCAACTACCGGACGAAATGGTATATAAAAACAACATTCGTAACTATGTAGTCAGTACAGTAACTTCAAGTATCACAAAACTGCCACCTAACTAATTCCAAATTATAATTTCTAATACTGTTAACTCAGCCTGGCCATCCGGCTGCGGGTAGGCAGAGCGAGTACCCGCAATAAATGGGCACACCGTTGATGATCTTCCGCTAGGGCTGTACGAGCTAGGTGACCAAAGAACCTCAGGCGATGGGACCTGACCACTTCAGAGACTGACAAACAAGCAGTAATGTCTCGAACTGTCTCGTTTGTAGTGTGCCCGGTATATGCCTGGTGAATAACTGCTGCTCAATATTGTTGTTGTTAGGGTAAATGTGAAACATATGAGTTTTTGTCTGGTATCCCGATAACGCCGTCTACACAGTTTCTGAGCCTGAGAAAGCCGGAAGTGCATTTGCTGTTTCTGCGGGCAATTCACTTCATTCGCTTCAGCATTGCTGCCTATCGTCAGCCACGGCCATTGTCTGATGGCTGCATCACGTCACTGGAGAGACGCTTGACAACACGTTGTGCGGAAACATCCAAAGCCAAGTGCATGTCTTTCCTTTCTCTCCACTTAACAGGGTTGTAAGGTTTTTAAAAATCCCAACTTGGTGTTTTGGTGTTTTGGGTTTTATTGGGTTTTGGGGTTTAAGTGTTTCAGGTTTTTGGATTTTTTTACGTTAAACCAGTTTTTTGTGAGAAGGTTGAATTTGACAGCTTTTGAGATTTGTACAGGTTTTTAGTTGATTAATTCGTATGAGTTCCTGTTTGCTCTCTGTAGCTAAAATATACCAATATTTGCAAATTTGTAGTTTAAAATGTTCCAAAAAACCTAGCCATAACAATTATTATTAGTGGAAGAAGAAACTAAAATTGGATTAAATTTTCGGTGGGTTTTTGCGGGATTTTTTGGTGGGCTTAGCCCAAAAACCCATTGGATTTTTTCCGGTTTCTGCTTTTGTGTCAGCCTTGCCACTGAATGATGCTTTCTTTTTCTGTGTATTGTACAGCTGGTAATGATGAAAAATTCGTTCGTAGTTAACTTGAAAAAAATTAACAATTAATTAATCGTTAATTTTGATTAAAACAGCAGTGTTTATTGTGCAAGAAAAATGCATGTTTTTGTCATTTTTGTGAGTTACTCAGCTAACAGCCATCACAGATGCACTGAGGCAACAATAGCATTATCAGTAGGGCCTGTTTGTTTGTTATATTGCATCATACTTTCCAGAGAAAAAGATTTTCATTTATTAAGTGCTTTGTATTTATTTTATAATACAGCTTTCGTGCTAAATTTAATCCTTAAACATTCTGTTAATCGTTAAAAAATGTTAACGATTTATCATGTCATTAATCCTTAATTTCTACAGCTTTAGTGCATTGTAGTCTGTGCAGTAATTCTTTGCATGCAAACATTCATTGGGTCAATTTTTAAGTGATTAAGTGATTGAACGATCAATTTCTGTTTTCTGCAGTGGCGAGTGTTGGTCGAATGAAGCATCATTGTCATTCTCCGACATTGGATTTGTCGACATGAAATGCTCTGGATGTCATCATTGTGTTCCACATCCTGTCTTCTCCCGCAAGGTTCTCAACATTTTTCTCAGTCTGTTTTCGATAATTCTTGTCTTTTATCGCTTTTTGTCTTCTCTACCTCCCTTCGTACTTAGTTGTGACTAGCACATGTTCACTTTGCTTTTATTAAATTATTGCTTTTTTCCTGTTCATCTTTGAAAACTTCCATTAATCATTGCTGGATAGAGATTTTTTAAACAGTTTTTTTGATAAACTTGATATTTCACTTATTTTTTTTCGGCCAGTGAGTGAGTGAGTAGGGTTTAACGTCCCACCCGACACAGTATAGGTCATTTCAGGGATGGCCTTTTCAGGCAATGCACGTAAGTGTAATAATTAATGGAACAGAAAGTTTAACCTTTACAGAAAAACCTGATACCAAACGCACAACACAGTAACGACTTAAACCTAAAATTGTAAGAACTTTTTTTTATTATTTTTGTGCACATGTAACAGTAATAACAGTTGTAATATTTTCCCCTGTTATCCTTCGGACAGTCATCAATCTCCTAATGCTGTATATTCGAGGTTCTTGGTACATTCATTGTTTAGAACGTGTAGTGAGTGACAGCCTGTTGGCATGAGCTAATGATACTGCAAACAGTCGACCATCAGTGCAGCCAGCGTACATACCACCACCTTATTTAGTCACATTAGGCCTTTGTCCCATGTCTTGTAAGCTACTGCACATTTTTCATCTCACAGAGGGTAGGAGGCTGAGTTGACTTGCATTTACAATGTCTAACTGCAGAGACTGATTGACACTGTTGAATTTAGGATGATTTTTTCTTCAGAAAAATGTTGTATTCTGCTGTTGCTTGGTGGAAAACACAACGGTTAAGGGTGCAATTACTTTACTTTAACCCACACTTGGCCCGCACTGCTACCATTTTCACAGTTTTTGGCTGCAGTTGTGCATTATAAAGCGAATGACGGCGTAGCCTGGGCAGTCTAAGTGTGGTTTAACTACGATACCACACTGTCTGGAGTGGTATAAGCTCGGACTGCATGCTTACTTACCCAGTCCAGCAGTGCATTATCTAGTGCATAGAGTAATGCAATAGTTTAGCAACACACTCAAGTCAACACCCACACCTCATATGTGGTGCATTTGTGTGTGCATTATTTAGCTGAGTTTCAGGTTCCCAGCATCGTTTGCTGTGAGCGTGGATTATGCTGCCAGGGCTGCCGTTGTATCCGTCACAGTCAATGTTCCCATCTGGGTATTAGCCATTTCTGTTTAATTTATTCTTCTTTATTCTGAATCTCTATACAGTTGGATTTTAGCAGTTTCTATTTAATTTTTTTTTTATTCGAAGTCCAAGTACTGAACCACATTATCATTTCTCCCGTAGTCAGCGTAGCGAGTAAATTACATATTCATTGATATTTTAATGTGCGGCACCGTATTTTGTTTCAATTTTATTTGTAAAGTTTCTGTGACATTGGCTTATTAAAGGTTATTTGACTTGACGTCTTAAGTTTAATAAATTGATTGGAAGTCAGGCTGTTCTCAATACACTTTTTACATGGCGTGGAATGGAACTGAGATTAGCACTTTTCTGTCATGGTGTGCGATTTTTGTCAGCAGTGAAATTTATAATTTTGTGCAATGTTTTGCAGGACATTTTTGAGCAGACAGTCAATGACGCTGAAATTCTTCCCGTTGATCCGCCGAGAGATGACTGGCTGGCTCATAAGGTCTGCTTTTGCGTTTTTCATTTAATATATATATACATATTGAGCTAAAAGTGTACACTTTCCAAAGTATTTTTAAATTTGTAATTATTCTCTAGCATTGTCTGTCTAACCTGGTGTAACTTGATGCAGAATTGCAAACCAAATGCGTAGTTGTGTTGTTGGAGAAATATGTAAAACAACAGTTAAAAATAGCTTATAGTTTTGAACATCATTTGCTGCTATATTCTGCACATATTGCATGTAATTTTTAGTTATTTGCAAAGTAAAACAAAGCAGAAATTGCGTTATGAAGCAGTTTATTTATGCATTTTTATGTCATTGTGTCATTTTTGGTGGATAACCACAAATGACTTGCTTATGTCTTAAAAGCAGCACATAAAATTGTTCTGACTGAGTGATTGACTGATTAGGCCTAAAGAAAAAACCTCTGCTTCCAGTTGCAACATTTTTATGTGATGATGTGTCATGTTAATATTATTCAAAAACTCGTAAAAAACAAACTGACACACTAAATAGTACCACTCACGAGAACTTAAGCAAAGTTACGACAACATTTCAGACTGGATGCAAACAGTATTTTCCAGTAAACTTTGGATGCAAATTAACAATGGCACAGATATTTTTGAAGGTATAATAAACATTTTGTGGACACAGGTTTTTTCTAGGGAGAGATGCATAAGATTGTTTGTTGTTTGTGTAAAAGTAGTAACATGCAGATGTGTGGATTTTGCAGTGTGTTTCTGGTATTTGGTGCAGAGAGTATGATGTGGAAATAAAGCAATGTATGATGTAGGAACTTCTTGGGCTGGCAATTGAAGTCCGACGGCTGCTGCAAGACGAGATGAGATTAGAGAAACTACTCAGTCCTGACTCGGTGAGTTTCCACTTGTTTGCATCGTCTGTCATTTATTACGTCAAAGTCACCATGTTACATACAAATTGCACACATAAAATCCTAAAAAAATACAATACAAATGCTGAGACTGAATATCTGCAGCGAACAAGTTCCAGATTGAGATATTTATATCTGTGATGGATTGCGAAATAGACAGTGTTTTATGTTTACTTCCAACAGCAGGAAAACGATGGAGCACTAGACGTGACAAGGAATACAGCTACTGCACATGGTGTGGGAAAAAAAGTGGACCCCTAAAGTTTTTCACCATTTTCTCAGCAACCATTTGGGATTTCAGTATGAAATTTTACAGCTTTATTTACTGAAATCTTTTACATCTAACTGCCAAGTGAAATGTGATTCTGTTGAAAAACGACGAAGTTATAGACTTTTTAACATGACCGCCTACCGATTTTCCAGCATTAAAAAATGTTTAAGCTAAAAATGCTATTTAATTTTCAAAAACTGGTTACCATGCTACTGCTGATGACGTAACGGTAATGTTTTGATAAACAGTAATTTATTTTGTTTTAAAATTATCATCAAATTATTGTTCCTTTAAAGCAATCGCCGGCTGCCCACTGGGTTCGTCTTCCAGCAGGATGGCACGTCAGCACACACAGCGCGTGCCGCGCAGTGCACAGAACTGGCTGCAGGCCAGCTGTCCAGATTTCATCACAAAAGCTGAAAACAAGCGCCAAACTCAAGGAAGCGCTTCAGGTTATCTGGGGCAACCTGCCACAGGGACTGATCGACAAGGCTGTAAAAGGCGGTGAACACTTCAAACATTCACAGTGACAATGGAATTCTGTCATCTGATCATTATTTAACTGCGTTGTTTAAACGATGTTATTAAATTGGTGTTGTAGGTGGAACATTTTTGAATGCTGAAAAATCGGTAGGCGGTCATGTTTAAAAATCTGTAACTTCGTCGTTTTTCAACAGAATCACATTTTACTTGGCAGTTAGATGTAGAAGGCTTTAGTGAATAAAGCTGTAAAATTTCAAATTAAAATTCCAAACGGTTGCTCAGAAAACAGCATAAAACTTTAGGGGTCCACTTTTTTGCCACACCTTGTATACCTCGTACCAGCACGGGATTTGTTCAAATTGGAAAACTTGTTGTGAAGCGAGACTGTGTTGTGATAACACTGTTTATGGTAAACGTCTGAATCTTCTGGTTGCTACTGTGTGTCATGATCAGGGATGCATATAAGGCACTGGCCAATTTTTGGCACCAGTTTTTGGCTGATTATTAACTAATTATTACAAAAAGTTACAAAAAACCTGACATTCGTAACTGAATTTAAGCTACGATTGTAGATTAGTGTACAACCAAGCACTTTTTCCAGCATTTTTGCCGAGTTTGCACGTACAATAATTAATAATTATAAAAAGAAAATAAACAGATTTTTGCATCGTTGGTTAGGTGTTTCTGAAATTTAAGATTTTGGTATTTTAATTCTATACTGATTGTCGGCTGATTATCAGTACCGATACATCCCTATGATATGTTGTTTGCAGGGTACAGCTCAGTATGACTTGGTGCTGGTGGGTCACTCGCTGGGCGCTGGAGTTGCTGCTATCTTAGCTGTCCTGCTGCACCGGGAATTTCCCAATCTGCACTGCTTTGCCTACTCACCTCCCGGCTGTCTGATGAGGTATCAGTCTGAGTCCTCTAAATAGCAGATCTACTTTAGAGTTAATAGACGACGCAGTGTGGTTCGAACCCAGAAGTTAGTTGGTTTCAGTTTAGATGATGATTTCCGAAAGACCCGACCCGGGTTTTTTTTGGATCTTGGCAGAAGGTTGAGAGTGACTATGATGTTTGACTGGCAGAGGGTTCCAGACACCTAGGGTCAGTGCAATGTGGTTAAAAGCTAAAAAGAGACAGTACAGCCACAACAATTCAGACTCATTTATTGGCCAATTATTGTAATAGGTTTCTTTAATATAATGAGGTGTGTTAATGCAGAGTAGATGCAGAAGTTAATTGGTTTAGTTTTTTTTTTAACAAGTGAATATTATTGTTCGTTTGCTTTAAAGGTAAGCAAAAGGTCATATTTACTGGGATGTTTTTGTTACAGTATTTCCATTGGGTCACTTCACTTTTTGACTTAGACTTTCGCCGAGTCTTTTCGCTGAGCGAAAGCTAAAGCTCAACGCTAAAGTCTGTACTTAGACTACAGTTCAACTAAACTTTGGTCTAAATCTACTGACTTAGACCAAAACAATTAAAAATGGCGGAAAACCCGTAAACCTGACAGGAAATAAATCAACCATTTACGCTTGGACTTGCTTATTTAATTGCGACGTGCACGCAAATAAAGTAATTGCGTAACATTTGACGTCATTGCATATTTATTACGGCATTTATTTTTCGTACCAGACTGCTTTAATTTACTAAACTGTCCGTATGCATAGGACTGTAAATAGTCGCCATGTTTTCGCTCAGCTAAAGTCAAAAGTTGAAGTGGATTCAGACTCAGCGAAAGTTAAGCCATAAGGGCTAAAGCTATCTCTTCCATGCAAATCGAACCGACTTTAGCCAGGTTAGTTCGGCTCAGCTTTGGTCTAAGTAGGTACTTTTGGACTCAGCAAATCGCTGAGACTTTTCGCTGAGTCCATACTTTGGTCTAAGTAGGTACTTTAGACTCAGCGAAAGTCTCAGCGAAAGTCTAAGTCAAAAAGTGAAGTGACCCATTGAATGGCCAATGGAATTGGTATACAATAAGTTCTGCAGTGTGCAAACTGATGCTGCTGTCTTGAATTACAGATAAAAGGTAAAGGTCAGAATATAGCTTTTTAGAAGATTGAACCCCTCACAGAGCTACCTGCCATATGGGATCACACATTGTTACCTGCCGCCCGACACAGGTGAACTTGCCCCACCTTAACCCCAGCCAGATAGGTCGGTACTTGCTTAACCTACCCCGTAGGAATGGAAGGCTGAGTTGACGTGGGCGGCTGGTTACATACCGAGATGGTTTGCCTGCCCGCAGGCAGTCACCCATGGCAGTACTAACCAGGCCCGGCGTGCAGTAACTTCATTGATCGAATGAAACGTGTTACCGCTATACCAGGCTACCTGTGTTTGTTTCATACCACTCTGTATCGTTGTTGTTTTCTAGCGCACCATGTGCGGAAGCAACAAAGTCATTCATAACGTCAGTTGTCGTTGGCAAAGATGTTTTTGTGAGGTCAGTGCTTCAAAACCAAACTTCTTTTTCCGCAGTTTTAAGTCCTCTAGCATTCAGTTTATTTGCAAATATTCTGTTTAATTCTTTGTACATTGCCAGTGATCATTCATTTTGTTAGGTATCCTTGCAGTTAATTTGCAACGCTATGGCACGATACACTAAATTTGCATCAAAACATGAGGGAAAATTACATTGAGTACATATCGGTAAAAAAATGATCGTGTATCATATTTGCCTGTTTTTTAACATGTTTATTCGTCAAACAGACACAGCAAGACAGATATGAACTTGAAGAGACAGTTTGCAAGTAGTGAAAATGCTACGAACATGAAAACTGCAAAACATGTTGCTAGGAATCTGCATAAAGCCTTAAAATGATGGATTCTGCCAGTGAATAAGCATCCGAATACAGCATTTTTTAGCTTTACAGACAAGAGTGGTGTTAGAATATAGCTCGGCGTATTGACTTGGATATTTGTTGAGCCAGGAAGTAGGGCCAAGGATATATTTACTTGTAACACTGAGTGATGGTTTTTGTTTTAATTAACCTTATTGAATGAAATGTGCTATTTTGTTTTTAGAATTGGTTCGAACCAGCTGAACAGTTTTCGATTGGATTTTGTCAATGAGTTGAAGAAATCAAAAGAGCCAAAGGTATGTAGTGACGATTATTGCATTGTTTCATTTTTAGCCAGTGAATTAAAGGTCCTTGGTCACCAAAATTAACATATACATTTTATTCATTTTCCTGTAAGTGCAGAATTTTATGATAACTTTGACAGTAATATCGGCACCCAGCGTTCTGTCAACACGGAAAAATTTACCTTTGAAGTCGACGATCTACGAAAACGACGTAGAAAACGCGCCGCCATGACGGTCTGCGATGACGTCATGAGTTTAGCTTATAGACGCCATGAATTAATATTCATG
>Ga0209367_1010046_pt1 | contig 12738 bp, 9 predicted proteins | sample WorMetLIZISLAND2_FD_187412 | JGI IMG/M metagenome (GOLD analysis project Ga0209367, IMG submission 187412) | Marine gutless worms symbiont microbial communities from Max Planck institute for Marine Microbiology, Germany - Olavius geniculatus... ... | reverse complement strand
GGGTAATTTACCTCCTACTCTCCATCTCGACGGGACTGGGTGCGCTAATTTACGCGTTAATTAATGCATTAAAAAAATTAATGCACTGCGTTAATGCGTTAAAAAAATTAACGCCTTGACAGCTCTAGTGAAAACAAAAGTTCTGCTAGTGAATGCTAGTATGCATTCGAGAAGACAGAGTGAACGAAGTATCTGGAACTGTTCAAAACGTCGAGAGCCACAGCGGGACCCAGGAAAACATTGTCACAAGGCCCCTCTGTGGAGAAAATTTCTGAATTTTTTAAGTGACGCATTCTGGAGTGGGCCCCCAAACGTTGCACAGAGCCCGGGGTAACTTACCCCTCATACTGCCCCCTCTCGATCAACCTGCTGACACGAAAGGAGAGAGGTCATTCTCTGTGCTGAAAATAAAGAGAGCAAAGAATCAATTGTGTTGAACTGTTGGACAAATCAAGCTGTGACTTGTTTCTCTGGACCATCAAAGCAGACTTGCACAAGAACACTAGCTGACTTTGAATGTACTGTTGCAGAATTTGACAAATTGAAATCTCCTAAAAGTTTACGAGAAGTTTGAGCTAATGCTCACGAAACACGCGAAAACCTATAGCAGTTCCACCTTTTTGGCATTTAAGGTCATCCAAGGTCATTGATTTCAGTGCCAATCGAAAGCCAGTGTACGACTTCATATAAGTGATTAATACTAACCTAGGCCCTATCTCACACCATTTCTGAGATACAGCGACTTATTAGCTCAAAATGGCAAAATTTCCCTACTCCTCTTATTTAGCACCCTCATTCAGGGTGACCCCTTTCAAATTTCTGGAAAATCTTGACAGATCCTGAAACTAGAGTCTGCCACACAGCCAACAGTGAGAATATGGTGATCGTAGCTTGCACCGGTTTTCCCTGATCCACCCATAAAGGTAAAAAGGTAAAGGTCGTCAATTTATATAGCTCATCGTCGCAAACACGCCTCTAATGCGCTTTCGTCACTAACCAGAGCCGCCTGCCGCACGGCCACCGTGTGCAGGGTGGCGCAGCGACCGGCTAGGCAAACCCAGTCAGCTGTACCAAGGTCCGTAACCCATGTAAATGAGTTACTACTCATTTTACCGTCCCACAGAGGGTAGAAGGCTGAGTCAAACTAGCTGGCAGGCAACCGAGATGGTTTACCTGCCCGCAGGCAGTCACCCATCACAGTACTAGCTGGGCCCGGCGTAGAGTAACTTCGTTTCAGCCGAAACACGTTATCAACTATGCCACGCCACCAGCAAACCCATGTGACGGATGGACAGACAGACAGAATTGTGACGGATAAAACTAAGTCCATTATGCTATCTGGTTCAAACTTGTGGGAGACCTGCACATTAGCTAGTCTCAGGCTTGCGTGCATGTGTGAGTGTCGCTTTGTCCGAAGTCCAGCATGTGGTGAAAATTTACATTAGCTCCATCACCCCAGAATCACAGATTGCTTCAGAAGTGACTGAAATAGGTAGAATTAGTGTTGTTATGCATGTTTCAGACTAATTTAATTATGGGAAACTGCAAATAATTGACTATTGATACCCAAGAACAAAGTTCATTTTTAACGTGAATTTCATCATTCTAAAGAGGGATTTTTTATGGGACCTATAAAGAAAAAGGGGCTAGGTCTTTTTGAAAAAAAAAAAACATGAAAAAACACAAACAGCGCCTGGCAAATAAAACACGTACTGAACTCAATAAGAACAAAATAATTTTATAGCTGAATAAGCCGCATCTACGGTGTCGTAGCATTTCGCCTAATTGCATTTCGCCTAATCTCATTTTGCCTAATCGCTCCCCCAGTTGGGTCTACTGCAGAGCCCCAACCGAAATCGAACTAGGGTTAGGGTTAGGGTTAGGGTGAGGGTTACGGTTAGGGTAAGTATACGACGCGAAATGAGATTAGGCGAAATGAGACGACACCCGTCGTATACTTACTTACGGTTGGCCAAAAAAATGGCACAAAAAAATGATGAACGACAAAACAAAGCTTGTCAAAGAAGCAAAAAACGACAAAGCAAGTCGTTGTTGTTGGTCCGCCTATCAAAAAAAGATTAGGCAAAATGGGATTAGGCGAAATGGGATTAGGCGAAATGCGATTAGGCAAAATGCTACCCAACCGCATCTACAACCCATAAAACTAGCTAAAAAACTTAAGAACTTTACTGTTTCAGCGAGCTTTTTATCTCTGAGTAGTTTTTATTTTTTGTACATTATCCTTAGTTTTTATTTTAGTTTTTAGGTGTGTTGTACACCACTGGTCACTTTTGTACGTGGTTATTTTTGATTGATTGATTGACTAAACCAGCGTAATGGCGCCACCTAGTGAATGAATATTGTACCAAAAGAATTTTTTTAAAAAAGGCTGAGTAAGCAGCAATGTAAATCATAAATGAATACAAAAATGCCCCAAAACACGAAAAGCAAACTGCCACCCCTGGGTAAAAACAATGCACTGCAGATACTGAATAAGCAGCATATAAAGAACGACGGAATTAATATTACAATAATTCTAGCGGTAGATCGGCGATCTTGCTGTTAGCACTGAAAAATTGCTTGAGGTAGATCGGGTAAGATACATTATTGGGAAGATGGTAGAATTTATATGCCTGGAATACTTAGGTCTACAAACCATGCGACGACACTGTCACGTATTTAAATCAGGCTTATTCAGTATTATATCAGAGTCCATCTCGAGCCAAAGCTGTTTTTGTAACACAGACTTAGAACTATAGTGCTTTTAAATAAATTTTATTTAAAGCTTGGTAATTGATAACATTTCAGTTCTAACCAGAGTCTTAGCAGTGAAGTGAAGTGCAGTGAAGAAGAAATGTGGCTGCATTCTTACATTAACAACGAGATAAATGTAATTAGGTAAATGGCAATCTACCCCTAGTAATTTTCTGCTCCGTAATGTGAGATCGCTGATCTACCGCTAGCACTGACCTTAATATTATTGCTTATCCCCACTCAAAACCCCAGATTTATTCTCAGGTAGCAATGTGTCAGCCAATTGCAGTTTCCCATAATTAAACTAGTCTGAAATCAGAATCAGATACAGAGTTAAATGAGAAAATAATTTAACTTCTATTACACATTCACTATGTGTCTGCGACAAAAAACATTATTCGGCTTTCATAGAATGATGAAATATCAGAATAAAAATACAATGTTTTTATTTTTTTGACAAACTTGCCCTCCTCCTTTTTTTCCAGGCTGGGGACTGGCACAGTAGTGTATATACTGTGGCGGAGTTACAAGATGTTATTTTTATTTCGGTAAACATGCAGTTTAGCGGCCTAAACGCAATTCAAAGTCAACTTACCGCCTATATACAGGCGAAGCTTAGGGTTAGGCTTAGGTTTAGAGTTAGGTTTAGAGTTAGGGTTAGGGTTAGAGTTAGGATTAGGGTTAACTGACCGCATGCACGCTTTGGCCCGTATAGGCAGTAAGTTGACTTTGAATTTCGTTTAGGCCGCTAAACTGCATGTTTACCTTTATCTCTTTAATACTTTTGTTTGTTTTTGTACGCAAGCTATGCATGTGTCAGCACCGAAAATAGTGCCTTCTTGTTTCATGTAAGCAACAAATCGACCACAAGCACCAGATTAACTCAGACTAAATTAACTCAGACTACTTTACCATTGCCCCACCTTGCCTTCCGAACTGCACGAGACGCACATGGACGCATTCTATCAACGACCATTTTGGCTTTACATCACTGGCTACTAGCAAAACAAACGTACCAGATCGCGCTCTTACTTTCGCATCACGAATACGTCTTTTCGTTCTAGCATTCATCGTAAATTACATAAAAAACGCTATTACATGAAAAAAACTGACAACACAAACGGTAACTAGCGGCCCTCAAGTTTCACCGTCACAAACTCACAGTAAATAAGTAAACGGGAGTTTCACGACATCCATCCATGCAGGCATGCAGGTTACAGTAAAACTGGCAGCTAATAGAAGCTCCCGGCTTCTATTGAAACATTGTCAACCTGGCATACAAAGGTAATACACTTTTCCTATGGATAGTGTGCGCAATTAATACTGTTATTACAATACAATTTGAAGTGAGTGCATAAGACTACTGCACATACAATAATTAATCACTACTATTATAAATGTACAAAACATCAGTTTATGAACTTGTTAACGGCAACATTTAAGGACTTGCACATCGAAAACAGCAAAAATTACAAAAGGTGATATTGCGCGCATCACACTGACTGTGTGTTGTGTCAATCATCAATGTGCTGCTGAATAATATTACCGGTAATTATTGACATCACTAGTTAAGCCTTTTTTGTGCACTGGAGTGACTACCGCAGTTTTCCAGATTTCGGGTACTGTGCTACTTTGCATTGACTGGGCAAATATTAACATGAGTGGAAATGCTATACCATCAGACAGACTCTTAATAAATACAGAACTGAGACCATCAGGTCCAATAAGCTGATTCCTCCTAATTCGAATTAGCGATATCACTACTTCTGAATAAAAGTTGATTCTGCCTGCCATAGATTATAACTCGGTTACTTACCGGACAGGGACAGTGGACACTTGCAATTGCAAAACTATATCGGCCGAAACTGTATGGGCCGAAATGCGGTCAATGGATCATACCGGTTTTACCGTGATTGAGCGTAAAATGGCGGCAAATTAGTTGTTGTTTGTTATTTTGCTTGTAGCCTTGTTCGTAATCTTGGTAAATAGGTTTTTAAAAGTTCTTTCTTTATTCTCACAGTAATGTGTGAGTGACAAGTCAACTGCTGTATAAATCGCAAAACTCTGCCATCCGAATCCATAGACGTAAAAAAGTTCTGAAAGGTGGGACGGCTCTAGCCATACTAGATACAACTGTGATTATCCATACTGGATTCACAGCTGTATTTGTCTCTAGGTAATAAACAGGCGGCAGTAAAATTCACTGACGTCATCAAGGTCAGGCAGCAGTGCTTAGCAGGCAGTAGCCGCTACTGCCTGCTAAGCGGTGCTGCCTGACCTACTAGCTTAACAGGCTAGCAGTAGTCTAGCACTGGCCGTTGGCTACTGGCAGATGACAACGCAAGATAGGGTATGACTGAGGGGTCGGGTAAAGTTACAGTTACATGGTCAGCATCTGAAACACTGTGATTATGCCAAGTACCTGGGTATTAACATCAGCAAAGACATGCGCTGGACTAGACACATTGACACAATCACAGCTAAAGCAAATAGTAAATTGGGATTTGTTAAAAGAAACATCAACATCAATAACAGAGCAGTCAAGGCATGGGCTTAGTGAGACCTGTTCTTGAATATAGCCAAGCAGTATGGGACCCATACACAGTGTCTGATACTCAGCAAATTGAATCCGTTCAGCACTGGGCAGCTCGTTTTACCATGAACAGGTACCGCAGAACGTCCAGTGTTGGGGCCATGTTGGCAGAACTTAACTGGGAGTCTCTAGCGTCACGTCGCCATACTGCACGCCTAATGTTGTTCCACAAAATCCACTATGGTTTGGTAGCCATCAATATGTCACTCGAATTTAAGTACAACTCAGGACCAACTTGAACAGAAAACTCACTGGCATATCACATTCCTGCGTCATCGGCTGACTATCAGAAGAACTCTTTTTTTTCTACCGTACAGTCAGAGACTGGAACTGTCTTCCTGATGAAGCTGTTCATACATCGATCCCTGAGCATTTCAGTGTTTACATTCTACCATAAACTGCGGCTGCGGTACTCCACCGATTTTGGTGAAAGAGAGTCGCGACCCTTCCATGAGGAGCCAGAGATACTTCTCTATTTTAATTAGCACCTTATGCACCGGGACATTCTTTAAGAGTTTTCGTTATGCACTCAGCACTGCCGGCATGTCCGCAACCGCTACTGGTCAGGAGTCTTCAACTTGTTGAAGTTTGACCATACTCCGAAGAAGAAGAAGAAAAAATTGTTTCTGTGATCATACAATCATACTTACTGTGCCAAGAACCGGAAGAAGAAATGATTGTTTTTATTTTTTTGACGAAGACTTCCGGTGGAAGTCGAAATGTTGAGGTGCAAACAATTTTTTGGTTGTAACTGATGAATTTATTACTGTAAAGTTTCTTTGACCTAATGAATATTTTTCCGTAATTTTAGTATTAAGCACAAAGTTGTACTATATTACACGTGAAATTGTCGCCCCCAATGCAGACTCTGGTGAGAACTGGATACACACATGTTATGTAGCGTCATGGCTAAGGTTAGTGTTTGGATTAAGACTAAGTTGGAAATAGGATTAGGGCATGGTTAAACTAATAAATTACAGCTTAATTACACTATTACCCATTGCGACATCCACACACTTTTTTCCCATAGCTGGCACATGCCATTGCCTGTTTAGTGTATATGCTGTCTCTAGGAATTCAGTCCGCTAGACTATGCAACATTACCAAGCCTAGATTGCTGTTTCGAACTTCCTGGTGTAGAACTTTTGCAATAGTGCTCGGTGAGGGTTAGGAATAGGGTTAGTCATAGAGTTAGGGTTGATTTTAGAGATATTGTTGGGGTTAAGATAGGGTTAGGGTTAAGGCTAGCATTAGGATTTGAATGAGGAAGTTTTGTGATTGCACTTATGTCTTGCTACATAATACATAATTTATGCATAACGTCAGTGGCATCATGGTTTAAAAAAGTGGGTTGGGCAGGAAGTTGCAATATTTTGGCAGACGTGGCAAATTTCTGACAGAGTTCTCGCAGGCAGCTGCAAGTTTCTAAAACAGAAGATTTTTGGGTGCCCAAAATTTTAATTTTGCGCTTAAATTTTTCTAGATTGTGGTTTTTGGCCCCTGTTGACGAAAATTTGAGACAAGACGAAGATTTTTTGAAAATTTTCTGCCAGCCCAATATTTGGGGGCACTGCTCCCCGTCGCCACTACGGCACGGCATAATGCTTTAGTCACTACTGTTTCAGTGTTGTATGGCCGATGAGTTTGGTGCATTTTTTGTAAACTACGTGGACAAGAGTGAATTTAATTTTAGACCGCCGTTCTCTAACCTTTGTTCCATCTGTGTGGTATAATCCTTAACGTTCTACCGCTTGCATTTGACTTCTTAGTTCTATCTTTATAGTATGATAACATCTTGTGAATTGTATTTTATAGGTACATCCACACAAGACAGCGGACGAACATGAGTAGAGGTCATTAGTGAACTTCAGACAGCCTTTTTCTAACTTTCTTAGTTCCATATGTGTAGTACAATAACATTATTTGTTGTACACGTGCAGTGATCGCTAAGACCAGATATGAGGTCTGAACACGAGTGGAGGTTGTTTGATCGCTTGCAATCCAACTATGTGGACAAGAATGATCGTTTTATCCTTCCTCATCGCAACTTCCAGCGTCAGTATGCGCACATCTATGCTGCACGACTGTGGGCACTTAGACCCAAGTTACATGCAGCCGTACAGCGACAATTTGGACCAGAAGTTTCTATATGCAGGTGTTTATAACACTGTTGTGTTGTCTATGGTATAAGTAAGTAAGTACCAATATATATCCTTTGCAGCCTATTTATAACTTTGAGGTGGTTAGTGATGGAAAGGCGTCGCGTGTGATATGCTAGAAGTTCCAAAATGTTGTGGAGAAAAAGTGTTGAAGTTGCATAACAGAGTATTTAAATATTGTTAGCTTAATTTGCATTAATCGTTACTACTCCTGAAATTAGGTGTTTGCCTATGTTTCCATGTGCCCAAGTTCATTGAACTCAAAAAATTGCTGCCAAGAAGTCTGTATTTGAATCCAGTGGATTATTTGGTGTAGGGCATTGCAACAGATGGCATGGTCACAAAATTTCATACAATGACCGGTGTATGAAACGTGCTAATAAAATGTTGGGCTCAGCTGGAAATGTTGACTCAGTGATCGAACAGCTGCCAAAAAGACTGATGATGATAACCTCGTGTTGTCACTAAGCAGACTGTTTATTTTTCTGAGGAAGAAGTAGTGTCTTATACAATCAATTTGACAGTTTATACTTGTGGGGTGTCAAAATAAGTCTTAAGTCTCAGTCCAACCTGGTGCAGTCTCTAGTGCAGTCTCTGTACATGGGCTGATGATGGAACATACTAACGACTATCAGATACTTGCTCAGCTGATGAACTTTATGAGACGGATTGCTTATAAACTGAAGTGCTTTGACTTCACATCCAGAGTCACAAACCTTATGTTCCGAGTCATGCACAAAGTCATAATTTTCTACAGCAGTTTACCAAATTGAGTAACTTAGGACATTTTTCCACTAAACCAAATGTGGACATTCCCTGCTGCAGGATAGGACATTTCCCTTAGGCAGTTTTAGCCCATTTTATAATGCTTAAGACCAGGGCACACTAGTCTTGTTCCCATTAGATGTCAACTTTAAAGTCAATCCTGTCACTTGACTTAGAACTTGACTCGTTGCCATCAGCGGCAGTAGCACATCTGCGTATCATGCACAGCCAAGATAAGTTGTAGAGAGAGTCCTTTGAAGTAGACTGTGGCAGCTATTTTACATACTTAACAAGCGTGCTGTTATAAGACATTCTGACAGCTGTGGAGGGGCAGTGCGACACAGAGGTGATGGAGGACAATTAACATTGTCGCGTGCGACATTATGCAGCATGTCATGACAGAGCGGCATTCTCAGATTAACCTCCTTGGCGGTATGAATTTGGACAGAGTTTCTGTCTAAAAGCGGTACATATATCTGCCGTGGCAAGTTCACCGCGACATTCGCCTAATGACATTTGAATGTACATCACTTGAGCGTTCAACTGTATACTCCCACTGGACCTGCACTCACAGTACAGCCACGGCGCCAATGTCAGCCGATGTAGCTGGGTGCGCTGCAACTTGTGATGTCGATAAACTAGCTCAACACAGATGACATCTGGCAGTCGGATGGAAGGGAAAAGAATTTTATCAGCTGCAACTGACCACTGAATGCGACTAATTGACTGCACAATAGATATGGTCCGCTGACGGTTCTGGACATGCATTAATGACTGGCACCCCGGCACCTCGCAGCACAGATGGCAGGGAGACTGCTATAGCTGCGCTCCGAGTCTCAGTTGGGGTTACCGTTTTTAGTACATAACAACTGCCCCGAATAACGCTTGGGATTACCGCTGAGGAGGTTAAGACTCAACTCACCGGTGGGTTATGTCAAAGTCCATACAGGGAAATGTCCATACAAGAAAATGTACGACACATGAATAACTTATCCAGAAATTTCATGCAGTTGAAACTGATTGGCATTTCAGCTGCGCAGTCTTGGTACTTAAGTACTCAAGTGTGTACTTATGTGTCAAGTACTTTAAAAATATTCTTAAATACAAGTACCTAAGTATCATCATGTATGAATACTTAAGTACAAGTACTCAAATGCATAAAAAGTACTTAATTACTGATGCACTTAAGTACTCGTTATCTTTATCGTTATCGTTACTCGTTAAGTACTCGTTACTCTGTTGAGATTATTTTTTCCCAACAGGCAGGATCTGTATGATCTGTTGCTGTTACCTTTAGAAATACCTTAGTTTATTTCATGTATTTTATGGCATGAGCCAAAAACTGGGCTTTTTTGAGTGTTGATAACTTAGCATTTTAGCAAGGTTTAGTGGAGTGATAGAAAGGCATGTGGTGTGTCAAAAGCTTTGGAATTTTGTCTAGAAATAGTGCTGAACTTGCATACGAGTGTGTTTAAATGTTCTTTGTCTAGGTAGCATTAATATTCACCACCCCCGAAATTATTACCTCTGCCAAGGAGGTTATGTTTTTGCCAGACTTTGTCTGTCTGTCCGTTAGCAAGATAACTCAAAAGGTTATGGACAGATCTTTCTGAAATTTTCTGGGAATGTCGGGAATGGCAAAAACTACCAGTGATTCAATTTTGCGGGTGATCCGTAAGGAATTCTAGATCACTTTGAAATTTTCGTTACCATTGTTTTCAACGGGGCATAAGGGAAACCGCTGACAAACCGAAGATGGTGCTGCCACCTAGCGAACAACATTGCCTTGGCGGAGGTTCTATGACTGCTTTCTAGTTTTCTCTGTGTCGGTGTTAGCTGTGAGTCAGTCTGTCTGTGTCAGAGCGTGATTGTCTGCGATTGGTCAGAAGGTTGTCAGAGCTGCTGGCTGGGGGCGGGATTGTCCATGTGTCTGTGTGTCTGTGTTAGCTAGTAGTTTGTCTGTCTGTCTGTGAGTCTTATGTTAGCTGAGCTTAGCTGTGGGTCTGTCTGCGTGTCAGAGCGTGCTTGTTTGATTGGTCAACAGGTTGTCGGAGCTGCAGGCCGGGGGTCGAGACTGTGTAATCGTCGGCACATTGTACAAGCAGATGGTGCTTAAGCCGAGTATTCTTCGAGAGATCTCGGATGCTCAGGGTGGGTTAGTCGCCCCGCCGCCTGGTGACGGGTCACGTAACAGGCGCTACACTGACCCCACGGATGAGTTGATAATAGAAGACGAGCTGCAGAGAGTAGCACTTACAGGTAGACCTGTGCTCTACGCAGTGTTCAATATTTTTTGCTAGTTACAAGGTAACAGTAGCGATGCTTCACATAGTGTAAAGGTAAAAAGGTTAAAGGTTGTCAATTTGTATAGCGCATCGTCGTGTACGACGTACATCTCTAATGCGCTATTCGTCACAAACCAGAGCCGTCGATCGCACAGCCGCCGCGTGCAGCCTGCAAACACAGACTGGCGCACCGGGCGGCCAGGCAGCCCAGTCAGCTGTACAAAGGTCCTCACCTTCTGTAACCCATATGGGCTACTACTCATTTAACCGACTCCGGAGGGATGGCAGGCTGAGTTGGCGTTGTTGGTTGACTGATAGCGGATGTCGTACCCACAAAGTGGTCAAGCAGCCATCCATCAGTCTAGCGCAGGATAAGGAAAGTCCGCCGGCCAGGACCGACGTTCTAACCACTATGCTATGCCACCAACTGCTACATACAATCAACACGTAAAAGTTGACTGACAATGAGGGTGATCAGATGAAAGTAACATTGTGATTAGAAAGTCGGACAGAGACTATCACTGACATTATCATCATCCACACAGTCAATTACAAATATGTAAATATGGCATCCAAGGAGTCAGCACAGTGTCCACATATTTACATGTTTGCATGGGAGACATGATCTTTGGTACGGTGGTTGATCTCTCTGTACAGTTGTTGATCTCTATGGTGTGATTTAGGTGACATTTGCGTGGGAGACATGATCTCTGGTACGGTGGTTGCTCTTTATGGTCGACAGATGGAAGACCTAGCTGGAAAGTTTTGTGTGAAAGGAATGGCTTACCCCGACATGCCAGCCCAGCTGCCACGCCCAATCATTGACACAGAGAAGTAACTTGCTTTCTTGTTTGCTAATTGCCTCATAATATAACTGTGAACATTGTGCATTAAAATTAAGTAAGTAAGTAAGTAAGTAAGTAAATGATTTATAAAGCGCCAAAGTCTCAGAAAGAATCAGGGCGCATAGGATGATGGACGCTAAGTGGCAGAAAAGGCTGACTGAAAGTAGTGGGTCTTTAGGTGACATCTGAATGCAGCCAAGGTTTGACATTGACGAATTTGAGGAGTTAAGGAATTCCAAATTCTTGGAGCAGAGACACGAAAGGAACGAGAACCAAAGGCTAAGTTATGCCGTGGAATTATACGTTTATATCTGATTACTGCAGATGGGTTGGCTCTGTAATACATTTGATTTTTGTTTTGTTAAAGTGTTACTATGTCATTGCCTCGACTATGACTGCTGCAGCTAAATTTCTCCTTTTATTCTGTTTTTAAGGGCGCGTTGCAACAACGTCATTCATGATCTCGGTTCAGCTGAACCTAGATCAGAAGTTGAACCAAGTTCACGCTGAATTACGTTGCACCAAGTTGAACTTTGATCAGCTGATCTCGTTCAGTTGAACGGCCATGGTTATACCATGGACGACTTGCCACGCTCGGCCTGTAGGCCAATTACAGTGACATCACAGTCACATGCAATGCTTACGAAACAATCCAGTACAGTTTGGCAGTAATTTGTTCAAATTTTAAGTTTCCCTGAAGTTACTACACGATTTTCGCATCAACAGTTGCATTGATAAAGTTCTGAAGATACGCATTTTGTGTTTCAATAGATATTGGTTAATTATTCTTTGGTTAATTATTCTACATCTGTTGTCAAGATAATATATGTTTACCAGCAACGGTGCATCGGCACTAGAATGCCTTTTATTTATCCATTGATTAATTTATCCAGCAAAAAGACAACAGAGAAAGATATAGCACAAATGTCACATATCTAGGTCACAAGTATAATTGAATTTAACGTCTTATAAATGGATACAAATGAGTTTTTGTTGCTGTGGTTAAGGTTCGATCATATAACCATGAACATTGTGCATTAAAATTATACGTTTATATCTGGTTACTGCAGATGGGTTGGCTCTGTAATACATTTGATTTTTGTTTTGTTAAAGTGTTACCATGTCATTGCCTCGACTATGACTGCTGCAGCTAAATTTCTCCTTTTATTCTGTTTTTAAGGGCGCGTTGCACCAACGTCGTTCATGATTACGGTTCAGCTGAACCTAGATCAGAAGTTGAACCAAGTTCACGCTGAATTACGTTGCACCAAGTTGAACTTTGATCAGCTGATCTCGTTCAGTTGAACGGCCATGGTTATACCATGGACGACTTGCCA
>Ga0209367_1010045_pt1 | contig 12738 bp, 7 predicted proteins | sample WorMetLIZISLAND2_FD_187412 | JGI IMG/M metagenome (GOLD analysis project Ga0209367, IMG submission 187412) | Marine gutless worms symbiont microbial communities from Max Planck institute for Marine Microbiology, Germany - Olavius geniculatus... ... | reverse complement strand
ACAATACAGACGGCTCGTACCGCTGCAGCTGTGGAAGCGGCTTCGTTCTGGCCAGAGACGGGAGGACATGTAACGGTGCGACGGCAGCATTGTTTTCAGCATCGTCGCCGAGTTTTTTTTGTTTTTTCTTCTTTTAAAACGATAACTCGTAAACCGCGGCACGTAACTTGATAAAATTTTGCGTGAACATGTATCTTGACAATCTGTAGAAACTTTTTGATTATGGAGATCATATGGGTGAAGGTCACATGGGTTTTTGCATGTTTTGCGTGCATGATGCTGCGGCTATCTAAGCCAGGCAGTAGGGCCTACTTAGTCTTAGGCAAAGATTGACAGTTTTGTTACCATTTCATTTCAGTCATAAGCAAGATGTCAACTTAGGCAAGCCGTGCTTTTGGGAATACCGGTCCATCTACTTGGTTCTTTGAACGCACAAACATTCTTTGATGCACTTTTTATCTAGGCCTATTTCTAGACGCCGTTTCAAGCAAAAATACGGTCTCGTTTTTATTAAGTTTTTATTGCAAATATGTTTTTTTAATATTTCAAAATACAAAACAACATTACCACGTTTTTAGTTTTCTTCTGGGCTTTTTTTTACACCTTTGAGAATGATGCAGTACGACGTGTAATTAATTGCAGATGTCGATGAATGCGCGACTCCGAATCGATGTGCAATTGGACGCTGTACCAATGCGTTTGGAGGATACTATTGCCTCAACGAAGACAGCATCAGTAATTTCGTTTCTCTTTTTTAATTCTTACTAAGTCACACTCCTTACAAGAGCGTTTTTTATCTTTCCGCGAAAATAGATTTTTGACAAGTGGTCTTTGAGGACATCTAGCTGTGGGTGGCTTTATGATTCAGTGTGCACATGGCAGCATTCGATTCGCGATCGCGAGGTCGCGGGTTGCACTCTCGACCGGGTAGCTATCAAGCGGACATGGATTTTAACTCGAACCCACTGGGACTTAGACGTTGACTGGAACTCGCTCAGACTAAGTAAACTCGACTAAGTTACTCGCACAGTTAGGCTAGCTGAATTTGCCGTCGTGCACTGGATACAAAGCGACAGAAATGATCTAAACTGAACTATATACTAAGATACAGAACTAAACTAAAATGAAATTAACTATCAGGTGAGTTGCGTCACACGGACTGTACTAAACGAACAAACTAAACTGAAGCAACCAATGTCAGTGCAGTTCGGTTCATTTTAGTTTATTTCGTGAAATCTACAAGGCGAGTTTGGAGATTAATTCATTTCTGTCGCTTAGTGCACTGTAGGCCTACTTCTATTTCAGTTTCTCTGATTTCATTTTTATTTCATACATTTTGGTTCTTTTTAGTTGAAGTGCTATATTAAACTAACAGCCTGTCTGTCAGTTTTCAAGTGCAAATTAAATATCGTATCGTACCTGCAGGCCTTCATGTGCGTCTGTAGTTGGTACTGCGGCACTGAGAGGTGGCAATCCTTCGAGCTCGTCGTCCGACCAGTCGTCGACGTCATCCACCGGTGACTCACTGACCGTGGCTCTGGGCGTCGGGCTCGCAGTCGCTGTCGCAGTCATAGTCCTTGTCGTCGTCGTCATGGTAGTCAGACGTGTGGTTTTCGCCTCACAACAGAAGACAAACGTCGACCTCCATTACTCGGCAGCGTCAGCGGCTGAGTCGCGGGGCGGTCCGGCGCGCGTCTGGCCGTCCTGGGGCTTTGATTCCATCCGCTCAAAGTACTCTGTGTACAGCGACAATTCCACACAGTCCTCGTAATGCCGCCGCCGCAGCGGCAAAATTTCCCCACTCGCAAAAACAATAAACTGTAACGGCTTTCTCTTTTTCGATTTATTAACAAAGGTCTTTTTGTTTTTAACATTTGCCCCGTAGTTATGTAGAATTTACTCATTTCTGGGTTGACAACGATTGTAGCCGTCGTATTTTTATTCTTTCTGCAGTGAAACTTTGGAATTAGGTATAAGATTTTAGAATCCGTGTTTCACTGCAGTGTGCGGCCATAAACACAGTGAATAGAGTGGGGGCCATAAAGTATTCACAAAAGTTTTTTTTGTAATTTTTTTTAGTCAGCAGTCGCTTAAAATTTTAAAGTGAAAATTTGTACATTTATTATCTGTTTATAGTTACGTAACACTGCGAATTAAATAGTGAGTTTTTTTATAAGTGTTGTTGATCGGTCTTTGTGGCATGTTATCCCAGATGACCTGCAGCATTTTTTTCACTAATTCGATGCCGAATTTCGGTTTTGGCGAGAACTTGAGAAAAGCCTTCAACATCACCCCCGCTCCTGATACAAACTTTGTTTATGAAGTTTGTGTTAATTGGGTGTTTTTAACAACCAGTTGTTTGTAGTATGCGTTATTCGTTACAAGAAACCTACGCTTGATCCAGACAGTGTCAGCTCATATCGGCCTATATCAAATCTCTCGTTTTCATAATGTAATAGTTTGTGCTCGGACGTTGGACGCCTCTCGATAAGAAATTATTGCGGAGTTGTATTCTTTAACAGTGTTACTAGTTAATAATTAAAATGGGCAGATACGAACTCGTTTTCCGTTAGAACTTCTTTAACACTTTCGTATTTGGTCTACAACACTAGCACTTAGACTAGCACGACTAAGTACTGACTGTATGCAGCTAGTAATAAGATTACACACTCCACTGTTGAATTTCGCCACTGTATTTACGCACTCCTTGCCATCCATGACTCTATCGCGATATTTAACAAGAAATTTGAGCTAATGCTTACGATACGCGCGAAAGCCTATAGCAGTTCCTGTTCGCAAACTGTCAGTCTATCTCCAGCCATTTCGTCGCAGTTAATTCTTGGAGTATGCGCTGCAGCCGAAGATCGCAAAAATTAATATAAACCCTTATGTCGGAAGTTCAGGGTCTTTCAAATTCATCGATGTTGATACGACTAAAATGCTCGTCACTAGTGCTTGTTGTGATAAGCAACATGCCCATGCCTATCTGCAACCGTTTTTACGAAAGACTGGCCAACAACGGTAAAATAACGACTTTTACGGGGGTACCGCTTTTTGATGCACTCACGCGCAAATTCCTTTAAACCTAGAAAATCGAGACTTAGACCATCGAAATATATGTATCAATGCTGAAAATTTCACGTGCAGCTTGTCCATGTCTATCTCAACTGATTTCGGCGCAATTCGCTTTTGAAATGTGTCTCGCAGCCCAAAATCGCCAAAAAATCCATAAAACCCCTATTTTGGCGTTTAAGGTCATCCAAGATCATTGAATTTGGTGCCAATCGAAAACCAGTGTACGACTTTTTATTATAGTGATGATTAGTAACCTAGGCCTTATCTCGCACAGTTACTGAGATACAGCGACTTGATGGTTAAAATCCCAAATTTTTCCTACCCCCTCTTACTTAGCGCTTTCGTTCGGGGTGACCCCCTTCGAATTTATAAAAAAAGCTTTACGGTTCCTAAAATTAGAGTCTTCCATGCAGCTAACGGTGAAGATTTGGTGATCTTGCACAGTTTTTGACTTAACCACCCGTGTGACAGACGGACAGACAGAATTGCGATAGCTAATAAGACGCGCTAAAGCAGTAGCTGCTCTCGCGCGTAATAATAATGCCAACGTAACTGCAGATCAGGCTGCCCATGTCCATGTGATATAGGCCTAAGGATATAAAAATAAACAAGTAATCGAAGTCATTCGATAAGAGACGAAATCGGTAATTGGTGTAGCAGTAGGCAAGTGCAATTTTTGGCTGTGAATTCAACCCTCAAATTTTTCCTCTCTCTTGAGAGAGAGCAGCATTCGATCATCTTGTGCCATTCGACGCCACGGTATATCTGCCAAATGACATCTAAATATGTCGAACAGTTTAAGCATGCTGAACGCAACAGTTTTATTACTGTCTGTTGTTAGCCTCGGGTGCTTAATAGTGATTATCCATGCAATATTTTTACTTATATTTATTTATTTCCAAAGTAGGGATGACATTGTAAGATCAGACACAGTAACAGTAGGCTAATACAGAAACAGACAACATACCGGTACAGGTGTCGTGCCTAGCTAAGATGAATCAGCATTCAGCAAAGCACAGTGTACTACTAACGGCCGTCCGACAGAGCTATAGGCCTACAGTCACAGAACACAGAGTACAAATACTCAAGACGATAAATGGAAAGCATAAGCCGTAAAATGTATAATTATTACAAACCAAGAATATACGAAGACGAACCAAAATGTGAATTACGCATTGCACTCACGAACGTTAAAAACAAATCTTAATTTCAAATGGGTAGTCTATTTATAGCTGATCGCCTAAAAAGTCGCTCTTTAAGCCAAACATCTATGCTGCTTTTAGAGAACGCCAACGTATAGATTGCTATGCGGATAGTCCGTCTTAGTGTAGCCAATTTTTCCAAAATTCAAAGTCATCCAACGCCATTCCACCTCGGTAGACCATTTTTCGTATTTACTATCTCCTACTGCCACTGCCGTTGTGAAGACCACTGTCGAATATCATTTCTAATGCGAAGTGCAACTTTTCGATACACCCATCTCGCTGGTCGCTTAGCAGCAAGATAACACCAAAATGGAATCGCCATCTTGATTTCGCACTTTCGAAGGCACTTCAAAATACCCTCTCAAAGTACTATTTCCACATTTTTTGGAAGAAAATCGTCCGATGTTTAAGAAAGAGCGAACATTTAACTATTGAAAACCGTTCTTGGTAGAACCTGAGCTAATTTCTATTTTTAATAACCAAACGTCGAAAAGTAACTGTCGGAAATTAGATAATATGAATCGCGACCATTATCAAAATTGCTAATATTAAATTAGTAATTCTTTTCGATAAAAAGACCGTATTGTTCTTTCTAAAAATCCGTAAAATACTATTTATATCTTTTGGAAAAATAATATCGCTTTTAACAATTTCTACAAAATATCAAAATATATCTACCAAAAATATAGGCTTACTTACCTTGCTCGGATATTTAATAGAGACAAAGAAGCGCCTGCGTCCATATTATCAAAAAGTAAGAGAAACTTGTTTGGTGCAGACCACGCCCTCGAGCCAGGGGTATAAAAAGGACCGCTAAGCTTAGAACGATCAGTCATTCCGCAGACTCAGAAGAGAACGCATCTCCTCCGCTGCTGCTGTAGGACCTTACCGCCACCTAACCGCCGGTAAAAACGGTAACCAAAACCGCCGGTAAAACGGTAACCTGTCCAAACGGTAAGCGGCAACCAAAACGATCCGACTCCGCGGCAATTTACTCCATTACCGAAACCTACCGCGGAGACCAAAACCAAACATCACCGAGAACCGTCCGAGAGAGAAGACTAAGTGGGATCCGCCGGTAAGACATCCGCCGATAAGATAGCGTACCGCGACAGAAAACCAACAAAACACCAATTTCAACATCCACTACCGTCAGCAACTACCGACATATCCGCGATCACCGGAATAGAGGTAGATGGTGATACAGTGGGTGGAGGTGGGAAACTGTACCGCGACGTACCGGAGTAATAAAGTCCGACGACCGCCGGAAACATCAACGACGATTCGTCAAAGACTTCATCTCCGCCGACACGGCAGATTACCGACATCACCGGCAACGATCTACCACATCATCTTACCGCGGCGATTCTTCATTCTTCATCGATACGACAACTTACCGTCATCATCGACGACGATCTACTACATCATCTCTACCGCGACGATTCTTCATCCATACAGCAGATCTCCGCCGACGTCAACGAAGACCTGCAACGTTCTCTTCTTCACAACGATTCTTCATTTACCGCCGGAACAGAAGACCTACAGCAACGACAAAGATTTTTTACCGTCTTTACCGCGACGATTTAACGGACTCTTGCTAATAGGAAGCTAGGCTTAAGTGGACCGAAGGACGTTACCGCGGATGGCCTATATAAGCACGGTTTAAACGTTAGATCGTTTACCGCCGTTCAGAAAATTCGTGGTAACGTACGACTTTGTATAACCTTTGGGAAATAGTAGCTACCGCGGACGGTCGACGTAAGCACGGTTTAAACGTACCGCCGGTCAGAAAGTCCGTGGTAACTGATAAAAGATCACTAGTTAATTTCTAGGGACCGAGAGACTTACCGCCTCTGCATTTTCGGAAACCGGTAAAACATAAAATACAATAAGACCCTCTTACCAAATTCTCCGCCAGAGTTCGTCATCACTTACCACCGACCGACAAGAGAAGAGTGAGTGTTTGCCGTTTCTGTCTGCATTAAGAGAGTGTACCGCTTTTCAACATAGTTGATAGCAACAGCTTACCGCATCGTTTCTCTGCGATCTAACATTAGTTCGACGGCAATCTTCAGCACGATAGGACCCCGATACCGCCGATGTGAAACTGGCTTTCCACTGAGCCGGGTTTGTCTTCTGTGGATACCGTCGAGATCCCAGCCGGTCAACGAGATGATAACCGCCGCGGTGGAGAGGAGACCGAGGAGAAGGGTCGGAATCAAACCGCGGTAGAAGGTTACATTAGCATTGACAGATTGGTCTGACTGTCACTATAATCTATATCAAACAGATGAAATTCAGGATTACTGAATCTTCAGCTCTGAGACGGACTCTGATCTCTTATCTTCGCTAAGGTGAACGTAGTGAACACTGGCGGGTATAATGTTTCGCTTTTTCTGTCTGTCTCTGTGTGTGTCTGTGCACATCACTGACTCGGCATGCATGACGTTATTGCTATTGTGACGTCACGCCAAAACGCCGCTGCAATACACAAGGGGTCAGCATACTTGCGATGTCATTTATATTTAGGAGGCCTACCCTTGATTGACTCCTGTTGCCATGGCAACGAAATTTGGCATAAGTCCAACGTTTAAGGTTTCATATCTCCCTAACCGTACAAGATAAACGCATGGTCACAATGGACTACCCATAGCAAATAGCTCGCTGCGAGTCGAATGGTTACGTGACCGATAACGTCACGTGACCCCAAATGGTCAAGGTCGTGACTCAATTATTCTTGATGCGACATATCTCCGCAACGGTGCACGATAGACGCCTGGTCGCAGTGGACCACCTATAGTAAACCGCAGGTGGCGAATCGAATGGTCACGTGACTGACGATGTTAATTGTGTGGTTATAATAATTAAATATAAAAACTTACCAGTTTACACTATTGTGTAAGGGCGACCAAGTCACACATCCAAAACAGCAGAAATCATTTTACTAAGACACAGAGTGATAGAACGACGAACTGGCTGCCCTTATAAACCCATGTGACGTGATCCCGTTTAACCTTTTGCACTTCCGCATTTTCTCTTGAGCCAGTAAAGGTATGAAATTAAAATTTTGTACGGTACCGTGTATGGAGTCGGCCGCCGGCTCAGCAGGAATGAAGTCTTTTTGTCCGAACTTCCATACAAAGTTGTGTACAACTACGGCATATGAATTGTCCGTGATGACTTAGCGTTACATCACAGGCGCGTGGTAGTGCAGAAATATTAATAAGTTACGTCTATTGTAAATTTGTAATAAACCAGTACCCAATAGGCCCCTACATTAAGCCTAAAGGCTTTCACCATCAATATTTACCAAATGACGCGTTCCTTTTGTCTCAAGTAAATTAAGCATTGAACACAGAGTCTTTGCGCACACGAGTGGCAAGAAACATTGTGGATCGATTTCATTCTTAATCTTGAAATGTTTGTTTGTGAGTTTTGATGTTGATAAGATAAAATGTTAAATTTAACTGATTCATGACATGCGAAGTGTGAATAAACTGACGAAATCATGACTTCTGCAATCTGCATGAATGAATGACCTAACAGCCCATGGTGATTAAGGTACTGTGTATAGCCTACACATACATGCCCGTATATAACTAGTCTTTCAAAATAAATTCAACGCTTTTTCCAATTTAACTCTTTTTAGCTACGGACCAGCGGTACATTTAATCAGCTAAAAATATTTGTATCGCATTTGCATTGACTACGTTTATTGGCTCACGAGATAATGTGGGAGTGGAAAAAGTTAAATGGGATCACGTCACATGGGTTTGTAAGGGTAGCCAGTTCGTCGTTCTATCACTCTGTGTCTTAGTAAAATGATTTTTACTGTTTTGGATATGTGACTTGGTCGCCCTTGCACAGTAGTGTAAACTGGTGAGTTTTTTTATATTTAATATTTGCTATTTTCTTAGCAAATTTAACCATGAGCTAAAAGCAATAGTGTGACCCAACCCAACCAACCGTGACCATTCGACTCGCGGTGGGCGAATTCCTATTGGTATTCCATTGTGACCATGCGTCTATCTTGCACCGTTAGGGAGATATGGCGCCTCAAATATAATGGGGTCACAACCTTGATCTTTTGAGGTCACGTGACGTCATCGGTCACGTGACCATTCGACTCGGCATATGTGGTTTCCTATTGGTGGTCCATTGTAACCATGCGTCTAACTTGCACCGTTAAGGAGATATAAAGCCTCAAACTTGCATTTGCCTATGTTACAGGCCAAACGTTTACTGCGCATGCGCCGTGTCACGTGACCTGTAGGCACGGGGTCTAAAATAGCCGCATATTTGGAATTCCCGTGGCCCCACTGCTTATTCACTATGCCACTTTGATGGGGCTACGATGACGATTAAGATGAGCATCTCCATTGTTCAGCATTTTCAGACGTAATTTTTCAAAGTCCGAAAATGGACCTAAAATTTGCGGTTTTTGAGGGATTAGAGAGAAAAATATGAAAGATGAATGTTGAGACCTTGGTAGGAAATCAATCCCCACCGAAACACGTCATCCAGTGCAAAAAAATGCGGCGATACTCCCAAAAATGTGTTCTCCAGAGCTTAGCAAGAAAAGTAAAAAAAAGTTAAAAAAGAAAAAAATAACCGAGTTGACATTGTATTTCACCCCTTTGCCCCGCCGACCCTGCTGGGCCGGTTTGTACCATTTTTGGTAGGTAGGGTCACCTGGCCGACGTAATCATCCAAGTCAAATGTAAGTCGATTAATTTAGGGGTTTGGGGGGCTACGGCTGCCCAAAACCTGGGGTTTCCCATTGACTTTGATAGTCGCCTTTACAACAGTGTTACGCACTATCGTGCTACACTGTGATAGGCCTACACTGTGATAGCGAAAGATGACAATTATCATTGCTGCTGTACATTTTGACATCGATTTATTTTAAATTTTTACCACTGGTCTACGCAGCTCACTGACATTAAGCTATCGAAATGCATTGGACAGACCTTGTGTTCGTTTGAACATTATCTTGTTGCAATATTTGAATTACTTCACTTGAAGGAGATACGACGTATGCACTCTGACGTGCGCCTTTTAGTTTATTGCAAAGTATTTTGTAAATACTAATTAATCGATGTGGTTCAAAAATATCAAAGCCAGTAACTACGACTAAGAGACGATCTCTATAGATTTGATTGCTCATACCAAAATAACCCGCTTAGTGATTTATCATCTGGCAGACTGTTCCAAACAGTGGGTGAAACCCGACCGAGAATGGGTGTTCAGCAACGTGTCAGTAAAATCATCAATTAAGTAAGTAAGTAAGTACCAATCGACGGTCGTTTGTTGAATACCATTCAGCATCTGACAGCATGCGGTTATTGACCTCGTTTCAGAGCCTCAGGCGAGGTAGCCGAATTGAGCTAGAATAAACTGAGCCCTGACCTCATGGTCTTTTTTAAGTTCAGTAACCATGGCTGACTTAAACGTCATTAATCACGGCTTACAGCATACGCCGTGGTTAATGACCGTACACGCGGTAGTCAATGTAGAGACTACCATATCACAAAGGATGACCAGAACAGTGTGCAAAATTACTTAATGGCATTCAATGGGTATTCATTATCTGATTACAGATTAGAGACGTTGTCAGCGTTCTCCTTTCTGTTTGTTTACTAAATTGCTACTATCAGTACAGCATGAAAGCGCTAGTGTAATAACAGTTTATAAGTCTGTAATTTTAACCAGAAAGTAATGTCCATGTCTTGTTAAAACTGAAAGTTTACTACACACTGAAACGATGCCTACAAATGTCCGTGAAACAATAGCAATCTCTATAGCTCTATCCCGCGCAATGCGAAAAGCTGGGATTGACGGGTTTCAACAAGGTGACCCGATATTGTATCGCGACGTTCTTATTTAGCTCGAGTTGTCAATATTATGCTTGAAATACGCATTCTAGTACAGCCTCGACCCCAGAAGCAACTATCTAAGGTCGTAAATGAATACTCGTATAGAACGTAGTACAAAGTTAAATGTAGTTATTCTTTGCATTCCTTTCACTCAGCAGTTCTGGACGTGCTCTCATTGTACTTATTATTCAATATCGCGACTTGCATAAAACCGATTTTTTAAACAACAGCCGATGCTCAATTTTTTGACTTGTAATGACTTGCTTTTGACCGCACACATTTAGGCTATTACTTCAAAAGGTGCAGAATTGCCGCCGTACGTTGTGCCTTTGCATGTAGTGTGGTCTCTCGCAGCGTGCAGCGAACCACATCGAAGAAGAATAAGCTTATACCTACGGCCGAACCGGTTGCTATATTTATCCTATTCAAATGACAAAGAGTCGGCCGCACCGGCACAAACCGTTTGCATGCGTTTTTGATGACCACGTACTCCTTTAAGACGTGATTACAAGCCAGTGCCGACATGTGCGGCGATCTGCCTAACCGATGACTTTTTTTCAAAAAATTTATACAGCAGTAATTTCTGCTATCTGGAACGTTAATACTAGTTTTTGCCTTTTTAAAGTTTTGTTTACGAGTTAAGAGCCCGTGTGGGACGAGCTAATGAGTAAACGTACGGGGAAACAGACAAAAAGTAAGGCAAGACACATAGTGCGGCCCATTAGAAAGGCTGCGCTATAGTAATCGTGTTGCTTAAATGTTTTGATCGCTGTCGTCTTCAGGGTCTAAAACGTTCACACGAAGCCGTCTTATTGCGCGTCTGGTCCGACCTTCTGTTTAGTTTGCTTGCTTGTCTGTTTGCTCCCAAACGGGGCTTTTAATTCGGAAACTAAAAGACGCAGAAAAATACAGAATAAGTGAGAACGTTTCACAAAGAAGATGTGTCAATTTTTAGTTCAAAAGATTGTAGGCCGATGTCAGCGCACGTCAGAAACTTTAAGAAAATGACTCGTGTCTCGCGTAGTCACGACTTGCACAAACCGCCAGCTATGTACAGCATACAACGATTGCAGATATTCAATGCTGACATTTTGTACTACATCATTCTGTAAACGAAAATGCAGTAACTCAGAAAAGCAGACAAACTCTGGTGGTTGTATACTGTCCCGTGTTATGCTGTAGCAATAGGACAGAGATATACTGAAATATAAATTATCGAGCACAACAAAAAGCCATAAAATCGTCTCGACTGCTGCAGTGTTGACGCTAGAGTAACTGGGTTGAATCGAGTGCCTATAGACCACGACGGTAGCGCTCATGTCTCGCTCGTCTAGCCCGCTGTCCGTCTATTAGCCCAGGTGTCTGCTCGGACATGAAAGAGGTTCTTTTACAGACTCCGCGATGCGTGACCACGCACCGAGTGAACAACTCGCAGAACGCGCAGAGAGACAGACGCCGGCTAGCTGCTATACGACCACAAGGCGCGGTCGCCAGGTCTGTCGATCGGTCGGTGGGACCCTGCGCTGCACCACGTCTGCTGTCGGTCGTGAAAGCGTTGCATCTGAGACTGGACCACCGGTGCAGCAGCTGACTGCCACCGATGCGTAAGTAGGCCTATCTTCATCAGTTCACCATCGTAATCGTAAATGTTATGCCTATAGTTAGACTTAATCTATAGCAATGAGATCGACATTGCATGACAGTGACCATCCAGACTGTCGAGAGCTTTACGAAAAACCGGAGCAGAATGTGAAGCTGCTTGCAGATGTAGAGAGGAATCTGGTTCTACACTGTGTCTCAAGGAAAAAACCCCGACATTATCAATCGTAACTTAAAGATAGATTATCAGATAGTAATAATTTGTGGCATAAACATTCTTGACACAACTGGCCGTCAACATTTTTCATTTCACCAAACGTCTGTCTGTTTTTGCACTACCGGTGATAATGATGAAAGATGGCGTCGTTATCGGTTGTTGTTAATAGTGCGCTGTGTTTTGCCTTAAATAAATACAGAATGACCAGTGTTAAAACATTGAAAAGTGTGTTATCTGACTTCTATGATATCGCTACGTTATCCGAAGCCAAAGAGCAGTTGATACTGGATCTGGACAAGTTGGATTTACCAACGAAACGTCCGTACGTTCCATCACGTCGCGATGGTGATGGCCGGTTAGACAAGGAGGTTAATGACATTCTGTTGCTGTTAACTTTCTCAGATGAACAGAAAGCAACTGACAAACTTCCCAAGTACGTCTGTGATAATCCAGATGATTTGCCGAGTTTGCGTTTATACGACGGCGATTTGAGTGTCATTATGAAAAAGTTCGAGATCTTTGACAAGCGTATTGCCCACATTGGATCGACAATGGCCGCCATAATGAGGGATATGCAACAGGTGAGATCAATTTGTGTAATCCCATCTGAGCCAGACGTACACGGTCGTTGTACACAGACGCAGCCTCAGCGCCCAGCACGTACGAAGCCCAGTGATCGTGGCTCAGGGAATTCAGCATCAGGGAATTCCGATCGTACGTCGTTGTATGTTCAGTCAGAAGTAGGTCAGTCTGTCACTGCAGTGAG
>Ga0209367_1010043_pt1 | contig 12740 bp, 12 predicted proteins | sample WorMetLIZISLAND2_FD_187412 | JGI IMG/M metagenome (GOLD analysis project Ga0209367, IMG submission 187412) | Marine gutless worms symbiont microbial communities from Max Planck institute for Marine Microbiology, Germany - Olavius geniculatus... ... | reverse complement strand
GTTTCCCTTATGCCCCATTGAAAGCAATGGTAACGAAAATTTCAAAGTGATCCAGAATCCAGGATTCCTTCCGTATCACCCCCAAAATTGAATCACTGGTAGTTTGTACCATTCCCGACATAACCTCAAAATTTCAGAAAGATCCATCCATAACTTTTTGAGTTATCTTGCACACACACAGACAGACAGACAGACAAACAAAGTCTGGCAAAAACATTACCTCCGAGGAGGTAATAAGCAGAATCTAAATGACTTGAGGCTAAGATGATAACATACCAGAGATGCCTGTTCAAACTGCTGCTGAATCAGATACTGCTGCTGCAGCTGCTGCTGTTGAAGACTGAAGGCATCAGTGAAGAAGCCTGAAGCCGGCGGTGAATAGGAGAGCGACGGTGAAATTGGTGATGGTGACGGTGTCCCACAATCAGACAACGATCCCGTAGTGCACTGCATTAACAACGGCGCCTGGGGTTGCATTGAACCCTACCATAACAAACATGGTCAGCACTAAGTTGAGTGCAAAGCTGACAAGAAACAAAAAGTAACCAGAAGATGCTTGACCAAGAAATCTAGGATGCTATGACAGCATAAAAGTCAAAGAAGTTAGAAATATATAGATACAACAACTGGTCATGCTGTTGTGCTATCATTACAGTGATACATGAACAAGTACGGTAGTAGTATTTGGAGAGCATCTATAAAAATGCCTTGTTTAATTAAATGTTCTATCTTACCAAAGTACCATTACCTCAACATCATGTATTAAAAATATGCAAAACCACATAAAAAAATCTGGGATGTTACTTTGGCCGTGCTCCACAGTCCAAAAAAATTCATCAAAATGTATTCATAACAGCCGGCCGCTAAACACAGCTGTCAGACAGATAAACAAACAGAGCCAGAGCTGTCAAGGACAGACAGAGCCACCGCCTGACAATAAGAGTTGCTATATACCTTGCAGCGTAGCAAGTCAAAATCTGCTAAAACATTACTTCCTTCAGCAGTGGTAAAACGCTTGAAAGTAATAAGTAATTTCTCAGAACTAGCCTCCTGTGTGCTGCCATCCACAATTCATTAGGAGGACATGACTGCAGAGGGCCCGCTATAAATTTACCGTCAGAAAAAGCTTCCTTTCAAAAATACCAAATATGGGGCTGGAAATCCCCCATTTAGGAGGGGAGATTTAAAGGCAAAATTGCAATTTTGAGTACAGTCTATCCATAATCCTCACTATCAAAAATATGCACTGTCTGTTAGAAAACTGCAAGCTGTTTAATTCACAATGGCATAACACAAAGTCAACTCAGCCTTCCATCCCTCCGGGGCAGGTAATCAAGTATCAGCCTGTCTTGCTGCGATTAAAGCGAAGTGCATTCACCTGAGTCAGATGGCAGGTAACACTGTGTGATCCCATATGGAGGGTGACACTCTGTAGCTCTGCAATGGGCTACCCATAAAGGGCTACAGTGTATACTGTATACACCACCTTTAGGCTGCGTTTACATATAGACACGAGCACGAGTACGAGTCCGGGTTTCCATTTACAGCTCGCAGAAGCTTCATTCGTACGAGTGGAGTGTTCACAATCACTTGTACAAGCACATAACTAAACACGTGTCGGCCATATTGAATTAAATCAAATTGAGGGAATGCTTCGCGAATAAACAACAATATTTTATCACATCGCTAATAATTTTACCAACCGTGCATCTCTAACGTTGAATAATTTTGCAATGACATCAGTCCTGACGTCAAATATGTGCCACAGCTTTTGTACATTATATTATTGTTATTTACGAATAGTTTACTTTGCACAGGTTGGATAAAACATTACCTGCACAAAAACTACTTGTACGAGTGAAATTTACAGATAACCCGTGCTCTTATGTATGTGAACGGCCGCCATTGAAATACACGCAAACCCGTGTTTGCCATACAGTGCCGGACTCGTACACATGTTTATGTGAACGCAGCCTTAGCCTCTCAATAACCAAAGAACTGCAGGACAATTCTCTGAAAGTAGCACAGTAACAACCTGGTACTGGACATGACTGGCTGAAGACAGAACCAGTGGCTTGGGTCCTGAACGCGCCCGACGACTTCTTGACCCAGGACTGCCCTGTGACACACTCGATCGCATCGGTCCAATGTGATGATATGTTTGATCGGCTGCCACGCTGTCATCTGGGGTGGGTGGGGTAAACTGGAGTCCACTCAAGTCAGGTAGGGAGCCAGTGTTGCTGGCCAGCGATGGAATATGAATGCCTGAGTCCTGCTCCGGGGTTGGCTGAATGCTGTGGTTTGCAAACAAACACAGAATCGAATCACTCACCAAACAATCAACCAACCACGATAGCATCCGCTACGCACTGCTCAGCAGTGATAAAAAGAAAGCTTTCGCATAAGCACTAACCAGCTAGCTGAACTAGACTTAGGCGCATTGTGTGGCAGCTTATCTTTTTCGGCACTTTGAGCCAGCGAAGGCGGAACCCAATTAAATTAGTATACAGTTAAAGTCGGCCAGATGGCAGGCTCTATTTCAATAGTCAGCACCTTTAACTGAATGAGTCAGAATGCCAGCAGTCCTGGCCACAAAGCCTACTGTTATGCAGGACTCGCCGTTTCTTTCCCAGCAATAGCCGTAATCACCGCCATAGGATAGAAGGCAGTGATAAACCCAACCTAAAAATAAAAACAATCTTTTTCTCATGGATTTTAGTGCAGACAAGCATGAATGTCCAACCCAACCTGTGTATAAGTCATTTCAGGGACGGCCTTTACAGGCAATGCACACACACACACAATAACGAAACAGAAAGTTAAAACCTTTACATTAATGAATATTCGCCCCCTTTCTGACCACTGCTATAATACAACTGGCTTCTCACTGTTATCCACTGTGCAAAAAAACTAAGTGTACATAATTAAATGACAATTATAACAACTATTGAAACCAGAAATGCTAAAGATAAGATGAAGAAAAAACAAGATACTTAAATACAATGCAATACAATAAATTTAAGGTGAAAATTCCAACGAAAGATGAAAAAAAACAAGAGTGTTTTTAATTTAGTCTTAAATGATCGCAGGCAGTCCGAAGACGTCACTTCTGAAATGAAACCATCAAAAATTCAGTTGAAGAAACAAAATGCAATAAATACGGCCTACAATATTTAATTACACACAATACATTACTGCAATGAAGAAATTAATCACCAAGGAAGTTGAAAATGTCATGGAAATAGAATATGGTACAGAATTTCATCCACAATGAGTAATGCTAGCAAGCTGCAGTGAAAATTGTGTTTTAAAAACATGGCTAGAACTAACAACATAATGGAATTTAAAAGATGGGCTAAACACATATCAATATAATGCTAAATCTAGGTATACCCTGTAGTTTACTGACAACTTACTAATCAGAATCATTTTAAGAAATACCATATAGTCAAAGTCCAATAACAAAAACAGGATAAGAATTAACTGACCTAATGCCTGGAACGTCACAGGAACAAGACTACAACATACCAACCACAAAATCATGGACAAATCAGCAGCACGATTAATCACTGGTGAAACAGTTCATTTACATTCTAATTTATTCATCAAATCCATCAGCAACATCTATTATTAGTCCAAGACTGTAAAAATATGTAATGCTAATTAGGTCAAAACCTGCCATTATCACCTGGCTAATGATATCAGATAGTAAAGATAAGACCACCAATAAAATCACCACCTAAGAAAAGGATTTAAATAACATTATTACGGTACTAATAGTTTTGATCAGAAAAAAATCTCATCAGTAAATTACATATGGCAAAACTGAATTCAAACTTCCAACAGAATACACAACGCAGACGAAAAATAATCACAATAGTGGCAATTTACAAATGCTACAAATGCTCAGCAAATTAGCAACATCAGAAGCGAAGACTAAAGGGGATGTCAGACGAATGACAAAATCAGCTGATTTTATCTGCCATCAAAATCGCCCGACAAAAAGCTGTCGTGTGTCATGCAAAAATCGCGATTTTGTCGGCATCGCCCGATTTTGTCAGCCAAGATAGAGCATGTTCTATCTTTGACGATTTTGTCGGCCGACTTTTTGTATATCGGACAACGAATTTTGTTTATGTTGCCATGGTGATTGTTTACAACGGAAGATGAATATTTATTTTAGTTAGTTATTGTGTTTGTTATTTATTTTCGCTTATTAGATGCAGAAAAAATGACGCATTTTGCGATCTGCATTCGGCTGTTGTGCAAGCTGATATCGTACGAAGTAGCAGATGAAAATATAAGCCGTGTGCCATGGTTCACCAATTTTGTAGGCCGATTTTGTCGGGCAACTAAACCACAACCACAAAAGTCGGCCGACTTTGTTGTTCGTCTGACATCCCCTTAAGTCACTCTGAAAAGAGATGCAGAAGTCAGAAGCAGATGGCAGAAGTTTGTCATAAGCCTGCCACTCGGCAGAAGACCAAAGAAGAGAGAAAGAACAGAGTGACAATATACTGCACAAGCAGCGGACAGAGACCTGTCGCATGCCACAATATGGTACAGCGTTCAGCATTCTGCCAACTTCACTTGATAACACATCTACTGCAACCAAACACAAATTTATCGCACAATGGTCACCAATAACAGCACACAAAAAGCTTTTAAATAGTATATAGTATACACTACAGGCATAGTGCATAATGCTACCAAGCACAATTGCAGTCTCTCAGTATGAGAAGTCAACAGTGATGTCTAATTGTAAAATTTCATAGGAACTATTACTTGAGCTACTTGGACAAGTTACAATTAGAACTAGAATTTTTCCCTCCACTAACTTATCAGAATTAGAATTAGTTAACTACTTTCTAGTTTTTTATGCCTGTCCAGCCCTGAGGCCATATTTCTAGTTTCTACTTAATTCATGGTTATAATGTTCACTAGTGATAACAGAAACGGTACTGCACAGTATTACATGGCCACCCACTGCCAACAATAATGAACAATTAAGACTTGTGACACACACAGCTAACAACAACAACCGAGTATGCTAATATTTCGTGACGTGCACAAAACCCAAGATAACATCTACTCTTTTTTGGTGGTTATTATGACACATACCTGTTCTACCTCCGTTAGATGTCGGAGATGGAGAAGAATTCATGGAAGGATAATTCTGTGGAACTGGTGACGTCGGACTTGCCGGAGTAATGGCGTGAATTGCCGAGTCGGAGTTTGCCCTGAAACAAGCACCAGCAGATATACACAGCACATGGCCATCTATTAAGGTGCATGCAGAGTGATGTAACTAAACTGAACTACTGACATGGTTTAGTTTTTAATAGGCAAGAAAGACAAGCTCATTCATCAATGGTTGATGGATGCAACTAACTGGTACTGTATAGCTGTGGTACGTAAATGCCCAAGGCACAGATTTACAATTTTCAGGTGTTCTGCATGTCCGATGCAATCATAAAAAACACAAAAATAAAAATACAGGCACGTAATAGCACAAGGAATCACCATGCAATCCTGATAAATACACGGCGTTCCATAAAAAAACCCTTTTCCTTTTTAGCCAACCATACTTAAGTAACGGTCAAGCTATTAGTATAGCTGTCATCCGACTGTCTGTCTGTCTGTCACGGATGTATTGTGGCTAAATGGAGCAAGATAAGGCCTAGGTTGCTATAGATCACTAACGGGAAATCGCATATTGGCTTTGCCATGAAAATAATTGACCAAATGGTAATGGTCTTGGTGATGGTACCATCAGATAGAGTACGGGCGACTTCCTATAGGTTGTCAATAATAACCATGTCTCCATGTGCAGCGGCTTGGCTGCAATTTTCAATGGAAAGTTTCAAGTTATAAGTGGAAACAGTGAGAGATAAGGCTAAGGTTGCTATAAATTACTAATAGGAAATCATATACACCCTTTCAGATAATATGAAAATCATCGACCTTGGATGACCTTCAAGGTCACTGACAACCGTTACAATATAGCCTACAGCTCTATGCTTACCTTCTCCAGCTACTGTCAGCAGGAGGCGACAGGTACAATAAACTGTATGGCGAATAGTCTCTCTGTATCAAGACAGTCAAGTAAAAACAATAATACCAACATCAACAATCTATTCCAACATCAAGTTGACAACCGACCCCAGTGTTTAGAACAGCATACCGGATAAATACTGTCATGAATAGTGTGGGTCATTCAACGTATAGGGATTCAACATTTTTGCAAATCCACATCATTCTGTGTCAGCAAATTGAAAACAAGATAACAGTGACACAGTAGGAATTTACCGGACTTCAGAAAACTACTAGAATTACTATTACTTTCAATTTTTATGCGTGATAGCAGCTACTGCTTTCAGCAAGTCTTACCGGTAGCCATCGCAATTCTGTCTGTCCGTCACATGGGTGGATCAGTCAAAAACGGTGCAAGCCGACTGTGAAGATATGGTGATCCTAGCTTGCATCGTTTTCGACTGATCCAAAACGGTGCAAGCTAGGATCACCAAATCTTCACCGTCGGCTGCCTGGAGGACTGTAGTTTCAGAAACCGTAAAGCTTTTCCATAAATTCAAAAGGGGTTGCCCAAATGAGGGTGCTGAATGAGAGAAGGGTGAGAAATGTTTGTGATTTTTGGCCAATAAGTCACTGTATCTCAATAACGGTGCGAGATAGGGGATAGGTTACTATTAATCACTAATAGGAAGTTGTACACTGGCTCTCGATTGCCACCAAATTCACTGACCTTGGATGACCCTGACTGTTAAAATAGAGGTTTTTATCAATTTTTTGGCGATTTCAGGTTGCGAGACAAATTTTAAGAGTAAACCGTGCCGAAAGCAACGGAGATAGACATAAAAAGTTGCGTATGAAATTTTCAGCACTGAACGTACCATAGATTTTGATGGTCCAATCTTGATTTTCTACTTTCAAGGAAACCTGCGCACGATGGCATCAAAAAGCGGTACCCCCGTAAAAGTCGTTATTTTACCGCTGTTGGCCAGTCTTTCGTGAAAATGGTTGCAGATAGGCATGGGCATGGTGCCTATCACAACAAGCACTAGTGACGAGCTTTTCAGTCGTGTCAACATCGATAACTTTAAAAGACTCTGAACTTCCAAAATAAAGGGTTTTTATTGATTTTTGCAATCTTCGGCTGCAGCGCACACTCCAAGAATGAACTGCGATAAATGGCTGGAGATAAACTGACAGTTTGCAAACAGGCTTTAGCGCGTCTCATGAGCATTAGCTAAAACATGGTTCCTACTACTCTGCAGAATACATTTTCCCTGACTTTTCCCTGACTTTCCAGAACAAAATGAATTGTTTTCCCTGACTAATTTGTTCATGCGAAATACCAATGCTGGTTTTCAATCACTTGCAATAACACTAGAAAAAAGGGCGGCAGAACAAATGAAAAAGTAAAAGTATAAATAATCTGCGAGCAAAGTGAGCAGAAAAAATTTTGAACTGCTGTATGCAGTGTGCGTGCAACAGTTCTGTTTTTTTCTGCATCTTTGTTAACTTTTGCACCATGGTACTTTTGAATTCCCTGACCGTCTGGATTTTCCCTGACTTTCCCTGACTTCTTAAAATTCCGACTTTCCCTGACCGTAGGAACCATGTAAAAGTTCTTGTTATTGAAACAGCTTCTTAATTCTACAATATTTGCAACAAGTTATGGCAATGCTGCAGCAGTATTAATAGGCCAGGTGCCATTTGTCAAACCACCAAATTTGAACCAAAAAATGTGCAAATTTCTCTCTGTCAATAAATTACACACATGAAGGATACACGTTTGTCAATCTGACGTGGCTGATTAATTTCATGAAGCTGCCGGCCATGATCTCGATGTAATCTATCAATTAGACTCTGACGACTGGACTCTTGTTTCATATCCTCCAAGCAGTGAAGTGCATTCTGTGTGTTATCCCAACAAACACAACAGTAGCAGGAGAACTAGAATTGTCACACACGCAGAAATAGTTTAACTAATGAATTACAGCATAATTACAGTGTTACCCGTTGCACCACAAATCTGCACATCTGCAATCCGCTTTTTACCCGTAACCCACACATCAACCTTTACACAGAATTTTCTCTACCGATTTTTTGACACGCAACTGAGAATACCATCAATGTTCACTTTCCGTTGAGGCCAAAAAAGTGAGAATATTTCACTGTCTAAAATATCTCTAGCAGAAACAGTTACTATATGCACAGAATTAAAACCTGAAGGTCTATCGAGTTGTTACTAGCAAACTTGACATTAGGAAGCGAGCCACTGAGACATCCATCATCCGTCTGTATTAACTGCTGCGGTGATTTTGGTTGTCGGCCAACAGCCCCCTGTCAACAATGACATATGCTGTTCATATACGAGAACTATACAATGGACATCATCTATTACCACGAAACAATTGTTTTTCATTGTCTCGTACACAAGTGCAAAGCAATGTATTTAAGCAAACACAGCAAAAGGCCAATACGACGTTTAGTTCAACCGAACTATCAATGACAATCAGCGGATTGATTGCCGATACTCAAAGTAAGGCACACCTGAGTTGTCGCTGAAACTTCCCGTAAAACAGCTTCAAATGCAGCTGTTTCTTCGGCCTGTTTCTTGTTGTGTAGGGCAATCTTTTCGCTGAATTTTCGCGGATTTGCCATCTAATAAAACATATCCTATTTTCCAAACAAACATAGAATAAACTTGCTTTACATAGATAATAAATTTCCTATTTTATTTAACATAACATAACGTAGCAGGCATAACACGTGCCTACAATTTCCTACATATCATAAATCATTACAAGAAATTTGAGCTAATGCTCATGAGACGCGCGAAAGCCTATAGCAGTTCGGGTTTAGTATATTAGCTAAAAATTGGGGTGATCACGCCAAGTTAATATACAAATACCAAATTCTCTAGGCCTATCTTATGGTGGCACACAGCGGACAACCACATTCTGAATATTGTCTACATTCTGAATATAAAACGCGATTCTGAATAATTATCCACATTCTGAATATTCTCTACATTCTGAATTTTCATAGATATTAAATTTAAGTTTAAGTTCTAATTTAATACGCGCATCTATGCGTTGTTGTATGGTAACATCCGGTTAATTTGATGTATTTATCTTAATTACATTTATCTTAATTATAAGTATATATTTGGCTAACCGCAGGAGTCGTGTCTGCAATTGGTTGCTTCGTACAAGTTGCAACTCTCTGTGTAACTTTCGCGAACATGGAACATCAACAGTGAGTTTCTCATTAATAATGCTACCGTAAAACTTCTGAAAGTTCTGATAGAAGTCCCCGGCGGCTTATACTGGAACATTTGACCTTGGCCCCCGGTTTGTATTAGTGACTTGGCTTATAGTGCCATAATTTTTGTCATTGAACCGTTTTGGTCTACGCACTAAGTAAACTGGTAACTGCTTAACTTTGATTGTGTACGGTTTTCGGAAAGACTACCGCATCGGAACAACAGCTGTATTTCACTGAATAAGCAGCACACTTGTTAATACAGGCGATGTTCCGATACGGTAGTCTTCGGTTTTCTTCTACGAATTTCACCATTACCAGCCGTAAGCATTTTGTAGACAAAACCGTCTATGACGTCACAGTAGGCTGGTAGGGGTACCATGCAGCTGGCACCGGGTGCACACCCGGCTTCTATTCAACCCCCGGCTTGTATAGATAGCCGTTAGCAGATGGCCGATGTACGTTATAGACCTGGCTTCTGTTAGAACTTTTATAATAACTAAATGCTGTGTATTATATCACTTTGCTTGGACAAGTACGGGGTAACACTCAATAGTGCATCGGGCTGTCGGCCGCTATCGGGCTGTCAACTTGTGTCTGGTTGTTTGACAGCCGTAAGCAACAGGCATTCCTAACCCTTGACACTAAACCTAACCTTGCAGGCAGCACAACGTCTGATACTAGCTAGGTGCGTCCGATAGTCTGATAGTCCAATGCACTGTTCAGTGTAATGAGACATGTACACTTGTTTTCCACATCACACGGTGGGTCGTATCAGCAACACAGAACTGTCAGCAGGCACGACTTGGTGCGACTACGACATGACATGACACATGGGAATACTAAGACATCACATGCAGTGCGGGAGTTCTTGGCATAACAGCATTTTAATGTTTATGGTTTGTTATTGTGAGTTAGGGTTAGGGTTGAAGTCAGTTTTGTTCAGATGGGAGGGCGTACCGTCTGTCTCATGACAAACTGTCATCATGTTTTATTTTGACCCAGCATGCTGTTCAAATGGGTTTATGTTTAAACATTAGAGCGGCCTCATTAGTGGTTGTGCTGTATTTTTTGTTGTGTATTATACAACAGGTTTGAAAGACAGACAATAGAATCATACTACTGGGAGGGATTTCGATATACCAGCATAGTTTCTTTTTTACGCGAATATCATGGCATTGACATGAGCGAGAGAACTTTGCGCCGTCGTCTGCTTGACTATGGTTTGCGTCGGAAAATGCAGCCATCTTCACTGCTGGATGTGTGGAATGCTGTACGGTTGGAATTGCATGGTCCAGGTACTTCATTTTTTGTGTGCTTTTTGTTACTGCCAGCAGTGCATCTTAATAATTCAGTTGTAATATCTTAACTCAGTTATCAAGTTAATTTTCTGGTACTTATTTAACACAAACAGGTAAACAATAAACCATGTCATAGGTTCATTTTGTTGCACATTGACATGATGACTATGACCTGAAAATTTTCCTATGGTACAAATGACATTTAAAAATTAAGTTGACACAATTGTTCTTACAGTTGTTAATGTTTGCTAATTTGTTGTTACTTTGAATCACCGTAATTAAATAGCAATGCACTATCGTGACAGTATGGTCAACAATCTTATACAAATTGGTGTTGTGTTGTTGGTAAATGGTAATACTATTAGTGATACCGATAACTGTAAGTTGGTATTGCTTCGTCTCATATGTATTAACTAAGCCAATCTGTACAAAATTGTCCATGTGTTGTACACAAGTACAAAACTAAATGTCAATTGATGCATCAAGTTGTTGGACAATTAAGTAGAATGCCAAAATGTTATTGTGGTAACCTGATGATGGTAACTTATTCCATTGCTTCACTACACTCTTATAACTGCAACTACCAGTATTTACAGTTAGACATTGCCAAAAAATGTAATGCAATGCTGTAACTGTTACATGTAACAAGTCAACCAACACTGTCTGCACTCTTACTGTTAACACAATGTTGTTATGTCTGGGATGTGCTTTTGTTCTGTGACCCCCCCCCCAAATGCCTATCAGCATTGCAGTGTTGGTTAGTAGAACAGAAATGCTTTTGTTTGCAATGAAGACTGTTCCAAAAGGCATGCATTGCATAACAGCTGTAGCCCACACCCAGTCAGCTTTCTGATGAACACACACAGTCCAAAACAGTACTGCATGGTGTATATTGAAACTTGTACATGACATGACATTGCATTTTGTTCTGTATCTGCATTACATTCTCCAGTGGAGTGAAAAATATGACAGAAAAAAATGATCATGAAACAACGAGGTACTGTGTGTGTACAGGTAGACTGGGAGGATATCGTACGATGTGGCGACTGCTTGTGCAGAAGCATCACTTACGTGTGTCACACATGACCGTCAGACTAATGCTGCGACAAATGGATCCTGTTGGAGTTGCTGAAAGACAGCAGCACCGACTTCGCCGTAGGACGTACTTTAGTCATGGTCCAAATGACACATGGCATGTCGATGGATATGACAAGCTGGGTCCATATGGCATACTAATCAGTGGGTATGTTCACGTTTTGTGTTGCTGACTCTCAGTGTGTAGTTTATTTGTAGTGCATTTAGTAGTACCTGGTAATGTAATGTAATATAAATATTTGGTAATGCACCAAGGTTAAAAAAAACTAAATCAGAGGTGTGGGGCAGTCGCTAGGTGGTGAGAAAATTATGTATAGGTAAAAAAATGTGCTTTAAGGTGACGTTTGAAGTAGTCAAGTGATGGTGAAACTGTAATGGCAGTAGGTATATGGTTCCAATTTTGGGGAGCAGCAGAGGAGAAAGCACGGCGTCCAAAATCGGTTTTTGCCTTGAGAACGTACAGGAGAGACTGGCTAGAGGAACACAGCGAACAACTGGGTTGATAGATATGAAATTATTCAGATAAGCAGGTTGTTGAAAACAAGTTTCAGCCAAATCCGGCTTCAGCTCTGGCCGGATATGAGTTCAGAAATCTGGCCAAATTCGGCTCCGGCCGGATTTGAAAAAGTCGAATTCGGTGCAACTCTACCTTAAATCCAGCTAAGGGGTCTGGGGGAGTGCTGTGAGCTCCCCCAGCAGGGTCTGGGGCAGAGCGTGGGGGTAAACCGAATTTGGTGCATTTTAGCCTTAAAATATGATATCTGGTGGCAACAATTTTAAGTATTTTCCGGAGAATCAACTAACAAAATTGCATGGATGTATTTGTCAGATTTCAACAAGGGGGTCGGCTGAGTGTGAGGCCCAAAGGGCCGAGAGCGGGGGAGATGTTCTTGGTGAGGGGGCAGCGAGCCCTTTCCAGCAGCTAAGGGGTCTGGAGGAGCAGTGTAAGCTCCCCATCAGGGTCCGGGGCTGTTGAATTTAGTACATTTTCGGACTTTAAAATCGCGTCAAGACAGTGTAAAATGATGTTTTTTGTAAGTTTTTTTGCACACA
>Ga0209367_1010041_pt1 | contig 12740 bp, 9 predicted proteins | sample WorMetLIZISLAND2_FD_187412 | JGI IMG/M metagenome (GOLD analysis project Ga0209367, IMG submission 187412) | Marine gutless worms symbiont microbial communities from Max Planck institute for Marine Microbiology, Germany - Olavius geniculatus... ... | reverse complement strand
CCACCCGACAGAGGTGAACGCGCCCCGCCTTAACCCCAGCCAAATAGGCCGGTACTCGATTTACCTACCCCGGAGGGATGGAAGGCTGAGTTGACCTAGGCGGTTGGTTACATCCCGAGATGGTTTTCCTGCCCACAGGCAGTCACCAATCGCAGTATTAACCAGGCCCGGTGTACAGTAACTTCGCTGATTGGATCAGACGCGTTACCACTACACCACGCCGACCGCCCAAAATGATTAAAACAAACTAGTCTTAAAACGCTAAATTAAAATAATGAGTCTTGAGATGTCGCTTAAATGTGTTTTTGCAAGAAATAGTTCTTAAGGGAGTAAGCAGAACGTTCCAAGTTAGGTCATCACGAGTTGTAGCAGCAGCAACAACAACATTGTCAGAAATAAACTGTCAAATAGCAAATATCAGAACTTTTCAGTGTCGTGAAAATTATAGTCGATAGATATAATGACAACTGACAGTAGTTTAACCAACAGTTTTCACGTTGTATTAGACATTGCTACCATATTAAGCATTCTGGCTTTTTAACTGCTTTCTCTCTCTCATGCCCGTATACATATTTTGGTTCCCGTAGCTTTGCTATAGCCGTTCCCTTTATCGGGCACACTTTCCTTTTAGATATTCGCATTTCCTCTTTTCCATATTGTTTTCGTCGTCGCCTCAAAGCATTTTTCTACAACGTAGCTTTTAGGTCATCTTAGCCCTTGCCTTATCCTCTGCGTCTCAGATTTATCAGGTTTTCCTGCTGACATTGCATGTCATGCAAATTTACTTAGCCTACTAAGGCTATTGACTGCAACACAAACTACTGATGCTTTTTTCCTTCAAATGATAAAAATTAACTTTTATTATGATAATCTTCTGCTGCAGGTATGATGTATCTGTGTCAACTGTGTGTTAATCAAACATGTTGTATTGACATGCGTTCAGGTGAACGACTCTTCGATGCCTTTGCTTGGCGAAACTCAGGAAGATGATCGACGTATCATCTGTGACCTCATCATTGCCAAGATGGAAGCTCTCTGCAAACCCGTCCAAACTACGTTCAAGTACGTTGGTCTCATATCATCAATCAGCCGGTTAGTCAATTGAAACACATTTATATAGCGCTGTGTGTCTTGATCGAATCAAAGGTGCACAATGGCAGACATTATAGGTTGAGAGTAGACGTCTACTGTGGACAGTATCAACCGTATTAGTTTTTAAACTGTCAATCAGTCAATCAATCTCTTGACAAAACTGTCCGTTATGAAAGCGATATCATATGATACTGCATTTTAATGCACGATTTTTACGTTTTCGTTTATTTGTGAAAATAATTCACTTTTCGTTCTGTGATATTATGTTACTTGTATTGCTCTGTTGTATCTGATCGTATGACGGGGTGCAGGACGGCGAGCGTGACGGCGGCTTCGACGTCCGGTGGTTATGCAGTGAACGGCAGTGCAGGCAGTGTCGTGGTCAACAGTCGACCGATGGCTGGACCTCCCGGACCCAGTCCACAGCGCACCGTACCACAGAGCTTCACCCGACCAACCGCCGCAGCCGACAACGTCGACCGCAGGTTTGTCCGTCCCGACACATATAGCAGGTGACGCTCTGTGGTGCCGATATGTGTTTTACGAAGGGCCTTGGACTACTTTAAACCCTTTAAATCATCGAGCAAAACAAGGAGAGTGGCCGACGTCGGCAACATCTTCCGCTAGGTTGGTGAAATCATAAATAAAGAATTCGTGACTTAACCATTTTAAAATTTCTATAAAATCACGAATCTGACCCCAATATTTGTCAAAGTTCGTTTCTGTACATCTGTACAAATTAGAAATTTCAAAATTTGTAAACATTCGTGAATGTTACAAATTTTCTAAAATTCGTAAAACTCGTGAAATTCGAATTCTCGATCTGTGGTTTGAGTATTTGCGTACAGTTTGCACGTGCGTTGCCGTGCGTAACTATCCGTCGAACGTGAGTAGTGTGAACATTTAATTGTTAATTGCAGCACGACTTCATCAACTGCAGCACCTGTATCATCATCATCATCAGCATCAGCATCAGCAGCAGCATCAGCAGCCGGCGTCGCAAACTCAACTCAGCCGTCAGTCACGCCGCCAGCAGGCAAGGACGTCAAAGACACTACGCGGCGCGACGCAGAAGACGCAGACGACACGATGCGCAACCTACGCAAGACATTCGCCGGCATCTTCGGCGACATGTAACTGCCAGCAGTATACGTCGTAGCGCGAGGTCGGCACTATTTATTTTATTCTATTCGTTTATTTACACAGTAGAGCACATTAACTGGCACAAATAGCAGTGATACAAAAACAAACGGCGAACGGGGACGCTGAATTTGCAGGACCTGAAGGCTGATAATGACGGACAACGAAAAAAGCATCGACTGAAAATTGCAATGAAAATGACGGACCAAATCGTATCCCTGAAAATTCCAAAGATGCGATTTGGTCCACCATTTTCATGGTATTGAATTTGACAGGGCTTGCATTTTCAGTCGCCCCAAACAAGCATACGAGTGTGACGGAGTGTCATGTCTAGAGCTACGGTGGACTAGCAAAGCACACAGTGCACTAACAGCTGTTCGACAGAACTGAAAGAACTGGAAGAACACAAGGCAAGATACAGCTGGAAAAAATAAATGAAGACCATAAGCCGGAAGACGTAAAATTACAGATACACCAAAAACATATGAAGATGTTACGAGATTTCTAATACACCAACGTTTCAGTTTGTCTCACTTACATGTTTTCTTATCTTTGACAATAACTTAGACGCCAATTATACAATTACAAAAATGTTGGACGCATTTATTATTTTACACTATAATCTACCGAACAGTGGTTTTCATTTCTATGTTTCGTCTATTTGGTTCAGTTATATCACACCTCACACGATAGTGTGAGTGTTGTAAGGACGACCTTCAAAGTGTATGGGAAAAGGCAAACTTTGACCCTCAGCCCACCCAAAACCCCTGAACCGATCGTCACCAAATTTGAATGGCGTAATTACGTCTTGGACCCTTACCGCCAAAAAAATTTGGGCTCAATCCGCCCAGGGATTTTTGCTCCCCATATAGATGAAATATACACCCCTTTTTACTTTACTTTTTTATTTACTACACTTTTTTGGTTCTTCCGCTCGCCTACAGGCGAGTCCGTTGGACCGATTTTTACGCTTAATACGTCAAATGACGCGGTTTTGCGCAAGGAAGTGCATTTTTATTGTTATAAAATAAAAATTTTATTTTTCATTTATTTATTCGAAAAATTCGAAAAATTCTAATGTCACCTATGGGGAAAATTTAAAAAGTAGTAAACAAATTCACCGCCAGAGCTAAGGCGATTTGAGATTTTTTAGGTTTCTTCCCTGTTCGATATTCCTGTCCCTATAATTAGTTGCTCAACATGACAATTCTCCAAGTCTAACTCTATATTGTTGTTTTTTGTTTAATTTTTTGTCAACCAATGTTTGCTTGGTGAAATAAAAATTATCAAAAATTCTTTAAACTGTTATAACTTCGGTTGTGTGCAAGATAGAGTCGTATAAGATATGACACTGGGTAAAGTGCGCATATTTAGCAGAATATGTGTTTAATCAGAATAATGACGATACCAGTAATTTGTGACGTGTGTAGAAGTGCGCACGTTCGCCAGGGTGCTACAGGCCAGTGGGGTTCAGACTAGAAAAGAAAAGTGTGAATTCCACGAGGTTGATAATTTGCTGATTTGACAAAGGCAGCAATTTCTGTTTCATCATCATTCAAATGGAGTCCCTGACAGGAACAAGCCGAAGTGAAACAGATACTGATGATAAGTAGCTGTTGCAGTTTGAAGGTATCTGTGTTTGTGTGTTTGTGTGCATTGCTGTTGCTACTATAAAAATGTCGATGTGATTTCGAGCAATCGGTTGTTGCCAAAACGCTTCGAAATACGAGCAATGAGTGTGTCATGTCGCCGTGCGCGCGTATGTGTTCTTTCCTGCGGTGGTATATTTTTTTGTTTCGGGGGACCACCTCTCCTTCTTTTCCCTTCTTTTTTTAACAGTAGACCCCTTTGATCCAGCTAGGGACTGTACAGAGCCTGCAAGAGCGTTGTCAGCTCCCCCAGTAGGGTCTATAAACGTATTTTAGAACATTTTTGCACCCCAAAATCGGGCCGAACCGCGTCTGCTGACACCAGGTTTTGTATTACTTTTGAATGTCCAGGCCTATTTGGGGGAACGCTGCTGTATCACCGTCCCCCTTGTATTATAATGGGGACGGCATTTTCTCTGAAAAATATTTAGGAGAACAGCGTTTCCCTTCGACTACACCACTGTTTTCCTGTTTCGTGCTTTGCTCGATGTGTCTCAACGTCGTCAATGTTGCTCATGCTGTCTTACTCTTCTGTGTTCCGCAGCCTTGAATATATTCCGTATTTACTTTCATTAGTCGTTACACATCTTGCTGTTGTTACTTTGTATTCGCTTGCGTTGTTACCTGTGCACGCCGCACTGTTGTCGTGCAGTTACGAGTCAGTGTTTTTCTGCAAGCAGTGTTAGAGTAGCTATGTTTTGTTAGAAATAGCTAAGTATAGTTATTAAGTATTCGGACACATTAATAATTATGTTAGTCAGAATTTACTGTTAGAAATAATGTTGCAAACGTCATAACTATGAGTTAAAATGTTTATTCTTTTGTACCGTGCTGCATTTACAAGAAATTCTAATGTTTTTTTAAATTTTTAATTTTAACGTTTGTTTATTTAACTGATTAACTATTGTTGCTTGTGTGAGATTACATGTATGTTAATTTATGTTTTGTAATTATTGCAGCATGTTATTTCAAGTGCTAATTTTTGTTTTTTTTAAATAAATGTTTTATGTCGTCTTATATTGCTTAAAGAAATCGCGTGACTGATGCATTCCATATTATTACATTTTGTGTTTTTTAATTTTTATATCGCTGCACATAGGCAACCAAGAAGAATTAATGAAATATCGTGTTAGACGCCTCGAATATATTTTCTGTTTTTTTCATCTTAATAGTGAATGACACAAAATGACCTTGTTACAAGGTCACAAATACTTTAACAGATACTTTTATTAATGCCATGTAAAATGCATGTACTTTGTACAAAAGTGCCGAAATGGTTTTTGAAGGTCGCTCAAAGTCATACTTCGGTCTGAATTTTACGCCGCCATTATAAAACGTTTTGTTGTCAGCTGTTAATCGCACAACGCATCTATTCCGTATTTTTATTTAGTTTTTTGAAGGTTATTGGTATTTTTTTCTTGACGCCTAAGGAATAGTAGAATATCGATCGTAGTGATTTAGTCAATCTTTGATAGTCATATATGTGATAGGCCTAGATAGATATTGTGATGTTGCTGGAGTGTTCGCTTTGTTAGGCCTATTGTCACGCTAGGTTGTGTTTTCGTAATTGGCTTTTGCTGGTTATTTGGTTTAACGGCCCGAGTGAAAATTAGGACGAACTTTAATGCACTTTTCGGAATAAATGTTTGTTATAACCGCGAGGTACCTGGCGAATCTTTGTGGAAGTTTGCACACTGAATGCTTTCTAATTAATTACAGTTATGTTGTCTCTCTCGTCGTCGTCGATACGTTCATTGTTTCTTGTAGTCTGTAGAAGGTTGTGTCTGGACTCTGTACGTTGTTAAATGCGCATGCTTTGCAGTGTCATTAACAATAACCGACTAACGATCATGCTGTTTATCATTGGCGCGTGTCGGCTGTAAGATGTTTTTCGTCTGTCCCTTATAAAGGTTGTTTGTTTCTTTATCAATCTTGCTGACGTAGTAGGCTCATTTGTGATGAATGATTATTCGCTCCGTTACGGCGACTAAACACGGCGTTGACTTTTCGTTGTTGTTTAATCAATCAAGCGCTGCCATTAAATGACTCGTGAGACGTGATCGATGCATGTCTGCTAAAGAGCAAGCGATCCTTTAGTAAGCTTACTTCATTATTTCTGTTTGAATAGTGCGAAGTAAATGCGCTTATTTTGCGAGTTCTAAGAGCCGGCAAGTCTATTTTTTTCTTCTGTATTGTGCCGGTTAGATCTGTCCTGTAGCCGCGTTGATGTGGCGCCTTATTATCGTATGCAAGAGTGTCGTTTATCGTGTAAATATTAACCATTGAGGTACCTGCTATGGTAGCTTTAAAGCTGCACTAATAAGCGACTTCGCTTTTGTTATCCCTTCTCTGCAGAAAATTGTGCACTCCGTTGTTTGCAGCGTCTGGTCTAACCGATTGTGTTTAACTTATGTTAAACTCAAAAGATAACTCAAAATTATTGACAATGTACTCTGACAAAATTATTCGGCGAGGTGGACATGGCTGAATAAAAGACGCGGCTACACTTTGGCGGCGATCGATCCAGGTACTGATGGGTCATCCATTAGGAGATAGGCCTAGGACGTAAACTGACAATCCGCCGTGATGACCAGGTGGCGGCACTCTGCTCGTTGGAGGTTTGAGATCTGTGATCGCCTCTAATTAATCTGTTCTACTTTATAGTCAGACAAATTGTGATCGAGATTCAAAACAGTTTACGTTAGTCGTACTTTCAGGCTGTAAGAGTCTAGGTCTACTGTTAGAAGTTTCGGTCTTCCGTTTTATGTATACAAGTTGCTGTTCTCGCTAAGTAGGCTAAACAATTGTATTTCAGCACCACGCACCAAATATTCTAGCCGTCGACATTTATTATCAGCGACGATAAATTATATCTGTTTCGTCAACATCGTCGGCGTTAAAGTCGTGATGAAAGCCGCAATAATGTCGATTACGCCCAAGTATAGCTGCGCATCACCGGTCGCTGTCGACGAAAGAGGCGACTTGACGTCTACCCCCATTCCATCTCGTCGCATTTTGTTTCACTCTGACCCTAATTCTTCCACGGAAGCTGAACGAAAAGGGGAGTTTATTTCAAACATGTCTGAAACTGGTGAACACGATAAGTGTTTGTAGGTCGATGTTTCGAGGTTCTTTGAGCGGCGTCTACAAGGTGCGGCCAAAAAAGTAGCCCCTAAAGTTTTTCGCTGTTTTGTCAACAACCATTTCAGATTTTAACCTGAAATTTTACATCTTTATTTACTAAATACTTGTACATCTAATTGCCAAGTAAAGTGTGATTCTGTTGAAAAACGACGAAATTATAGACTTTTTAACATGGCCGCCTACCGATTTTTCAGCATTCAAAATGTTCAAGTAAGTGATCATGTTAAAAAGTCTAAAACTTCGTCGTTTTTCAACAAAATCACATTATGCTCGGCAGTTAGATGTATAATGTTTAAGTAAGTACAAGGGTAAAATTTTAAATTAAAATCCCAAACGGTTGATGAGAAAACAGCGAAAAACTTTAGGGTCGCTGCTTTTTGCCGCATCCCGTATATGCGTCACCGCGGCTCTCAGCCAAACGTCGGCTTCGAGTTGCTGTGCGAAACCTCTGGCTGGCATACACTAATTGCGCATTCTCGCGAAGTGGCGGCTAGACTGAGTTGACCTAGCTGATTACACACCAAAATGATCGTGTGTTAATTGTATATCGGCGATGTCCGCTGTTGTCGTTGCACATGTATTGTATTTGTCTCATGCTCACTACGGTACTTAATAACAACAATGATCACAATTTACTTGTTCGTGCAGATGCAACACACATGTTCCGTCGTTCATGTTTGTACGTAAGATTATAACATCACGTTTATTATTATAATTACTTGTGCAATAATTTTTTTCTTCAAAGTTTATTTCGAATTATAGTCGTTTAAGGTGTTTTTGCGAGAATTGCCAAACAATAATATAGGACTGGAAAATACAGGATCGAAGTCAGACGTTGGCACATGGTACTAGCAAGAATGCATTTCTGTTCAAATTTTAATAACTTTTCAACAGAGTTAAGCGTGCAGACTTTGAAAATTTGCATTACAGTCTATGGATACTTCAAAGCGATAACTTAACGCATGATTTTTCAGCTCCTATACGATTTCCGCTGTTTTACGTCTGTTACTCTGATCGCCCTCACATAGTTTTATAAACATATACTGTAAAAGTTTTTTATCACAATCTCACTTATAATCGATTAAGATATGACACAAACAAATCTGTTCGTTTACTACAAATATGGCAAAAAGGTAAAAGTTACAACGGTTTAAAGCATTTGCACTGTTGAAGATAGGTATGGGTACCTCAGTGACGATCACATAGAGAACCAGGAAATCTGAGGGACAAAGTCCTTAAACCTGATGCCATTTTTGCAAACTGATACATAAATTTTAATGTTTTAACAATTAAAAGTGTGCAAAATGTCAGCGCCAATGCCAAAGAAGATGGCAGGTTGCGTTAAATAGGCCTACGCCACATGCAGTTAGGCCCTATACCTAGCTGTACCTGATAATAAGAAAGCTATCCCGGTGTAGAACATGACCTACGCTAAGCTTGCATTACTCCACGATGAACAACATTATCTATGCAGTAAACACTCCATACTTTGTACAGCACGAAATAGTAATTTCTATGCAAACGTCGAAACGTCACCAGTCACACTTACCACAATCAGCGAAGTCCTTCACGCGCTTCGAAGTTAACAGTAAAGTTTTAAAGTTGAAACATCTAAACGTAGACATCATAGACAACTACCGTATTATATGATACATTTGCAAAGTTAAAACAACAATGCATAATATTTTGTTCTGCATCTATTCTCAATGCAGGGCCGTCTTTCGGCAGCGCGGGGCCCTTGGCGCTGACTTACCCGCGGGGCCCCTGATACCACAGTGACATAGTGATCGACTTGACATGTGACCACACTGCATCACAAACTGTAAGATAGACCTAAGCCTGTACGGTGAGCCTGAAATTTCTTTGGTCTTTATAAAAAATTGGGCCCTATATTTTGGCTCCCCCAACATTTTATATACTTTTTAATTGACTAAGTTGTGACAATAATTCATTCCCTATTCCCTAACGCAATGAAAATCGGTTAGATTGATCGATCCGTCCATTATCCGTTGCGGCGACTACGCCCTTTTTGTGGCGCGAGGCCCTTGGCACGTGCCAAGATGCCACTCCCCCCCCTAAAGACTGGCCTGTCTAGGCCTAAATGAGTGGACAGCTTAGGTGCAAGAACAAAACATTAAAATGTGTAAGCTATAAGTACATCCGGATTAATAGCAGAATTCGCCGTCAACATTTGGCTTCCGGTTTCCTTCTGCAGTTATTACACACTGGAAAGTTCAAAAAACCGTCACGAAAATATTCGCCGAATATCTTACAACAACGCTAGTTCGATTTGCATTTTTTGATTGCAGCTGCCTAAAATTCGAATGACACCTTTGCTTGTGCAATACGTTAGTTTCATTCATGTACCATCAACTAACACACGCTCAGGCGCTGGCGAAGATGACGCTCAGTCAACAGCGTGAGGTAGGCCTATGTCTAAGCGACGCAACTAACCCGCAACACAAGAATAAACACAGGTTCTATCCTTGCGTTTCGGCCGTTGCATCGCTTGCGTCAGACGCGTCCGTTGCGTTTGTTGCGTACGTTATTGCGTTTGTTGTGTTCGTTGCGTGGTTGTGTTAGATGAAAAACAGGTTTACATCTTCAGTCGCGATTCAGTTAATCCTGACCAGGACGTGACTGGTCGTAACGTCAGCAGCAGGATGATTGTCGTCGCCCCAGGCAGCGTTTGAGTCATAGTTGATATTACCCCTGGCACAACACGCGAACCACCAAGCGCCTCCGTCACCAGCGGCACAGTTGTAGCCTCCGCACTGGTCGTTGTCTCTGTCGTAGGTGCTGAACATCTGCCCACTGGCGCTGAAGGAATTCCTCAGCGAATCGCCCGAGTCGCCGCTGTACCCGTCAACTGCCAGCTGATAGTTGCCCGCCTCGTCACTGATGGAGAACGTCGAGTATTCGGCCGAGTACCACAGCGTAGAAGTACGCTGCACCTGTGCGTTGGACGTAATACCATGTTCCAAATTGTAAGCTCAGTGTCGACAGTGTGCGGTCGTTCGCCTAAGCTGCGCAACCCTAACCCTGACACAAACCTTTGTTCTGTCAAGCAATAAATTGGCACAAGGTTTTCTCTAATCCTGGGTAAAGATCACGCAAATTTTGGTTTTGTCTGAACATTTTTGTTTTGTTTTGTTTTTTTTTGTTATGTGATAAACAGAGAAGCGGCGGACGCCTAATGCCCGCCCTGATGCCTATTAAGACGGCCACACGGTAATGTGGTAAAACACAAGAAAAAAGCTTGTAACTTCTTTGCAAAACAGAATATAAATTGAACTGTTAATGACTGTGATGTAGTTGAACTTAAAATCTTTATGCAACCGCGTCCAGTTTTAAACTCATCTACGTTCGTAGGCCTACATTATTAAAAGTATGGCGACATTTATAGAACGAGATAGATTTCAGTAGAAATGTTTGAACAATTTAGTACACAAAAAGATGATAAGAGAGTCTTGTTAACTTGCACGTACCTCAACTCTGAGTGTGACGCTGTTCAGCAGCGTGAGGCGGTGGATTTTCTCAAGTCCCAGCCAGTAGTTGTCGTTGCCTGCCGTTGATCCAAACCCCTCGCGATATGCCACCCAGTTCTTGTTAAACGACACCAAACCACCGCTGACCTTCCTCTGTATCAGGATCCAGCCGTTGACAGTCAGTAGCGGCACCGCGACAGCCGGATCGGCACTCAGAGCAGTAGAAAACGTCTCCTCGTACTCAGCCACATAGTCTGAATATAATTATATACACGACATATCAAGTGTTATACTGTTGGCTTTGTTTAGTTTTTACGAGAGATAGCACGTACATTATACATGTAGTGCTAAGCGCGTCTTAGCTATCGTTTATGCGTCTGTCTGTATGTCTGTCTGTACATATACGATAAGATATGGATTTGCATTTAAAAACTGGCAGACATTCGGCACATAAACTAAAAAGACCTAAAAAATTTAAATGAAAACAAAATGAGAGAAAGTGAAATACAAGTATAGTTATATTGCAAAACATAAAAAAATATTAAAAAAACAGCCTGAGATCAAAAAAACTACCAAAAATTTGAGGCAGGCTTAACGTGAAACGTCGTAAGTCCGATTGGGGGAAAATTAAAAGGTTAAAATTAACTTTGTACTAACGTCACGTGGCCAGGGGCGTCCATTCCATTGACAAACGCCTTCTGAAAAAAGTTGGGGGAAAGTGAAAAATGGAAAACTGGGGGAATATTTTTTCGGTGGCAAATTTCCTAAAATGCATAGCACAGAATGCGACAATTCTGCATACAACAGCTCCGTTTTTCTGCTCGCTCCGCTTGCAGATTACTTGTAGCCCCCTACTATCAAACTCGTATTTATAGGGGAAGATAAGCGGGTTTAGATCCCCAGAATTTTTAAAGTTAATGTGACATTTCTGCGTACGGCAGTTCAATTTTTTTTCTGCTCGCTTAGCTCGCAGATTATTTATGCTTCCACTTTTGAATTTAAAGTTCAAAAACTCCTCCACCAAACGCGAAAAGAATCGCAGTCAATACGTTTTTACAACTTTCGATTTGTCAATCATTTCCAGAGATATTCGCGGTAAAATTCTGAAGTTGCCCGAAATCGCGCCGAATTTTGGACGTTTTTGCCCTCCCAAATTTCTGGCGTGCAACTCCCCCTCCCCAAAAATATATAGGCCACACAAATTTTGCCTATTATGGCCGTTTTACGGCCTTACCTTACCTTACCTACGGGGTGGGCAGGCTCTTACGCCTCCCCAGCGCTGAGGCCGTATCAGTTCGGCCTAATGCGCGTCCCCGAATGTAACCACAAGGTTACAGGTAACGGCTATAAAGCCGTAAACGGCAGTGAAGCCGTAGTCGGCTGTGAAGCCGAAACCAGCACAAAAGCACTGGTAACGTGTAGCAAATCTGCTCTCACGGGTTTGGTTAGCTCTTAGTTAGCTCCTACCCTCCAGATTTTAGAAATCTTTCGGGTCATCGGTGCAAGCCCCACCATCACGACAAGGTGGCTGACCACGGTGGGGACCGTTTTACGGCACGTCACATAAAAAAGTTTTCTGGGGCTACGAAATACGAAATTGATAGCTGTTGACTGACCAGCACAGCCTCTGTCCAAGTCGTAGTGAGTGGTGCCTAAAGAAGTGCCGTTGTTTCTTGGGCCGGAAGCCCAACTTCCCGCCAGCCAGCAACGTCCACCCTCTGGTTCTCCTGGAGACCAGTCAATTCCGGTACACCCTGGATTGCCAACGCACTCTGCCAGACAGTGTGAGAGAATATTTGCAGCATTCTGCTGACAACCGTCAACGTTCGTTAACTCGTATCCAATCCAACGCCTGCAGGCTGCAGACACACCAATCACAGTACAATTACACACACACGCGCGAAACTTTATTCACCATAAACATGGTAGACACAAGTCATAAAAACAAATAAAAAAACAACTTAAGTAAACTTAACTAACAAAATAATTAAATCCACGCATCGCGTACAGAACACAACAAACTGTCAGAGTTGTCATAACTGGTTACAAATTATTCATGTATTCGCTTTGCTATTTGATCAAATACTGAATAAAAATTAACACTAGAACAGCCGAGAGCGTCAATTGACGCAAATGCTAAATGTTATGATAGCTCAGCAAAATATCCACCGCAGGAAAATTTTCAGAAAATTTGACTTTTTCTACTTTAGTGCCCTCTTATGAAAAA
>Ga0209367_1010040_pt1 | contig 12740 bp, 6 predicted proteins | sample WorMetLIZISLAND2_FD_187412 | JGI IMG/M metagenome (GOLD analysis project Ga0209367, IMG submission 187412) | Marine gutless worms symbiont microbial communities from Max Planck institute for Marine Microbiology, Germany - Olavius geniculatus... ... | reverse complement strand
TCCAAGGTTACTGGACCGATCTTCACCGGACTTGTTTCGCCTAACGCGGGAGGAATCGCTGTCAAACGAGTAACTCACCGATTTTGAATATCTTCATCCGTTCCGGAGATATTCGCCGCCAAACTTCGAAGTCGACCGAAATCGGGCCAAATTTCGCATGTAAAATTTTTTTGGGGAGGCTCCCCCAAAATTTTGGACCGGGATTATAAAATTGAACATACTGAGAAACATCGTGCAAAATTTCGCGGCGATCGGCCCACGGAGCTCGGAGATTACGCGGCGAAAACAAAAGAAACTATCGTTTTCGGGCGGACTAAAAACGGAACGACGTTCTCGTTGGCAAAAAAAAAACCGGCACATGGTTTTGGTGCGCTTCTTACATGTATATGCGCTGTTGGCCGTTACAAACTAAACCTTCCAGTGGTTCCGGTAAACCGTTTCCCAATTCCGCGTTTCACCTTTAACCCCCTCTCAAAGCTTAACCGTGAATGTTTGCCCACAAAACACACAAACGTTCGGTTTCCAAGACTTGGCTTTAAAAACGTAATTCAGATATAATGCATTTCGGCGTTTTTTGAGGGTCTTCCTTTTTTGTAGTGTAAATGAGATTTTCTTTATCCGATCCGTTAGCATTGTGATATATAAGAACCATGTCTCCAGGCAATTCACGGGAAAGTCAACAACTCCAAAAACCAAAGATGCTAGTGTGATCAGATTAGGTCTCGAGGCTCAGAGACGAGTATAAGGAAAACGCTCATTCGTGTTTCAGTCAACGCCACTTGACAGCATGGCACCACGACAGACTAACACAGCGTATGTTTACAGCTGTTCTTCTTTTTTGCCACGGTTCTTTTTGATATACGTTTTGTGTAGCGCAGCTACAGACAATTTGGTTCCACTATCGGAAATCAATCGGACCTGCTTGCTGTGTTCAACGATTTACCGCCGCAAATTCCATCTTGTCGTTTTCTCTGGGCCAACTACACAACTCTTCAGTCTCGTAATAAACGTCTCGTGTGTGATTCTAGTATTCGGCAGACTGTGTGTTACTCGTGATCACCGTTGACCTGTTTTCGCACGAGGCTATAGGACGTAAGTCCTGCTAATTCTTACAGCTGTGACATTGCTGCAACTGAGCTCCGCGAGTGCGATCAAAAAAACGCCACGAACAATACACAGATGCGAACTCCACTATTTTCATTCGCTGTGGACTCGTTGAACAGCAAGTTGCGCAGCTTGTTGTAAAACGCTTCATTTCATGATCTCTTACGTCCTCCTATCTTTCACCACCGTGTCTCAGTGTTATGTTATAATCGCCCGTAATCTCAGTCCTGTAAAGCGTGACGATTGAAACGCTTCTCAAGTCGGTTTATCCAAGTTTATTATGTCTCGTTACACTCGCACGATGCACTCTAAACCATGATGAAACGTATGTACATATATTTATGTTGTGCAGCAATCGAACAAGTGGACTTTGGGTCACAGTCAACATGTGTAACCTCAAAGCAACAAAGCTAATTACCAACCCTTTCGCAGGTGAAGTCACAGTTCCAAAAATGGCCAAAGCCGTGAAAATGAAAAATGAGTAGTTTAAAGTACTAAGATGTATTAGCAACCAAAAGATTAATGAATATTGACAAATTAGCATTTAATTAAGCCAATTAACGCTTTATAACAGCTACGTGAAATGATGCGACTTGGACTTTAAACTAGTTGACGGATCTCGATGCCATTTCCAATTAACAGACACACTTGTGGGGTTCAATGAGACCCTGTCAGATGTGGGTCCTTGACCCCCACCGAAAAACGAGATTTGAAGTTCAACCCTCCGCCCAGCCAAAAAATGCCATTGCAAATTGTAGGCAAGCCGTCAATCCTATACTGCCACCTGGCGAACACGAACTAAGAAAGTGATTCCGCTTTTACCAAATTATTTTGGTCATTGCTTACTGTTAACACAATTACATTTTTAACAGATCATTTTTTTCAAAAATAAATTACGTTTGAATTTTGTTTCTTTCCAGTACAATGATTGAAATCGTGTCAGGCTTTCGTCTTAGGTCTACGTAAAGTCCAAAAATGTAGGCTAGTACTAATTTTAATTATTCTTATTATGTAGTATTTAAGAGTGTGTATTTTTATTTATGGGTTTTTTAACATTTCAAGGTGAAATATAATCCAGTGTGGCGGATATATTAAAAGCACTTATTAAAGCGATTTTAAAGTGACTAATTAAAGACTGAAGACGCCTGTCTGTTCTAACGTCAGTGAGTACTGCGTAATGGTCACTGTATTGCGTTCGCCGGCATTGCTGATAGCTAGTCTACCTGGCAGTATAGGTATAGGCCTACATGTAGGCTAGACAGCACATGCGCGATTTTACCAGCAAACCTTGCATTTTTGGAGAGTATTATACACTGTATTCCACGAAAAACACCACTTTCCCTTGTTGTTTTTTGTGATATCGTTGTCAAATATCATTCAATATTGCTATTTTTGCCACAAACAATTTTAAAACAAACATAAATTATATTCAACATTTACTTGCAACAATTGTTTGGCTTTTTTGCCATTAATAAAAATCGAGCATTTCGGTGAAACGTTCGCCGGTGAAATGACCACGCTGAAAGTTGTGTTAATGTTCACCTCCATTCCCTAATTCGACTTTCTTGCACTACTGCATCACGTGGTAAAGGCAGTAATTCAACGATATTGCAGAAACACTTCATGACTGACAAAGCTAAGTAACAATATGACGCTTATCGTGCTATTAAATAGCGTTACAATCGCAGCAAGTCAAAAATATCAGTAACTGCATACTGAAACTGAAAGAAAGAATCTGTGTTGTGTACAGTATCGCAGCTCTGGTGACCGCTGAAGGTTTCTGGCAAAAAAACTGCGTGCAGCGGCTGTGGCGGCTGAAAGAAGACGACAATATATTTACGTAAATTAGGCGCGGTCTAAGCGGGCCGACAGCGACAGCAATAACTCGTCTCGTCAGTGCTCGGACGAGCCGATCGGCCCAGTCTCAGCCTGACAAGCCGAATGATTTGTAAGAGGATACAGAGTCGCCGAAGCGAAACCAGCCGCAAACGACAACGCCGACGTCGTGATCCACGTTTCATTGACCATTTCGCGTCGTTTTTGGCGACAATTAGTCAGTGACGGCGTCGTCCGTGCGTCCGACGACGACGACACAAAAAGTCTCCAATCACATCGGATCAGCAGAAGATTAGCGTACAAGCGCACCGGTCTCGGCCGGTATGCACTTGGCGTATTAGACACAGTCCGATAGATTTGTCGAGTGACTGGCTGCCAGTGCCTGACAGCGGCAGCCGGATGACTGGTACATAATTCACGAACGCGATGCTGCGATCGGCGCAGTCGCTGCAATATGAACGACGACAAATTAACGCTTTCTGATGAACTTCTCGGCGGCATTATCTGCGAGATGAGGAAGACGTTTTGACAGCAGCAGCAGCAGCGATTATCGCACTCACTTGTAATACGTAGCTGTTACAGAATGATAGAGTGATGGAGGATTATTCGATTTCCACCCTCCGTCTTGTCCAGTGCTAGTACTTCGTCATATTACGCGTTAGGCAACTATTCACTGATAGGCTATCTGTAGCGAACCCACAATCGCGTCATCGACGGATGGAGTTCGTTCGCGAAACGAAAATTGCCAAGAAAAAACGTCAAAGACGGGCAAAGCAAATATTCGACTTTCTACAAATATCGGGAGTTACAGTGTGCATAAATATACATCGTAGGTCGACAAAGGAGAAAAAAAATATACGTACGTGTACTCGTCTATATATTTTCACGATTAACCGATTTTACAATTATTCTTTCATTGGCACATTTTCTAGAAAATGTTTAATACAACAATCGCCAAAGATGCCACCAAATATTAGACCTAAGTTTGTCGCTACACTACCTCGTAAAATTCTTATTCAAATTTTACACCGACTTCAGTTACGGCAACATCACTCACTGGTATAGGTTAACTGGTATTAAAGCACCACCAGCCACTAATTAATGGGTCGACACGCTCGATAGTAAACGCTGCTGTTGCGCAGATTACTTTTCCGCCGCGATCTTGGTTTAAAACGACGATAATTAACTGATGCGATCATAAAAATATGTGTTTTATTCCCACAAAAACAACTCAAAGTCAGTTGTTGGTGACGTCTGTTAAAATTTTAACATTAAACTATAGATTTAATATTAGTTAATTTGGGTAAAGGAATTGAAATAAAATCTATGACTGTGACTTGCTTGCATCATAACAATTGCTGCCAGCCATTAGTTAATCTACGCCGAGTTCAGTTGTTATAGTCACGCTAGTGTTTTGACATTAATATTTCACAAAGTAGCTTGTTAAAGCATATGTAATGACCATTTTATTGCAAATTTTCTACACTGACTTAAAACCGTTATTACAGACGAATAAAGCCGGTGCATAATCAATAACCCCACTAATCAACTGATTAATCAATCAATCAATCAGTCGATAAATCTATCAAAAGCTTTAAATATTTAATTATCTAACACATCGCAACCGAGCAAAATATATAAATATATGTGTAAAAATGTAAAAATTTGAATATTGCAGTAAAATGCAGTAATTAGTGTGTGTCCTTAAACAGTGACGAAGTTAAAAAAAGTTGCAGCTCATTAGCAAAGAGGTGATACTCAGTTCACAGTTGTGGCTTCAAGCCCGAAGGCTATCGATCGATCTGGTGTCACGTCTGTGAGCAGCAAATGGCTGCGAACAATATTTATCGTTCATATCGTTTCTGAATAAGGTCTGGCCAGAGTCCGTGTTCCAGTTTATGTAACTAATTAACTATACCCGTTTACCGTCAATGTTCAATTCTGTGTGCGACGTTACCAAAACGTCTAGCGAGATTTTTTCAGCATTTAGTTTCAAAAACTAAAGAACACATTTTATGACATGCAAAACCACCGGCTAACCGTAATTTTTAATCGTTCAATATAATGATAAATACAAAAGCATAACATATATAGGCCTAATCTCTCCACTTCACGGTTTGCACCACGAATTAAGTATGTGTCAGACGTAATTGCCAAGTTGAACAACTACAGTTAGTCTATGAAGAATATTAAACGCATTGTGATTGCATAATTATATTCAACGTTTATTGCAAAATATGGCATTGAAACATATGTATACAAGTTACATGTGCCGCTTGTACCGTGATCAAACCTGACGTAATCTGCATGCACCTTTGTCAGAGCTATACCAGATTCCCACGCGGCATGCATTCTGCCTGATTCAGATCCTTATGCGTTGAATGCGAGAAATAGGTACACAGAGATGGAACAAATTGCCAAGTTTTTCTTCTGTGGTGCTACGAAAATGCTAGCGTGCGTCGAATTAGAGACTGTTTATGTTCGTTCAGGGCGTCATGTTTCGTGCTTCGCTACGCTACGCAAAGGAAATCCGGAAACGCTTTGTTAACTGGGCTATTGCCGTAATGACGACAGGGCAGTATGATGCTGATCAAAACAATTGGGCACCTGTATTTTCGGCATTGTTTGAACGATATTGATAATACGCCGAGTAGACAGACATAGGCTAGTTGCAAGGTTCACTGACGCAAGCTGAGCGCAACTGAAAAACCTCAGGCATTTTTATCTGCTGACCCACGCAGACGCGCGTGGCAGTGTAGGCCTAATAGTTATGGCTATCTTCAACCTTTTAACCTTGTGTCGATCCGCGATTTATTGGTTTGTTTACTGATAACAAAATCAAAAGTTCTGCAAAAATGTATATTAATCGACAATTTTTTTTCTGACGTTCTTAAAATACTGCTCCCTCTTGATGTAACTGTCTCTTACTTCGCTGTACGACGTAGCTAAATTACGCGCTAGTGTTAAAAGTAAAAAACGCATAGGTTACACGAACAAATACACTGTCTGACGTTCTAATATTGCCCCATAAAATATCAAACAAAAGATGGCGGTGGCCGTTTGAAAAACAAAGTGTGCTTTACAAGTATTTTTATCCATGCAAAACTACCCGGGGGCTACGGAAAATGTGCTATTAGATATAAGAGCCATGCGCCGACGCCGATACACAGCGTCGTTGACCGACCGTAAATATACTGAAAGATCAGAGAAAGCGTTATGCTCTGAACCCCCGGAAGTGTCGCAGAGCCAGCGCCTTTAGCTCTTAAGCCTGTCCGCAGGCATGGTCACTACTCAATAGATCTAACAGGTCTATAATAATTTAAAAGAATCAGTAAGTAGCTAAGTAAGTAAAAGCGATGAAACATGTCTTCGACTAAATAAATGCATGCAAAGTGTAAATGCTTGTTTCGTTTAGGATCCAATAATGATGCACTCCTTTTGTGCAAAACATTTTTTTAAAATTTGGACACGAAGAACCTCATAAATTTGATTCTGCTACTTTCTCTTGACTGCACAATGCATCGGAATCACTTGATATAGAGGAAACATCAGACTACACATCTTAGGTACACATACATATATTGCGTGTAGTTAACTCTAGAATGATTTCATAAAATTGGTTGAATTTGACTGATCACCATAAGTAAGCAGCCAACTAATTTAACAAAACTGCATATCAACAAAACAGCTGTAAACTTTCAAACATATGAAAAAGAAGAAAAAACATTAACATTATCGTCACTACAGCTGCTAGCCTGCTAGTATACTATTGCAGCGGCGTTGGCTGTTGCCATCTAATTACTACTATAATTGGTATTATTAGTATTGTCACCTGCATCTGCTGCACGTGAGAAGACAATCGATGTCGTATAAATCACTGTAGTCAGCAAGACGTGAAATGTCTTCTTTCCGGTTGGCGGCATCATCGTTGGTTTCAGCAGACGCGTATCATCAGTCGGCTGGCGTGTCTATGAATATTTTGCACTGGCGACGGATCGTGGCCAGCTTGCTACACCCAGTAGCGGCATGCGTCAGCCAGGCGTTCACTGAAGACGGCGTGCTACACAAGCCCAAAGCTGCGACGAGCGACCGCCTTCGAACCAGCAGCACAGGTGCGCCTGCCGCCCGCTAATTAAGCAGCTCTCCTTCTACGAGGGTTTCTCGCAACTAGCTTAACAAGCGACCTCATTAACCACCGTCTTCTTGACGCTGCTGATAACCGCAGTAGTAAGCCTAGTCCACGCAACGCACATTTTCTGTCTCGTGGTAAACGCGTTTATACGAAAAACTGCACGTGTACGACTGCGAAACGAACTGGTACGTCGCGTAACGTTGTGTTTGCTTTCAGTTTTTGTGTACAGAAGACAGACGCAAGTCGTAACGACAGGGCGACGCAGTAAAGATGAGCAGCAGGTGTTTCAGATGCTGTCTTTCTACTATAGCAACTGTCTTCTAGTAGGCGACTGGTCAGTCGACGCAGCGGTCGGTCGGTCGGCGAGCGTGAGATAAGCGCGACGCGCGTAGATCTGGTTGTTGAGCCGAGCTGTCGAGGAAATTACCGCCGTAGGACTGACTACACAGCAGCGGTCCCAGCGGAGTCCGGTCAGTCGCCTGTAACCCAATCAGCCGCGCTCAACGACCTGCACGGCCGAGGCTAGAACGTGCCTCGTACGTCGTCCACCAACTGATGCTGCTGCTGCTGCTGCGGACGCAGATGATCGGATGAAAGAAGACGTCACGATGACGTCACGCGGGCGCAGCAAGCGAGCGCACAGAGTCAGTCGTCAAAGATGGCGTTGTTGTTTGCTACTGATGTCGAACGTTGATCTTACGCGCGGCAACACGTACGTGAATGTGCAGACATAATCCCTTCTGACAAAACCACTGGGGAGTGGTGGGAGTTTCTCGTACACGCGGCATCGTGCGTGGTCGATCTCAGGGCATGTCGTTTGACTGGCATCGTCTAGTCCGTCAGCTGCGAGCACGACGACCAGTGACGAACTGACAAGACGGTTGGCCGAGCGATCCAGCGAGCCATCGCGATGTTATGCAACAAGACGACGACGTCGTGCGGCGTCGATTCGACGTTGAATTGCAATCAGACGAATCGCGCGCGCTCTCAGTCATCGAAACCGGACACAATCGGATTGCCGCTTGCCCCGCATGCTGGAGGGGCACCGTCGCCTCAGGCAGGGTGACTGCTGCTGCTGGCAGCTTGTGATCGATGCTATACAGCTAGCGCCGAAGTGGCCAATTAGTGCTATGCTCCTGCTCTGTTTTGCTGATCAATAACCTCAGCGTTGCAAGCGACGGCCACCTCACGGTCTTCTCGTGGTTGATCACAACGTTTGAGTTCGTCGTCGTTAAACACTGTAACATCAGATAATTGCGCTCTACGTGCGCCAGCGCACGCTGTCGGTTCACGCGCTGCGTGCGTGCGTGCGGACAGGAGGCAGCCAGGTAATTGAGTCAGCGCAGGGCGCTTTGAGCAGTAATCGGTCGTGAACGACGACAGCGTCGACGACGGGCCAGCTGATTGCCTGGCATAGTCGACTCACGTACGCGGCAAACGACGTAAGCTCCCGAGCCAATGACGCGACGCGTGGCGTCATCTCAGAGCGAGTCACGTGACTTACGTCGCCTGCAGGCTACGTGAACGTCGGCGACAGCGTCAACCGTTGCCGCGCCGACTTTAATGCATTGTAGGCCTACACACACGCAGTGCGGTCGTGTGTACTGTTTGGTCTCCGGGCGCCGTAAACAATTTCCTCAATATATCTATCAGTTTGTAACAGCTTTAGAGTTCCGAACTGACAAATTTACGAGGAAATTGTGTACGTACGTCTTAGCTGGCAAGCTGTTAAAAATTTGAATAACAGTGGGCGGTCAGTTTCAACCGGAAATAGAAAGTGGTCAAAGCTATTACCATATATCATGTTGCTTAAAAATATTTAATCTATGGATTTGAGACTTCGCACAGCATTCCAAAGTGAATTGATAGAAAACATTTAGTAAAAAACGATGTAGATATTTTGGTTGAAACACAACCGTTTGCAGTTTGTAGTCCAACGTATTCATGTTCGGCGTCGGTCGTGCTGGAGTCAGCACAACAATGCGGGTGGTCGTCGTACGGCTCGTTGTTTACTGGCATCTCTGATGTGACATTTCAACAGCAGTCAGTCGTTTTATTTATATGTAACTAGGCCATTGGTCTGATAAAGTGGAAGTAATAAAAACTTGTAGAACAGCAGCAAGCTTAGCACAAAGACAAAAAGCAATATGTCAGCTTCTTGCGCCTTCTCCCGTTTACACTTAACACACTAAAAGCAACAAAGGCGACACGTTTTTTCAGCACTACATAAAAGACGTATTAGAAAAATATTGAAAGTGTGGCGTGCGCTAGTAAGACAACATTAGTAGACTAGTAAAATAGACTATTAAAGTAAAACATTGCATTATACAGAAAACACAAAAAATAGCTTAGCTTGCTAGAAAAAATATAGCAAAACAAAGAAAGATGAGACGTTTTGATCATAATTAAGGGATGAAAATCAATTGTTTAGTAAAGATTGTGTTAACACGTTACAGATGCGGATCTCTCCCAGCAGTCGTGAATATAGTTAGTGCATTGAACAGCGGCGGTTTATTGGCCTCAGCGACTCGCATGCATGAGCCTCCTGTCTAATCTGATGTCTTGTATGTGTATGTGCGCAGTTTGCTAGCATTGTTTGCCAGAAAAGGTATCATCCTGCTCATCGATTTAAAAATTTTTTTTAGTTAACTTTCTGCTTGGTTTTGTGCAGTAAACTGAGCTGGAACTACAGATTACCGGTCGATATTCGGGCACATGCTATTTGCCGTATCTTGTTGTAACTTGTAACAATAATACTAATATCATATTTCTTTAGTATATCTTCCGTATGCAAGTAGCCTAAATAAATCTGTGAAAAAAAACATAATAAGCACAACTGTAGTTATTTTTGCAACGGGAAACGAAGCACTTATATCAAATGGCCAGTTTTGTGTGTGATTTATGCAATCTTGGTTAAAATCGGTATGAGAAAGCTAAAAATTTTCAGCTTAAGCTTTTTCGTAATTTTTATAAGTTTATAGATACTTAGCACAAACTTTACCAGGCATTCTTTTTGCTTTAATTTAGGCAAATCAATGCTGACCTGTTTTCATTGTTTTTCGCTGCATGTTGAACCCCGTTTTGAAATAAATTGATAACGAAAGTTTTTGCCATAATTCAGCTTCTTTGTGTAGTTTTTGCCGATCTACGTTAGGCCTACACTGTATATGTATAAGGGACGAGCTTGTATCATCTTAGGACAGTCTTACGTTCGCATTCGAGTATACGACGTCGACGAAGCGCCTCGTTACATTCAGCTTAAAAAAACGTTTTTTCTCCAGAGTTAGTAAGCACAATACTGGAACAATTGCACGCGCGTTCTCTTGCGCAAAAATAAAATCCGTTAATACAGTGTCCACGTAAAATACAGCAAGCAGAACAGCTCGACCTCTGCCTACTTCAGTTAACCTATTCCAAGCACTTCCCTTTTCTGCTTGGTCATATATATCAGCGCGGTCGGTTGCGACAGTCGGACTCAGACATGAAGCCGAACTAACCGCTGTCGACCGCGCTCCATTACACGCCATAATTATCTACCAGGAAATGGATTTCTGTGGCGGGTCGTTGTAAACGATAATGTTTTCGGTATCTTTGCGCGTCTGGCATGTCCAAGATACATCGCCTGGACAGCACTGGGACTTGTCGGTACTTTCTTTCGTCCTCGATTCTTCGTTGCTTTGGCATCTAGCGCTGAATTCATTGTAATGAAACGCCAACTTCCGTTTTTTTCGCTTTCGACGAATTGCTTAGGCTGTACGCAAATAATTTAAATCTAGCTAAGACATGGTGATTGATTCGATGTATTGAAAAACATACCAAAAGCGCCTTAAGGCATATCAGTTATTCTAAACATCAGTCGTACACAAACGTAGGTGCAATGAAATGAAGTTTTTTTGATGCACTGCCGTGCTACAAGGCATCATAAAACCCCGCTTTCTCCATTTTAATCTTGGCAATTTCTTTGGCTCTTACTTTAAGTTCTACAGAGAGCAAGGGGGCTTGCTGTGCAATGTGATTCACCTTCTGAGCTTGAAATTCACATAAAGTTGGCGTTCCAGTGATTTTCACTCGGTCTCAACTTGCCGAGTCGTTCAAGACCAAGCGGTGCTTAGCTACTAGTTTGCCTCACAGCGATGGCTGGCACGGACGCTCAGCCGGTCTACGTGTGTGATAGATGGATCGATGAAGCCGTTTGAATCAATTATCAGATAACGGGCGGGAGAGAGGCGTCTGAGAGAAGCGCTAGTTGATGGATAAGAGCATCGCTCGTCGTGAACCTCTGCCGCCGTGAGACGAATACTCCGCCGTGCAGCATCCGCAGCCGCAGCACTCAGTCAATGAATGACGCTCTACTAGGCTACTGACAGGCAGACTTGAACGCTGTTAATGATTCACTCTAGTGAACATTCTCCGTCTGAGAAAGCGTACTTAACGCCGCGACGTTACGTACGACGGACAACACTCGTTACTTAACGCTTGCATCCACCATCGTATCGCGATCTGCCAGTAGATGCAATGTTTTATTGTATCGATCTCTGTTTGTCCTCCATATCATCTGTACTGCTCTTGTTACATTTTGAACACGTGTAAGTGTGCATATATGCGAGTCGATATATAACAAAATAGAGAATAAATGAACAAATATCAGTGCAACGACAATAATAGTAACAATAACATCCAGAACAGCAAAGAAACTACTTTTTTCTTGTTTCAGAAGATGTCGGTGATTCTGCTTTTATTTTAGGCACTCTTTCGCCCAATTAGTTTGCCGCTGCTCTCTTTTATGTAGTTTTTTTAGCCCGCTGCCTTCAGCTAAATTCGGCAAAAATTGACCGATATTTTAGACCAGACACGAAGTTCTCACACCGAAGCTGAAGCGGTAACAAGTAATGATGCTAATGAAGTCTTTAGTGAACGTCTGAATTAGCAGTGAACTAGACAAATACTGCGAGTGCCGAGTTCACGTGTGGTGTAAAGCTACGACTTGATTGATCATTTCATCGTTCGTTTTGTAACTAACGTTTTCAGACTACAGAATCAAACAGTTAATGACATTTATATGTCTAAACATTATTGCGCCTAAAGTCAGATAGAGAACATTCTTTGTATTTTTTTCAGCCCGTTGTAGATATGTTTAATCACATCGCTCACTAAAAATCAAGGCTAAGCTCATTGATATGTTCACATTGCAATATTACCATATTTATCTATCCATCCGTAAGATTATTAATATTTTTGGTCAATAATTTTCCTTACCCAGTTTTAATTAATTTATTTCAAGAAATTTGTTTTCCAAAGTCAGCAATTCAGAGTGCAGTAACACAAGATGCGTTAAGTAATTTTTTGCTTTTATTATTCAGAACATACCATCACCACTTTTGCTTGATCTTCCACGAAACGCTATGTCAATCATTACTATTTGCAAATACTAATTAGATTTTAAACACTTTTTGAATTCAGTTGACTTGATACCAAAAGTGAATTTATTCAAGTTCATGTCGCTGTTTCTTCGAATGCATTATTATCACTCAATACAAACGTTCATCATCATCATCATCGACAACCGTGGGCTCAATGCCCGTTGGTGTCTGACGCCATTCTTACTATCGCTGCCCACCGCTGCCTATCTAGGGCAGCGTGGCTCAACTCCTGCAGGGTTGCCCCACAC
>Ga0209367_1010039_pt1 | contig 12741 bp, 8 predicted proteins | sample WorMetLIZISLAND2_FD_187412 | JGI IMG/M metagenome (GOLD analysis project Ga0209367, IMG submission 187412) | Marine gutless worms symbiont microbial communities from Max Planck institute for Marine Microbiology, Germany - Olavius geniculatus... ... | reverse complement strand
GGGGGCGCGGGGTAGAGAAAAGAGGGAACACCAAGTTATCAACGAGTGACGTCACAGCGTGGTGCAGTTGCCATGGCAATGACGTGCTTAGTGGAGCACGCATGAAAGGACTAGATAACGTAACGTAGGCCTACCTCGAGCATATCTGTCAGTCAACCAGCCAGCCATCCTTGCCTGCAGAACAGCGATGTATACAATGTCTACGCTGCAAAGAGTCGTCCACCCTCTCTCTCGGTGTACCAAAAATAATGAAGCCCAGCTGTCGTTAGAGCGCGCCGACCGTACCGCCTATATCCGAAGGCTAGCGTCCGACCTCCGGTTGCGGAAAAAAAGATTTCCCAGAGTGACTGCTGTCCCATTCACGCTATAGTGACGCTGCTATCTCGAACTCTACTATCAACGCCAGTGTACGATGGTTATTCAACGCACGTGGGTGATGGCTGCAGGCAGCAACTTTGCATTCAAAATTGCGGCCAAAGTGCTGCAGATGGAAACATGATTGTTATTGACAGCCTGAAGAAACCCGTCATCGCTTTACCTAACGGTACCATCGCCGACGTACGACGTACCGTTTAGCCACAATACCGCACAATTGGCAGCAGAATGCGTAATAACCTTTTAAGATCATCTAAGATCGATGGTTTTCGTGTCATCTGAAAGGGTTTATGCGATTTCCTATTAGTGATCTCTTGCTGTTTCTGACATACGACGGCTTATCGTTAAAAACGCACATTTTTAAAACACAAAAAATACGAAAATTGGTTGTCAGTCAGAAAATCGCAGTTTTCGCAAATAACAAAATGGGCAGTTTGAGAATTTTGAGGGACACTTAACAACAGATTTTCGTAATATCGTTTCAGTTATCGTTAATGCGTGCAAGCAATGTAGTAATCCATCTCGATCAACGAAGCAACGTCAGTCGCCGTCGCTTGACTGACACTCATTTTACTTTCTATCGACAGCTCAATTTCAGCGCAGGGCCCCAACGAATTACGGCCAATCTCGGTCTTTAGACTGACCGCAAGACGTTCGGTATAATCAGTACTGGTTTCGTCAGACCCTGCACTGTTAAGCTCCAAACGGCACTGGCTACGTGGAGTTCTGAAAAAATAATTATGCTGAAAAATTGACAACATATGGTCGAACACAATGTTGAAATGTATACACGCACACGAAAAGAAAGATAATCTGTGGGCACGTATTATAGCCGGGGTTATTTTGTGCTCAGGAATCTAGCCAAATATGTTTAATTTCCCGTGGGATGTTGCCAGCTGGGTAGCAAATCGAACAGACAGAGAGACAGACGGACGGTCAGACAGACGGACGTCCTACGTGTGTCGTTAACAGCGTACTGGGCAGTGGACGAACTAATTACGAGTCAAATGACCGCACGGAGACAGATAAACAGTGTCCGTGAAGAAAGATAGGAAGACCTTACTACTATCAGATGGACCGTAACTAGCTTTTATAGAGCGAATAAAAGTCCGCCAACCAAAGTCAGCACTATATTGTAAGTAAGTGACTAAGTAAGTAAAGCGTGCATTTCGTATAGTGCATTCCGCTAAAAGAAACTTCTGTTGTGTTAGCCACATTTGGAGAAGCTAAACAAAATGATCTTTGAAAACTGTTTAAAGCTGTCAAACTGAAACTTGAGATGAGAATAGTGTCCGTAAAACAAAAAAAAATGCCGTAGAGTATAATTGTTTACAAAAAAACTAAGTCATGAGTCAAAAATGCAGATATATAGAAAATTGCGATTTGCCGACAAAAAGCTGCAAGTGTCATACAAAGAAAATTATTGGAGTTTAAAATTTTAATTTTACTTTTAAACTATCACTTAAAAGTTTATTTTTTTACGTAGATTCCTGCACTCTGGAAAATTTCCAGTCACAAATTTTGTATTTTCGAAAAAATATTTTGCCTCAAAAACAATTTTTGACAGACTAAAATTAAAGTCAGTGGGGACCAATTCTTTTTGCTTTCCCCTTTCTGCTATTATGCCTTTGTAAAAATAATTCTATCAAATTTTAAGCTGTTATAATATAACGCATCTGGCGTGCATTTGTCGTTGATCAGCAGCAGTGCTCGACTACTGTTTGAACGAGTGGTTCAACGCCACCTGCGAACGATTTCCCGATCACGTGGTGCTGATGACGTCAGCAAGGTTCGGGCGCATGTCGAGCGGGCGCTGCATCAGCGGCGACTTCAACGTCGGCTGTGTCAAGGACGTTCTACGGCAGATGGACGGAGTTTGCTCGGGACTCACTTCATGTGACGTCAGTGTTAGAAGTCTGGTTGATCTTCATCCGTGTCAAAAAGATTTCGTATCGTATCTGGAGGCGAGCTACGACTGCGTTCAAGGTATATTACTATTAACCCCTCATCTCAGCGCCGGATTTGGTGTCGATAATTATCTGTCCCATTGCTATAGCGTTATTGCTATATTGCTATAGCATGGGACAGATTATAAAATCACTTGCGTCTGTCTGTCATTCTATCAGTCTGTCAGTCTGTCTGCAAACACTCCTACGGCCGCAATTTTAATTCGAATTTGATAAAATTTTGCACAGTGATTCGGGGCCCGAAAAGTAAGATCAAGTTTGTTTGGGATAAAAATATGACAACTTTTTTCCCTATTTTACCTTAATTTGAAAAAAATTGCATTACGGCCTACGGGGACTTCAAAGCGGTATAACTCGGTCCCCGTAAAAAATAATTGCGCGCTGTGTTTACCTACTCCAATGGCGGATTCAAAAGGGGTGAGAGGGCGACTGCTCCCCTATCGACCGGATGCATCTAAAAACATGTGAAAATTTTGCAATAAAATGCGTTATTTTGCATCAAATTTTCAAAAATTTTCTGGGGAGGGGGCTACGCTCCCTCACAAGACCCCAACCCTTACCCTTTTGCTTTCTATTCTTAGTTTTTGGATCCGCCACTGACTTACTCCACTATTTTCGGGGTCGTGCAATCTAACAGCGTTATTTAAATTTACCCCTTATCGATCCTGTTGCCATAGTAACCATTCAAAAGTTGCAAAATCTGCATTACAGCCAATGGAGATTTTAAAGCGGTATCACTCGGTCTCCGTAAAAGACAATTGCGCGCGGTTTGCACCTATCCTTTTTTCAGGCCCGGGTTATCCGACGGTGTCATTTAAATTTCTCCTCTGCCATGGCAACAAATTTTGAGACAAAATTGACAATAACTTTGACACCGTTAAAGATAATTGCGCGCTGTCTGCACGTACCTTCTATTTTCGGATCCGGGCTATCAGATGATGCCGCTAAAATTTTTCCTTGCCGACTCCTGTTGCCATGGCAACGAATTTTGGGACAAAATTGACTTTAACTCGGCTCCCGCAAAAGATAATTGCACGCTGTTTTTACCTACCCCTTATTTTCGGGCCCGGGCTATGCAATGGTGTCATGTAAATTTCTTCCCTGAAGACCCCTGTTATCATGGCAACCAACCGTTTTTATCCAAAGACAAAATTGGCTGCAGGCTCACAAGGGCGTCAAACGCTGAAACGTAGCTGCTGGGCTGTATAGCACGTCAGTGGGACAAATACCTCGTTCCGCAGAACGTATTTCTAGTTATTACATGAAACCGCAATCTTGCAAAAACACTGTGATTTTTAACTGAAGTATTAAAATATTGTGCTGCCCAGTAATAAGCCGCATTACAGGTTTTGCCCGTTCATCTGTCCGTTTGTTTGTTTATTGTCCCGTTTTACCCTTACCGGCTCTAAACACGAAAAAACGTTGATAACTGAAATTTATGTAAACATTTCTCAGGGCAGGAGCAACCAGCGAGTGTGATAATTTTTCAGTGTAAAAAAGTTCACGTTCAATGTCAGAACCACGGTTAGGGTTGTGCACGTGCAACTCTAAGCGGAGGGCCGCACGACATGTCGGCAATAGGCTGACATTTTTTTCTAGTTGTACGTTACGTTGTACAACAAATCCACAACAAAACGAAGCAAGTAGGACTTGGACCTTAAAGTCAACACACAAAGAAATAGCAGTGTCTGTTTGTCTGGCCAGCCAGCCGTTTTGCGAACTAATGGCCTCCTAGTGCACTTGAGTACCATTAGTCTTTCGCCAGCGTAAAAGTGGCCGATTCAACTATCGGTCCGCAAAGCACGGCTGTTTCTGATCGAGAGTTTACACTCCACGAGTGTCTGTCCGTCCCTGCTGTGAACTTCAGAGAAGTCGAGTATAGTTCGCTAGAGGGCGCCTTCTTCCTCTTATCTTTACGACAGCACTGCGTAGGCTGGCGGTTTGTTGTAATGGAATGGCTGGCTTCGATCGACGAAGTTGCTCTACGCCAGACCCAGTTACTATAGTCGGATGGGTGACTGTCTGTGGACAGGTAAACCGTCTCAACTACCAAAGTCGACTCAGGTTTTTTTATTTTTTAGGGGAAGGAGGTTAGTGAGCATCGTAGCAGCTTTCAGGTTTAGCATTAATAGGTAGTAATGATGAACGAGAATTTTTGTCAGATTTTATCCGATTTTGCTAATGTATCCAGTTATTGCGACGCGTGAAGTCTGTACGTCCGCCATGTCTGATATCCACGTCAGCGGCCGTCGTCATGGTTACCTGTCCGCCGCATCACTTGCTCAGCTTTCGTCTCGACTCGCCGACGTTCAGTCTGCCTCAGTAGTCGGCTTAGAGACATCGGGAGTCCAGGGAGGGGCGCAAGGCGGCACTAAGCAATGCCCGTGGACAGTGAACGTTCAACAAGGCCAACGCATCAACGTCAGTCTGATAGTCCTACCCGCCAGAACTACGCTCACATCACGCCGAGACGCGTTCGTTGACGTGTATGATGACGTCATAAGCAGGTCGGTGCTGATTCTATTTCCGGTCACATGGTTTTGTTTTCAGTTTTGTATTACTGCACGTGTAGCACACGATGCAGTATGAAAACACATAACGGAGTTTTCGGTCAAAAGTGAAGAAAAACAAGAAATCACGTTTCAATTCTTTTTCCGGTCACGTGATTATCGGATTACGTCATCACGACCTGTCGCTCACGCCTTGGCGTCAGTGCTCAACAACAGCACGAAAGTTCTGTTACGTAAAGACGTGTACGGAGCGACAGGAATGAACTGAACTGACTGAACTGAAATCGCAGTTTCATTGCGTTTAAGGAATGCACAATGCAAACGAACTGGCAATTTATTGTTTCATTACAGTTCATTTTCTTTCGTTTTGTACACGAATTGGGTTCTATCCCTTAGCTAGTAAACTGCTGGTCATTAAATGGTTGTTTCTGTTTGATTTGTGATTGCTGATTGGATGGCTACGGTATATCTAGGCGGGGCTCTGATCGTACCTGTCCGTCGCCATTGGCTACGAGCACTGACGTCATCATAGACGATCTCGTTGCTAGGCGACGCGTCCATGTTCGTGACGTCATCTGCTTATCTCAACGACAGCGACATTTATTTACTGCCGCCGGAAGTCGGATTCGCATTTACGTGACCGGAAGTGCTGTCGTAGCCGGCAGAACGTTTCTCCTTTATTTCCAAGGTACAGTACAATTATAATTGTTACAACTTTTTGTTTTAGTGCTGGGGCGTGGTTATAGAGGTAAAATCAAAATGTTCTTTAACACGCATTGAACATATGCCTACGCCAATTACCATTAGTTTTGTTATACGTCGCAGTAAATTGTGATTTAAATTTTTCAGTCGAATGGTTTCAACCGTTGTTTAAAAATATCAAGTTCACTGTAACGGGCGCAGCATAAATATGAAAGTGGTCACACGATGCAACATTGCCCAGCCGGGCAATATTGCCACAACGATATTGCCTTTTCCCCAGACCTCCGCATACTTACACTTATACCACTCATATTTTCTCAGTGTTAGGCCATTTTAAAATTTTCAGCCCAGGCCCACGGAAGTCTTAATACGTTCCCGATTGCAATAAGTTTATTGTAGGCCTACACATGGCATGACAATTCTTTCTACTAATTATTATTAATTATTATTATTTATGTATTTCCTAATTTTTCATCTATTTGTCTTTCTTTCTGTTGTGCTACCAATGTTGGTGAATAAAAGATTGTCAAAAGTTGTTTTGCGTGAAATGCTGCTACAGCGGTGGGCTGTCCTGAAGTGACAGCGCCGTCTGGTGGATGGGTGAGACAACTAAACGACGACGACAACCAGGAGCGTGCAAATAACTCGGTGGGTGGTCCGGTGATTGACAGCAGCGTCATGATGCGATGTAATGACTCGACGGCCGACGAAACCTGGTACCTGACCCGCGACCTAAGAATACTACTACAACTATTACAACAACAAACAACAACTACAACAACAATTACTACTATTACATTTTTTTTATTTCAGACTTGCTATAACTACATCGGCAATTAGGTTACTATACTGCTAGTACAACCCACAAGAACTGGAATCTGACCTGTGGCCTAGGAATATTAAAACTGTCACGATCACAACAACAACTACTACTGCTACTACTGCAAGACGTGGTACCTGACCTGTACGTCTAATCTTTAAGAGATAGCAGCTGTAGGCCTATATTAAGTCGTTTACGTTTGCCAGGTGTCAACAGCATTCTCGGTAGAGATTTGAGATCTTTGATCGCTGACCTGTACATCTAATCACTGGGTCGGACAGCTGCCTGCCAACTGCACGCAAAGTAAGCTATGTGTATACTCGCACACGTTACATCAGGTCTGGTGTCATTTTGCTTGTTTGTATCCAAAATAAGTATAACTCAAACAGTTGTGAACTTATTTTGATGACAATATTTATAGAAATTGGGCACCTTGGACACTAATAATCAAGATTATGGTGGCAATCCAGATTTTTAAGGATATACATTGTAGAATCTGCATTTTTTTTATTTGCATGCGGGTAAGCGGATCTTCGAAAGAAATTTTTGATCGACAGCGGACCGATATTTTCAACATGCAAACGCTTCATATTTCAATCGGGTAAATAAATCTCCATTTATCGCTTTTAGAGGTCATATAGGTCGCGAACCCATATTAATTATTATCGACAAGGATATGATCTCGCTTTCTACGTCTCGTCAAGGTCTCTAAGCTGCAACGTTTCGGTCTCGTCTCGGTCTCGGAGCTATGCGTCTCAGGTCTCGTCTCGGCTTAAAACGTTTCGTTCGCATCCCTGACCATTGCACATGACGCGCGTGCCTCCCGTCCCCTAAATTTGGACCCCTTCTCTAAAAATTTGGTGACATTATTACTGCAAAAATTAATTAGAATTGTAAGTGGAAATTGTTATTGAAATAATATTGGAATTAAGAAGAGACAGATAAACCATGTCAAACAATAGTAAAAAGTAAATTAAATGGTTTTTACTGGTAACACCACACTGTTAAGCCGTGCTCAAGGTTAAGTACTGCCCGCGACTAGCTGCAGTATTATGCGGCACACAAAATACACAAAAACATTTGTGACTCTGATCTTTGACCTCGACATTTATAGGCTGTCAAGGTACATATTGTTGCAAAACTTCATCAAGCTAAATGCAGCCACAGCGCTATTTCTACAGCAGTCCGATAAAAAAATTAATGTTATGCTTTTTTAGCCACGTTTTAATAGATTTTTGTTTCACTAAGCCATCTTCTCAGTGGCGGCGCCTGAGCAGTAAAAGAGCCAGGTCATTTCGATGCCAGAAAATCTTCCAGTCATGTCAGGTCACCGGGAGTCCCAGACGCCGCGAAGGGTTTGCCTGACCCAGTAGCGTAGCTAATTGGAATTTTCGCCTCACTTTTCTTCCCCATCTTCTTTTTGTTTTCTCCTTTTTTCCTCTTTTTTCGCCTTTTATTAACACTCACTTTTTCCTTTTTTGTCTCTTTTCTCCTTTTATCCCTCCCCTTAGAAATAAGATCCATAAATTCATCTAGGGGATCGGGGGAGCGCTGTAAGCTTTCTCAGCTGGGTCTGGGTCAGAGCCTTAGCTGAAATCAAATTTGATGCATTGTAGCTTTAAAATATGATATCTGGTGGCAACAATTTTAATTATTTTCCTGAGAACTAACTGCCACATTGGCACATTTATTAAAAGCGGAGTTTCTTGTCTGAGAAATTGGGAGACGGGGCTGGACTCTTTTCCTTCCTCTTAGCTACACAACTGTTTTATGAAAAAGGAAATTCTAGAAAATAGAAAGCAATGTAAAATCAAAATGATATCAGGTAAGTAAATAAATAAGCAATAAACTCCAGCAAGTAGTAGACTTATGCGCGGATAAAGGACAGTGTTGTCGCTGATTGTTTCAGTGTCAAAATAAAAAAAAATATTACTTTTCATTTTCTGTTCACACTATTACGGGTTTACCGAGGCAGGGCAAGATCTTCCAGCCAGGTCATTTGACTAGAGTCGTCTTGTTGTAGCGCCGCCACTGCATCTTCTGTCTCGTCTTGCGATGTTGCGTGGTCGGACAGTCGTTCGGCAATTTTCTGCCGTCATGTAGTAAGTTAGTGAAGATGTAAACGGTGGCGATAGCTGAGGCGACAAAAATCATACTTAAGACAATCGTAAGAGTTATGAACTGACAGACCGCAAACACTTGTGACCAGTTTATCAGAACTGCCGGACACACAACGTCTATGTTGCGTGGTCGGACAGTCGTTCGGCAATTTTCTGCCGTCATGTACATCTTTCTGAAACAATTTGCGCAGAAACGACACACGGTGTCCAGAAAATATACTCAATCAGTCAGTCAAGTTTATTATTATTTTGCTTTTTTGGCGCCAAATTTCCGTCTAGTATTAGTAGCTTTGTACCCGGATTGATTTTTGCCATAAGATGTGTAAATTTGCAATTATCTATTGCCATTTGCAGCAAAACATGACATTTTATGATGTGGTGAAACAGTCACTCTGGTTATTATAATCCGTCCACAGCTGTTACATTAATGAATAGAAAGGTACAAAGTTAATGACAAATAAAAATGCACAATTAGGCGCAAAGCTGAAAACTAAATGCCGGATACCACAACACAAACCTGCGTTGTCGATCAGCAGTGAGTCAAAAACTTGCTTCCTAACTCCTTGACGTTCTTAAAGGCGCGTACAAAGCGATGTAACTGAACTAAACTGAAACGTTTTAGTTTTTGACGCACCGGCGATTGGCATTGGCGATTGGTTTACACGTAAGTGAGCGTAGTCACGTAGGCCACCGATGCTTAATGTAATGCGCTAATGCTCTCCTATTGGTCAGTTCGTTAGGAACTAAACCGTGTCAGTTCAGTTCAGTTACGTCGCTCTGAACGCGCCTTAACTTGCAACGCCGCTGACGCACGGGCGCGCAGTTTTCCAACGATCGCGTGACCTTACGACGTACTAAGCAGTGTTAAAAAATGTCGCAGTTTGTTACTGGCGGTGTGCGTAATTTTGGTCGATAACATCTGTGTTATCAGATATATCACGTGACGCGCGCATTTTACAGTCGCTATTGCTCTAGCCAACGTCTCGAGAGAGCGAGAATGGAAGTTTTTTTTCAAAGCCCAACCACGAATTTACGTCGATGAATATGCCCGTACAGTTCCCCCTTTCTCTGCAAAATTGTGGGCTGTCGGAAAATTACAAAAACAATTAATTGTCAGAAAATCATCGTGCTAAAATGCAAAATTTTGAGCTAAAAACCATTTTTGTGGAACTATAGGGGCAAAGTTGGAAATTTAGGCACCCATAAGCTCCTCTGTGTAAAATTTGCTCTGTTTGTTGGTAAATTACAATTCACTGCTCCGCCTAGTTTTGTTAACTTATAACCAAACTAATACGCATTTTGTAATTTTTTTTCAACAAAAAAATTTTAAAATATGTTATCTGTAGTGAATGTTTTACGCGAGTTGGAGTAAGCAAAAAGTAAGTTTAATTGGCAAGTAATGTCCGCTGCTGAAACTAAGCTTTTTCGCATACGAATTAATCCAAAGTTCGCACACCGCACAGTTTTAATCGCCGTCGCATGCCGATGACGAATGGTGAACTCCGCGTTATTTACCGATATGTCTCGTACCGCGCAGCTGAAAACCCACTTTATTGGCTTTGGGGTTACTCAGAGGTGACATCATTTACTAGGTCAAATGTCACTGCCGTTTATGAAGCCAAATAGTGTAGTTTGCTCTTCGTTCGTCGAGCTGTTTATAGATCGCCCGATGTTACAGCCGACAGAACAAAGTACTAATTTATGCGAATAGTTTATGTATTTTGGTCAATTTGTCAATCTGTGTACAGAATTGAAGGTAGAGAAGTTAGAAGTAACAGAATCGCAAAAAGCGGAAGTACTTTATCGATTTGACGGTACGCGTGTTTATACTCTGTACAACCGGGAATGGTAGTTTCGATATGTTGTCATTATGAAATAGTATTGCTGGAAATGCTAGACACAATCAGTGAATTAGTCAGTCAATCAATCTCGGTTTTGCTTTCCCTCCAAAAATTAGCTTGTCAAAAAATTTTTCTTTAATTTAGTTTTTGCCTGAAACGTTTTGCTTCGGCCTCTTGGCTATTTTTAGTCAGTAGCTTAAAGATGCTGATCTGTCTATAAGTGCATATCTGTGGTGTTACTAGCTCGGGTCAATTGTCTTATGTCAAATGTCTTGTCTTTATTCTGTCTGTCTGTCTGTTTGTCTGTCTGTCTGTCTGTGTATTCTTAATGTGGACAACTGTTAGTGCTTATGTCTGCTTGTTTATGTGTGCTGCAATGTTTTTTTTAAATACCGGGTATACAAAACCTGAGACTACAAAATTTTACATCGTAAAGGAATTTAGGGGCAGAATGATAAAGGAATTTAAAGGCAAAATAATAAAATTTGGAGCGCCCATATTTTTTTCTGTCAGAATTTTACAGCTGTCTGTCGGAACATTACATCTTTCTGCTTCCACTCTACTTTTTAACCGTCGACGTATATACCAGGTAGGCCTATTATTCTACATCGTGCTCCAAAAAACTACGCAAAATTTTATGTCAGTACTTTGTCGTCAAATTTTTAGCTATTATAATATAATTTTGGCAGAACGTTGGTAAAGACAATACGATTATATAAGGTAGACTTATTTTCCACGTTACCTAATTTGTGTCAACGCACTACCGTGTACTGCCGTTGTTAGAACTGACGAATCAATGATATAATTCCAATGTTTGTGGTGCGGGCAGGTATCGTATTGGCGGTGGTAATAGGCGTGGTACTTGGCATCGCAATGGGTATGATTCTACTAGCTGGAGTTCACTGTCTCAGACAAAGGTAAATATCAAGTGTTGTCGACATAATACGTTATGATGTTGAGCGAATAATCGAAAGAGTAAATAATTGAAGCAATCGATCGATCAGTGAATCAATCAAAATTGTCCGAGTGATAAAAGGCGCAAATAAAGTCTGCATCAACACTCAAAATGTCTCGGTAGATTACTTTCAGCGGACGCGCACTAATCTAAAGTACTACGCAGAAATTGTGAACTCGAGTGTAAATAGTGCTGCAGTATGCCGGAGCGCTCGTGATGGTGTGTTACGCTGTCGTGTTACAGAGCCACCGGACGTAAGCGTCGTCGTTGTCATCGTCGTGGCTTAGCGGTTCAACCACCACACCACAAGAGACAGAAAGCGTCGAGGATGTGTTCTGCAGCCGACGCCAGGCAGTCAGCCTGCTGTCAACGATGTAACGTTACTGCAGGCACCCAGCTGTACACTGCTGCCGCTGCTACCGCTGCTGCTTCGACCTCTACGCTGAGAACACCAGCTGCGTCAGAAGGTCTATTGATGGACGTGGAAACCACCATCCAGTTTCTGTCGACTGGCGACTCTCCACACTGCCGCCAAGCGGCTAAGTTCAGTGACCTTAGACGACCTTCAAATGACCTTAAAACATTGACGTTCACCACTCCGTATCAACCGGACTACTGGCTGACGTTCCGGTCGTCCAAGCTGTCGTCAGATCTTCCCTGTCGGTCCCAGTTGGCGATTAGTCGGCACGCGGACACCGATGACGTCATCGATGACGTAATTTTAGAACCGGAAACGGAGGCTGCCCATGCTGAGTTCGGCTCGTTGCCAAGGCAACGAACATCAACAGACTTAGCCGATTTGTCTCTCTGCCTGCAGGCCGAAGAAACTGATGTCATTTCTTAACCGTGTTCCACCTTGCCGATTATGTATTTAATGCAATTTTATTTTAGTTTTCCATTACGATTAATTATTTTGACCGCGATTATCGTCTTAACGCGTTTATCGCGATTGATATGCAGCACTAAAAATTACTCCTAACCTTTAACAACGCTCATGTGTGAGAGTTATTTTCATCAAGCACAACGGACTGAACGTGTATAAATTTAACATTAAATATGAACATAGTCATTATCATCATAAACAACATGACGGCGAAATAGATACGTGATTATTTTCTTATGTTATTTTTTAAGAAAACGGTAATTTTAATGTAGGTAAATAAATAAGTGAGTAAGTAGTTTATTAAATACGCGTCGCACCGTTACACACACGTGGGGGGCGCTGAAAATGAAGGACGTGAAATTGACGGACAGCAAAATGCAAGATATGTTTCAAGTGGCTGAATATTCCTAAGATTGAGTAGACTTCGATTTATCATTCATCGTCATCATCATCATCGACAACCGTGGGCTCAATGCCCGTTGGTGTCTGACGCCATTCTTACTATCGCTGCCCACCGCTGCCTATCTAGGGCAGCGTGGCTTAACTCCTGCAGGGTTGTCCCACACCA
>Ga0209367_1010037_pt1 | contig 12742 bp, 7 predicted proteins | sample WorMetLIZISLAND2_FD_187412 | JGI IMG/M metagenome (GOLD analysis project Ga0209367, IMG submission 187412) | Marine gutless worms symbiont microbial communities from Max Planck institute for Marine Microbiology, Germany - Olavius geniculatus... ... | reverse complement strand
CCGAGAATTTGGAACTCCTTAACTCCTCAAATTCGTCAATGTCAAACCTTGGCTACATTCAGATGTCACTTAAAGACCCACTACTTTCAGTCAGCCTTTTCTGCCACCTAGCGTCCATCATCCTATTCGCCCTGATTCTTTCTGAGACTTTGGCGCTTTATAAATCATTTACTTACTTACTTACTTACTTACAAGAGGTAAGGGGTTTTACCTTACCTTACCTTAACTTACCATCGGGGAGGATGCCACCCGTTAAGGCAGCATCCAGCGCTCAGGCCACCAGGTGGGCCCATTGCGCATCCCGGTAAAGCCAAAGGCTAAAGAAATCTCCCTGAGGTGAGAGGTTTGCCTGAAACGATTTTACTACTTGTTTTTGGGTTTGAAAGATTCCTAGAAGCACGAGATCCAATTTCAGTGTTTATTCTCTCAAAAGAATTTGCAGGCCTAATTGTGACTGATTAGACACTGCTAGCGAAAAGCTTACCGGAAGTTGGATGTTTCGCTCAAGTCTCAAGGTTTCTGTATTCTGCTGTCTCGTCCGTCTGTTCTTCACTCGTCAACGGCGTATAGAGTAGCTTTATAGCGTCACAGAACGTTTAGTAGGAGACTCAGTGTTCTGTTACAGCACCAGTCTACAGTTCGAGCTATTTGCCGACGTCAGCGTGCTCCAGCGTTGCCGTCATCTGCTGCTTCGCGTAGCTTCTGACAGGAATTCGCACCCATAATTGCCGGCGACGACGAAAAGACAATATTTCGGCATCGAGCGACTGACTAAGTGACGACATATCAACGACCGGCAACGCACTGCTGCAGCTGCTGTGGCTGCTGCTGCTGCTGGCACCCTCTAGCGATAACGGCCGCCTCACTCACCTCCTAGGTCTCCTATGTGTGTGTACGCAATGATGATTGTGTTATTGTTGCCAGCCGGACTTTTTATTAATCCCCGGCGGATCCGTCGTCGTCGACCTACCTACATAAGCACATCAGCAGCCGCCATCAATCGTCCAGAGCTGAGCTGAGCGGCCTGACTTCCGTGCTATACGTCCGCTATTGCCACGACTGCGTTTAGTGTGAGTCTGTGATCCAATCTACGGTGAGGACAGTATTAACTGTAAGCAGCGGACACTGTCCGGCGTCGATAGCCAGCGCTTGATACGCTTGATTGACGTGGCAACGATTATTGCCCGCCGGTTGGCCTGCGTCAACAAAAGTAAATTACGCCACAGTTTCTGATGTCTCTATTTCTCCGTAGAACAGAAGCTATACAGAAGAATTCAGAAATTAATACTAAATGCAAAAGCAGAGTATCACGCGACATAAATAACTCTAAGTCTACGAATGACACTGCTTTGTAATTTATTTATCGAACGAACTCGAGATCGGTAATATTTTAATTATAAGCTTACACAATAAATAATAGATGGCATCATAAGTTTTATCTACTTATTATGTTTGTCATTTTTCATAATTAGTGCAGTTATGTTTGATCACGTGCTTTCTCATTCGACATGATGAGCATTTCTGCGCACGTGCCTGTCGTAACGAAATTGTGCGAATAGCTGCGGCAGTGTGGCAGCGCGCGGATTTATGTAGCCAGCATGACTACAGAACGACATAATGATGTCAATTTCTAACTCGGCGTCGGCGTCGTATCGCTTCAAAGCTGTCTGGATAACGGACAAGACGTTGAGACGCACATGCAGCAGACAGTGGCTTCTATCCCCCCCAAGTCTGGAGTCGAAATCAAGCGCAACTTACCCCACTTGTGTGTTCAGGTTCCCCTCCCCCACTTTCAAGCTCAAGATTCCCCCATTTTTGAACTAAAGTTTCCTCCTTGTGCAAATCCCCCTTAGGGGGAGTTTTCTTAAGAGTGTAGAGTAAAAAACAAGGGGAATTAAAAAGGGGGAACGTTTTGTTAAGTGTGTAGATTATTCAGTGAAAATCAGAGAAAGAGGTAGTTTTGATAATTTATACCATTAACAAAACTTCCGTCCCATAATTTTTCACTGGGCACAAGCTGCGCCCACCAAGTATATGGATGGAAGCCACTATAACAGTGGGCATGTAACTTCGCGCCAAATACTGGGGGATAATGCTGAAATCCTGAAACAAGATCAACGTTGTCCTAAAAATCGATTAGTTCTGCATCTACACTATTGGACTGGTGTCCAATTATTGTTCGGCAAAAAACGATGCATGTCTCAATAACAGCGCAGACATTTTTACTCATTTACCGATCCTGATATTGGTTTGTCCATCACTCGTGGGTGGGTGCAGCAAATACTGGCGATGGTTACGCTCCCACCCTTGCGGAAGAATTACTTTTACTGTCGTTACTTCTAGAACTATTGGTATTCTGGCTCTGTGGATCGTGTAAACGACGAACAGCTCAGATCTTCTGAAAGCTAACCGATAGACTAGCCAAAGGTGGCTGGTTCGTCAGAGTATCACATGAGGTCGCTGTCTCATTCGTCTGTTTTTCACTCGGCCTTGCAAAAATCGAGAAGTCGAAAAGTGGCTGAACTTTGCATGTACTGGCATGACTCTATTCTTTTACGTTCATATCCTCTTCTTGCGAAAGCAGGGGACGACATTCACAATCCAGAAACAAAAGTGAGAAATGCGTGTATCGGTTGTATTTCGAGAAACTACGAGTTCGGCTTGGCGTATATCACGGCTACAACGTTACATAGATGGCGTCATCAGTGGTCCGTAGCAACGCCAGGCAGAAGACGCACGGACGCACTGCCTAGCGGTCTGTCCGGAGGACTAGAGATTGTCTTGGGGTGCGCGGTGCTCGATCACCGCGTCCCTCGTGACGTCGTCTTGGACAACAAACGGCTAGCGGCGCGCGGCCTGTCTCGAACAACATCACAGACGACAGCGTCACTCGTCGATTGCGTGGCCATCTAGTGCCGTCACATACGCCGCTCGTACATGTGTGCCACTATAGCATGGTGCCATCGCATCTAGTCCAGTCGCTTTGCCACGTCCGAGGGACGTTCAAAAAGTTCGCAGCCTTATAACCCGTTTACACGATCAAGCAATCATCAAGTAAACATCGAGCAAACATCGAGTAATTACAGCCCACATCGTGCACGTGTATTTTGAATGCATTTCCTGGATGTTTGCTCGATGATTGCTCGATGTTTGCTTGATCGTGTAAACTGGGTATTACACAGTTAACAGAAAAATGGGCACATTGTGTTTTAAAAGGTAAAGGTAAAAATGTCAATTTGTATAGCGCATCTCGCGTACACGTCTCTAATGCGCTTTTCGTCACTAACCAGAGCCGCCGGCCGCACGGCCACCGCGTGCAGCCTGCAGACACAGGCTATAGCGCAGCGGCCGGCTAGGCAGCTCCATTCGGCTGTACTAAGGTCACCACCTTTCGTAACTTATATAAATGATGGCAGGCTGAGTTGGCCTTGTTGGTTGACTGATAGCGGACGCTTTACCCAAAAAGTGGTCAAACAGCCATCCACCGGTCTAGCGCAAGATAAGGAAAGTTCGCCGGCCAGGACCGACGTTCTAACCACTATGCTACACCAGTTTTCGTCTTTCGACTTTGTCTCTTGCAACTGAAATGCACTTGGTCCAGAGTTTTTTCCAAAACTCGAAAAATCTGATTTTGTTGTAGACGAGTTGTTGATAATTATCTTCCAGCCAGCCATTTGCCGCGCAGATTACATTCCTCGCCATTGGAAAATTTGTTTCCTTTTACGAATTTACACATTTCGCAATATTGTAGTGTCACGTGGTAAATTGGTAACAAGACCAAAATAATTTGGACTTCATATTCAATAATAGTTTGAAGTGAACAGCATTTAGGATACTATTTGCTGTCTCATTGTCGGTCGAAATTGATCCACCCCGTGCAGCGATAAAAATACAACAGTTAACATTGGCGTTTCTACATCCATCGGAATAACATCTCACACAAATAAGCAATCAATCATTTTCGCTTTCGTTCCGGTTTCATTGCTCGTACAGTTTAATAACAACAAACTAAAATTAGCATTTATTCTGTGTAGTTTTTTTCATATTTTGTTGCATACTGGTAATGTACTTCTGAGCTCATATTCGATATCATCGTCGTTCGTAGTGCATTTTGGTGTTTGTGTTCGTGGTTCAGCTTTCAAAATTTATAATTTAAATTGGCCTACGTTTCGGACGATTTAAGCCACATTTCGAAGATGCACAAGATTGTGACGATCAAGACTGCAAATGTTGCCATCATTTCGTCTACAGCTGCAGATGCCACAGTACAGTAGTGATGCTTCGTGATATTGCGCTGTATAAAATCAATATTGACACTGACATTGGCATTGTTATCACTCAATCATAAGTATTACGCATTTCGGTTGGTGCGTACGAACCGCCGCAATCGAAAAGCAGTAAAGACTGCTATTAGTTCAGTGACATCGTTGCACGGGCAAGTAGCAATTGCTTTCTTTTTTCTCAAATTTCAGTCAGCTGAAAAATGTTTTTGTCCAAGAAGCTGCTTTTAAAATTACAAAATCTCGGGCTCAAAACAGAAGGTTTTGTAGAAATTTAGGAGAAAAATCAAAATTTTCAGCACCCATAGTCTTCTCTTTCGGAAATTTGCAGCTGTTTATCGAAAAACTGCAACTTTTTGCTGCCGACTTTTTTAACCCACGCCGCCGCTAATTTATTTGCATTAATCTATCCATTTTATCCCAAGTGCGTAGCTAATTTGCGTAAAATATCGTTTGACATGCATGCAGTGCCATAACCGCAATAACAGCTTATGACTGTATTATGTTGCTTTACGAGAGTACGATATTGCATTTTTTATTACTTCCAGCTAAATAAATAGTGAATATGCATGTAGTTTGTACGTACCGCGCTGGCGAGCGGTCAGTCAGAGTCAAACGAGTGCAGAGACGACGGACGATGATGTGAAGTTATTCACGGTCGACCGTTTCTAGGCTCAATCGCCGGTCACCATGTAAACACGCCGCTCAGCAGCAGCAGCAGCAGCAGCAGCAGAGAGCAGAAAGAAAGAATGAACGTCCGTCGAGTCGACTACGTATACTCTGAGGGTGGAGACTCGAGACAGCCGGTGACCCATTACAGAATTTCCCAGAAAAGTTTCCCCCGGCGGGGCGACTTTTTTGACTTTTTACCGATAAATTTTCAGCCGGAGGAGACTTTTCTGGGAGGCGATCCTATAATCGGAAAACTTGTTTATGGGGCCGGCGATATTTTAATAAGGGGGAGGAACATATCAATTCCGTGATTATCTCTCCCCGGGCGGATTTTTCATGGGGGAAACATTTTCATGTGACACCGGCTCTGAGCCACATCTGATCGATGGATGGGACCATGCGGCGGCCAGTACAGAGTACAGTACACAGTGATGGAGTCACCGCAAGGTGGCGCCCCAACCGAACGAAATGCAGCATCACGCCCAGCGCCTCGTCTCCTAGGTCTGCCACGGGGAAATCAGGCGCGTTTCATCTGCAATAATCCTGTCTCCCGTCACTACTGCTGCGACGACCGTACGACGACGTCAGTCAGCTGTTATTGAACACAGGAACAAAGGCAACGCCGCCAACCGCCATTCACCACCCAGTCCACGCCGCTGCAGTGATAACGATAAAAAAACTGTTTCTTAATCGCCGATCAGGGCCCGGGGTCGTATTAACGTCAAAATTAACGTAAAACCGGCCTGAGTTTAATCATTTTGGCTAGAAAAGAGAATGCTGATATCGTCGTCTTTTGCACTGCCTGCAAGGCGCTTTACTAGATTTTTGTTTGTTTATTTGGCTGCGGTAGCAAAGAAGTAAACAGCAAACATCAGTTTTTCTGCTTTTCTGGTTCCGACAGACAACGTTCAGTGCGTGGCGGTAGACTAGTACGTATAGGCGTATGTCCTATGCCCGTTATTTGATAGATAAAATGCTGATAAAATGAAATCAAAGCCAAATGACGTCAAATAACATCTTCGCTAAGATTTTTGTTAAGAAATCAAGCAGGAGTTTAAAAAGATAATAACATTAAAAGGAAGTATATAGTTTATGAAAGAAAAAAAAACAGAGAGCATCATCATAGCGAACGTGATACTTTAGGAATGTAGGCACGGTGCAATGTTTGATTTACAAAGAGGTTGCACAGGTTTTCTTGTGATTCTGCGCCGTTTTGTGGCATCGCACTTTTTCGTCCTTTCTCGCTGATTTAGCTTTACAAACGCCGTTTGGACACACGACAAAAATCGTGTAACAACTTGGGACGCGGCTACTCTCGACCGATGAAGGCGGAGTGACAACACGTTGATCCGACTAGCCCACCTCGAACCACATTACACGATCTTTGGCTACATAAACATTGATCGACGAGACAGTAATAAGACATTGGTGCTGCTTTTGTTCGAGTCTGTCTTCTGGTTTTTCGGTCTTCGCTACGAGTGACAAAGCTACACCACTGCAGAGCTAGGACACGATGTAATGCATCGTTGGTATAGGCGTCATCAGTCATCATCGCTGTGCCGGTTTCAGCGACAGCTATTATACGGAGGCTGCGAGCTCCTAGAACATCGCCGGTTTACGGTAACCACGGTGCTACATTAGTTACAAGCTGTAATGCGCAGATACGACAACGTCAAACGCCTGTCCATGATTGAATATAATGTACTAGACAGTTCCTACATGGGTTCACGTCACATTTCCTGTGTTCACAGTTGACAGCGGCCTAGTTTCTTCATACTGCATCACTAGGCTAATCTCCAACTTCATAAATTCAGAGCACAGATATGCACTATAACATTGAATATTATGTGTATTTACGTTTCGGCACAAAATGCAGACTATCAAAATTCACAGCATTTGGCTAATCTGTCCTCGAAAACAAACTGATCTTTTTTGAGGCAATCAGAAAAAAGTTAATAAAACTATTGCTTAAGTAGGTCTAACTTTATGAAAACATCAAAAATTGACTAGTTTAAAAAGAATTCATACGAAATGTTTGAAAATAATTTGCTAGCTATGAAAAATTAGTTGATAACAGACTTTATCGTATACCGTAGTAAGGCATTCAGAGAACAAAAACGTGCACACGCTCTGACAGATGATCTGTCAATCGTTTACTGAGTAGAATAGAATAAAAAAAGCATTAAACAATACAATGTGGACGACGATATTATGCGACAAATAACGGTCGCCGACAGTTTGATATTATTCGGATTGTTTGTGTGATACAGCTTGATCAATCCCTATTTAGGCCTACAATATGCTGCCTTATTCGCCAAGTTCAGATGTAATGCCCGATTAATTATAATGAGTGTTGTTGCTGCAAAGGCAGACCTAGTAGTGGTGATGGCAACGGAAAGGAAAACGGGTTCACTTCAGTGTTAATACTAATGGCATAAACTACATGTACCTTAGCTGGCATGGCAATCAGCACGACATTCATTTCTAGTCGAGGCAACTAAAACTTTGCAACATGTCCAACATAACATGATGATCTTCAGTGCCATTGCGAACCGTAGGCTTACATGCCTACTAACATCCATTCCATTAGCAGTCACTTGCGGAGTCTGGCGAAGACGGCGACCAGTAACTACGTCGAATGTGATCAAGTGCGTATAGCGCTGGTGGTTCGGATGTCGATGATCACTCTACGGCGGAAGTTTCTAACAGAGATAACTAAAGCAGACTTGACGTCAGCGACAGAAAACGAACGGTCACAGCTCGATCGCACTAATTGATTCGTCGGTGACAAATAGGCCCTAGGCCTAACACTCGCGCACAGCGACTCATCATCCAGCAGTTATTGTAACCTGCAAGTAACTAACAAGGTTTTAACAAAGTTCTAAGCTACGTCAGTCGTCGTGATGATACAGACCCAGTTCGAGAAGCGCGCCTATTGGTAGCCTGCCACAAAAATTTAGAACATGGAGGAAAAGTTAAACGTACTCGGCAAAAACTTATTCACAACCAGCCTATAACTTAGTGCACGTGGAAAGCAAGCAAACATAGCCTAAGTTTAACAAAATAAAAATGCTAAAAAGAAAAACCACTGAGTGGTAAACAGTCAACGACAGCTATAAAGCCAGTAGTCTGAAATTGAGCAGATTCGGATCTTTTTCACGGATTACTGAGCCATTTATCTGGCTGTTTTATCAGATGCTTTTGCTTATCGTTATTCCTTTTCGTATAGTGAATACTCGTTAGTTTTAAGCGCACGTTCGTATCGTAGCTTATCACGAGTCTTCTCAGTTCTCACGCCTTTGTTAAGGCGCGTACAGAGCGATGTAACTGAACTGAAATGAACTGATATGGTTTGGTTTTTAACGAACTGACCAAAGCTGGGCAACTGCCTATGTCGAATTTCATCTAAACTTAACGTATGTGTTGATGATTGTTGATATTTTACTGTATGCTGAATGAAAATCAACTTAAATCCATGCGTTACTGCTAATTTAGCATGATTTTAAGGGTGAGGCGGATTTGTGTAAATCAGGCAAAGAATATTTAAATGCTGAGATATGCAAGTAGTACATTTTTCCTGTACACAATTTTGAAACTTTTGGCAAATTAAGCGCCTTTCCATCAATAAACATCGCTAAGTTATAAAAGCTCAAATATCCATGTTAAATCCATATGTTACAGTCAAATTTGGTAGAATTTCGACGGTGACCAATATTTATGCAAATTAGGCAAAGAATATTTAAATGCTTCACTATGCAAATTTGTCGTTTATTCTTTACAGCATTCTGAAACCTTTGACGTATAACACGTCTTTCTACCACTAACCATCGCTGAGTTATCAACGCTCAAACAGGTCCGGTTTTTTGGCCCATCCTGTAGAGACCTTGAGGCAGCCCATGGTGAAAATTTCGTGATTCTAGCTTGCACCGTTTTGATACAGCTTATGAGTGAGTCAGGACAGACAGACGGACAGACGCCTAGACGATGGCTATGACGCGCGAAGCATTCTGCTGTCGCGCGTAAAAACAAACAGGATTTTTTAAAAATAACGTTTAATAAGTGTCAATAAGGATCGTTGCCAAATATTAACTAAACGTAGCAAAATTAATGGCGCAAGAATATTTTTGAAATACACAGATCGAAATTTTCGTGCTTGGGCAATTTATTTTTGACTTACCCTGCGTGTGTGGTCTTAGGTGGCTTGTTTTATTGTATAGAGGGCTAATTTTTACTTGTGCTTGTAATATATTGTTAGTTACGTCACTCTACAAAATTAATGTGCATCTTTATCTGCTTGAGTTGATTTCTGCATCTATCTGTTGCCCGTTTCTGTCTGTCCGTTTTTTAAATTTACATTGTACTTTTTTCTGTTTGTGTGTTCATGCACGAGTGGCTTGTATGTCGGCGAATAAAGAAATCCCAGCGAAAGAGTCGGTCAATCGTGATATAATAAGACAATTCCTTCTACTAATTATTATTAATTATTATTATTTATTTATTTTATCTAATCGTTATTAATTACTATTATTTATGTAGTTCCTAATTTTTCATCTATTTTTCTTTCTTTTTGTTGTGCTACCAATGTTGGTGAATAAAAGATTGACATAAATCACAACGCCAGGGCATTCATCACGTATAGCGCTATTGAAATTAAACAAAAATCCGTAATAAAACTCTCACCGCGATCTCGCGCTGCGTGTCATTCGACGAACGTATTCAATAGACGGTGATGACGGAAAAAAATAACAAGACATATTAACACTACGACGCTGTATAGTTCGAATCAAAACGGACAACGTTAGAATAAGCGCATTTACTTGACAGCTAAAAATTGTAGGCTTACAGTGTGAAGTAGGCCTATTCTACAGTAGGCCTAAAGTCAGCCAACAGTTCAACATCGTGAAGCAATTTTATTAATTTACAACCAACAATGTGTCCAATAATCCTCAACAAAGTTTTAAAAAGAGAATATAATTCTGCGCAATATGCTATATTCCGTACACGCAAAAGCCATATTTTAGTAATATTGCGCCAGAATATCCATTTTGTAGAAAGCACAACAGGAATTTCAGTAAATAATTCCGAGCTCCTTACGGAACAACTGTAGGGAATATACCACACGTAAGACACTGTTAACACAAGCCACTGTTATGTCAATTACAAATGTGCGTCTATACCAGTAACAAAACCTATACCGCATATATACACCGCAAAACCTGAAATCATAAAGTAGGCCTAACTAATAGCTGCGATAAGCTATAGTCTACAAGGTGTTCGGCAAATGAAAGTCGTTCCGGCCAGCGCCAGATATGTAGACCAACGAATAACAGCAAATCGCCAGTACTAGATTAAGTATCCGGCCCACAAAACGCTGCCGTCAGCGACGCGCAAGTCGAAAGTTCCCTGGAACATTTTCACTGTTCGGTGTTCGCTGGTGATGATCTAGTTAAAGCCGTGGACTAATCACCGTGTGGGACCACAGCGGACCGAAGAAAATGAGGTAGCGTGTTGTAGATCCTTTCTGAGTCCGGCGTTTACTGTAATCCATGACGCAGATTCGTTGCGGTAATCTGCCACGCACAGCAAGTTGAGCCGTCGACGAGAGTAAGAGATTCGTGTACTAAATGCCGTATACTGCTAAAGTGGGTGAGCGAGTACGCAGCACGAGCTTCTACCACTCCAGACAGTAGGGTGTATCGTACTTAGACCGCACTCAAATCGCATAGATTTTATCGTCGTCGTTTGCTTTATGACGTCGAGGACTGCAGCCAAAAGTTACGTCGAGAGCCACAGCAGGGCCCGGGAAAAACATTCTTACGCGGCCGCCTGGGGAGAATTTTTTTTAAATTTTGCTTTTAAAATGGCGCATTCTAGTGTAGGCTGTAGAACCTATAGGTATTCTATTTTATATTTTTAGCGACGGCGGGGTCCCCAAACGTCGCGAGACCCGGGGGAAAACTTTCTTTCTTCGCCCCCTCTTCTCGACGGGCCTGACGAAAACAGTGCCAGCGCACGAGCTGGTTGAGGTTTAAGTAAGAATACGGCACGTGAGACAATAATGTCGGCACTACTTGCAAGTGTTCACCTCGACCGTCCTCTCGCAGAGTTCGCACTCGACGCGGCAGCACCAGTGGAACTTGCACCGACATCGCTCGGTCACCAGTTGCCGCGTGGTCGTGTACCCGCGCCCGCAGCACATCAGGTCGCAGCCGTCCGTGCCCGCCGACTTGCGGTTGCACCGGCGGCCGCGCGTTCCCGCCGATCCGACCTCCGGATCGGCATCACAGAAGCTGCGGGACGGCGCAATGAAGACGAGGTCGTCGCGGGTGGGACGGTTGAAGGCGCGGTTGCGCTGGATCAGTCGGGTGCCCTGTCCGTTGAACATGACCTCCGTGGCGGCGTCGTAGCGGTCGCGCAGCCGGTCCCCGGTCTCGCGGAAGCTGGGCAGCTGGTTCCAACACGTTCGGACGCTGCAAGAACCGGACACGCCGTGGCACTTGCAGCCCACCTTGGCGTACCTGTACACCGCCTACAAACACACACACACATACACACACATCGCTATTGTAACAAGCACCGAAGTAATTTGGTAAAACGCGGAACTGCTTTTCGTTTGCACTCGCCAGTCGGCAGCGGCAATTCACAAATGAATGTCATGGCCAGGGTTTGATCCCCAAATCTCCACTGCTGTCATCTTTCACAGTGAAGCATTGGATCCCGTAAGTGTACCTGAAAAATTGTATCTAAGTTCGTCGATCGGTTAGGACGAATGTCACAGTAAATAGACGACAAACAGGCAAACAGATCACGCTACGGAGAAATGTGTAGTTATAACCGGATTTGTTTACGCTGAAGCGATTTCGCCTAATAATAATAATAATAGCCATCATCATCGTCGTCATTTTATTTGCCTTTGTATCCAAAACGCTAAAAACATCCAATTAAAAGCAAACAATGAAATGGCTAGAGGTCCGGATCTTCGTCAATGACACTCAAGACTCGTTGGCCACAACATTAGGCCGAAGTATTTTTCTAGTTCAATTCGTTACATTCAAACTTAACTCCCACAAAAGCGTGAATTCTAACGGTTAGACATTTTCTTGCCGATTACAGCTAATTCAATTAAGTTTTTTGACACGACGTTAATGTCATTAATGAGTTTTTTCCCTAAATTCACCGAAAACGAGATCTGCATTTGCCATCCACAGAATTCTGACTTTTTAAAGTTCGGCATTTTCTATTCTTTATCGGCCCTGCATTTTCAACTACACGATACATCAGCCTATCGTCTACGGCTGCAACTAAGCCAAATGTTGAAGAATCCCAATCACAGGCTGCAATGAACAGTGACGTCGGTGTGCGATTGCACGTCTGTAATTATCAGCTTTGACGGCGACTTCTCAGAGACATCACATCGACTCTTTTTTATAAGTTTTACCTGGCTGAACATCACAGACGACGTTTACACGCCAAGCTTTATCTGAATGATAAACAACGAATAAAAATCACATCAACGAAACGTTAAATTGACAACTTTAAGATGGATTTGCATGTTAATTCAATCCTGAGTCAGTGTAACCAGAAATTCTATCTACTTAAACTCTTGCGTTCTCAAGGCATGTCGGCCGTTCAGTTGGAACAAATTATTGTTCAAGCTATCATCGTCTCTCGGATTAGATATGCCCTCCCGGCCTGGTCAGGATTTTTAACGGTGGAACTAATGAATAAATTACAGTCTACCTTGAAACGTCTCTATAGGTTTGGTTACACTGCTCAGATTATGTCTTTTA
>Ga0209367_1010036_pt1 | contig 12744 bp, 3 predicted proteins | sample WorMetLIZISLAND2_FD_187412 | JGI IMG/M metagenome (GOLD analysis project Ga0209367, IMG submission 187412) | Marine gutless worms symbiont microbial communities from Max Planck institute for Marine Microbiology, Germany - Olavius geniculatus... ... | reverse complement strand
CTCGCATTTTCAGCGCCCCCCCCCTTTAAAACGCTAAAATATGGTTTGCGTCATTTTTTCAAATGTTTTTTGTTGAAGTACGCAAATTTTTATACCTAAATTAGATATTAAAGCTATTAAAGCGCATGAATCGTCATTGTCACTATGACGTCATGCCACTGCGCACACACGCAGACGGAACGACACAGAAAATGAGACATGCCTGGACGTGTCTTCCCACCATGGGCATTGGCATTCACTGCAATATACGTATAGAATTATATACTTTCAGTTTCACCGCGTATACACTATTATTACTGGTATCCGCACGGACTGGTGTTCTACATTGTTTCGGTTTCGATTTGCGACTTCTGACTTTGTATTTTTATTTCAACTATTTCGAATAGCTAGTCTTGTAAGAGCCAGTCTGAAATTTAACACGCGATAATTTCGCCCCAAACCATTTTTTGCTGTTTATGAGTGTTGACTCATATCGCCCTGACATAACGTTGTAAACTGTGACAGTTTTTTGCTTTAATTTTTGCTGTTTTTAGTCGATTTTTTCAAAATTTTTGATATCAGATTTTATGACAATAAATTTATTCACTGCTTTTAGAATACCTCCGGACGGGTAATAAAAGTTGGTGCAAGAAAAAATTAACGTGCGATGTAACGATGTTTGAGACATTTTAATACAAGCTATGCTGCAGCCAATTTTGTCTTTGAATAATAGCGGTTGGTTGCCATGGCAACAGGGATCGTTAGGGGGAATTTAAATGACACCGTCAGATTGCCCGGACTCGAAAATAGGGGGTAAGTGTAAACAGCGCAAAATTATCTTTTACAGAAAGCGAGTTATAATTAATTTTGTTTAACAAATCGTTGCCATGGCAACAGGGGTCGTTATGGGATACATTTCAATGACACCATCAGCCAGCCCGGGCCCGAAAATAGGAGGTTAGGTGAAAACAGCACACAATTCTTGTTTACAGGGACCGATTTATAGTCAATTTTTGTCCAAAAATTCGTTGCCATGGCAACAGAGATCCTTAAAGAGTAAATTTAAATGACACCATCAGACAGTCCGAGCCAGAAAATAAAAGGTAAGTGTAAACAGCGCGCGTAAATCGTTTACTGGAACCGAGTTATAATCAATTTTGGCCCAAAATTCGTTGCCGTGGCAAAAGAAATCGTTAAGAGGTAAATTTAAATAACACCATCAAACAGCCCGGGCCCGAAAATGGGGAAAAAGCCTAAGTCAAAACAACGCGCACGAATCGTTTGCGGAGACGGGGTTATACCGCTTTGAAATCTCCATTGGCTGTAATGCAAAATTGTCAATTTTTGCGTGGTTGCTATAGTAATAGGGGATGATCGGGGGTAAATTTTATTGACACTGTCAGATTGCTCAAACTCGAAAATAGGGGTGTAGGTGAAAACAGCGCACAATTATGTATCTTTTACGTGGACCGAGCTATACCGCTTTGAATTCTTCATTAACCGTAATGCGAATGTGTAAAAATTGTTGCCATGGCAACAGAGGTCGTTGGGGGTAAATTTAAGTGACAGCATCAGACAGCTCGGGTCTGAAAATAGGGGGTGGGGTAGGTGTAAACAGCGCGCATAAATCGTTTACGGGGACCGAGTTATAGTCATTTTTGTCCCAAAATTCCGGGCCGGGCCCGAAAATAGGGGGATAGGTGCCCGAAAATAGGGGGATAGGTGTAAACAGCGAACTTGAATCGTTTAAGGGGTCCGAGTTATACCGCTTTGAAATCTCCATTGGCTGTAATGCAAAATTTTCAACTTTTGCATATTTGCTATTGCAACAGGGGATGGTCAGGGGTAAATTTAAATAACACCGTTAGATTGTCCGACCTCGAAAATATGGAGATACGTAAAAACAGCGCGCAATTTTTTACGATGGCCGAGTTATACCGCTTTGAATTTCCCTTAGGCTGTAATGCATATTTTCAAAAATTGAAGCATAAGAATGGGCAAATTTTAAAATTTTTAAACGAAAACATATAAAGAATGTGTTCGGCGTCAAGACGCTTCGTTTGAGCCATTAGCGGTCCATCGGGCTGACCTCTAGCCGTGCGCAAGAAAAGAGAAAAAAGACGCCTAACGGTGAATTTCGCGCATGCGCAGCCACGCCCCCTTTGAATAAATTGTAATCAAATTTTGCGTGTTGGGTCGGGTGGGCGATGTGATCACTGATGCCAAGTTCTTTTTAGAAATTGGTTAAGGGGTTTTGGAGTTACAGCCCTCCCCAAACGCCATTTCCTGTACTTAAAACTCATCGCCCTTACAACAGTGTCAGCACGGTGTCAGCACTACCGTGCTGCACTGTGATAACTGCAGAGGTAATAATTGGCCAAGTTTCTGATAAAGGCAGGAGACACTCCTAGATAGACAGTACCACATACCAACACATAAATGAAAGGTGAATCTGTGAAGAAATTTTTTGACTAAACCAATCCTGCAAAAGAGTAAATATATTACATAAGAAATTTTATTATAAACTAAGAGAAGCCCAATTTTATATAACTTTATTACGGTTATTTAATACAGCATACGGTTTCAAGTTTTATTTTCAGAAAACACTGAAAGCAACACATGAATCTGTCTTCGAAACGAATCAATCTTTAGTCCTGCACGTAAACGGTGTAGCAACTTTCAACTGTACGCTACAGCATACAGTTTTTTTCGATTTCTACCCAAACGCAGTTTTAATTTACTTCTGCAAGCGGTTACTACCGACCACAGTCGCTGTCACATTACGCCGTCACGTGACCGTGTATGACGTCACCAGTGTAACAGGGGAGTCTGCACAATATAAACGTTGGAACTTGGAACAAGATAATATTCCGTCAAAATAGTACTCAGGCTTCTTAGTCCCCCAGGCAAAAACATTGTAGGCCTGTAATTTTGCAAGATGTAAATTATTATGTCAAATTTCTTTTTAGCTTGCTTTCAAGACCAGAATGTTCCAATATCGATATATGTGTGAGGCCAGACCCGACTTGGGGAACGTACAATGCTGCCTAAACCCCCTAGCAAAATCTAAAGAAAATGCCCTCGGAAATAACAAAAAAGGAAAACAAGGAAAAGGCGAAAATACGTTATAAAAGGGGGTAAGAAAATTTGCTACATGGGCCTAAACAAGATAGGCGCCCCAGCCAGTGACCTCACAGCAACATCTATGCCTAGACGTGGTCAGAGCTGACGTCAGCAGCTGCGTCAACCATGACGTCAATAAGTCGCTGGTGATTGGCTAAAGTCATCATCTGTTGATCAAGCGCCGCCAGTAACAGAATATGTTGCTCTAGTAGCTTCTGTTCCCTGACAGTAATAACCAATCATCGAACTTCATTATCAGTATTAGGCCCTGATATCAACATCGTTTATAATAGTAGTGCTAGTAGCAACAGTAATATTAGTAGTAATAAAATTTGTCGTTGACAAATTGGTAAATATGCTTCTGAAAAAGTAACGGAAAAATACACTTAATTTCTGCAGTCGTTTTTACACCCGTAATCTGCACCGAAGTTTAATAACACCTATTTTGGATAATAAGCGATATTCAAATAATTCAAATTGCAAACCGTCATTTATTGCTGCGCTGACGTTTCGCCAGCACAGTTTCGCCAGTTTTTGCGGAACGATTTCTGTTGGCCGAGAGCTGTCGACGAATGTTTTTGTACGGCTTCATAGTTACTGTTGCAACCTATAAGTTTATTCAAAGACATTTGGTTTGATGCTAAGTGATCATGTGCCATCGGTTTTAGGTTACTGGTATCAATGATAAACGGCATCTTGCTCACTGTTCGCTGGCGACTTCACCGTAATAGTCCGCCACGGTCTTAACGTCGCCGCTCGTGTCCGCAACGTCGTCATCTGTTCAACAAATATTCGGCACAAAGTCTACACGCAAGGCTAATAACGATAATTTTTTAAAAAAACAGGGCCTTAAACGTCAACAAAATTTTACTGAAAAGAACAAATTCAATTGTTTCTTGCATAAACAATTGTTACACAAGTTGGTCCTCCCAAACACGAACCAAAGTTCAAGGTGTAATCACAGCGACAATAAAATCAACTGAAATAAACTAAATTAAACTTAAATAAACTGATTTAAGTTCATTTGAGTTTATTTCATTTTATTTCTGTCGTTTTGAGCACGCCTTTACGCGGCATCGTTAAGAATATGTTACTTTGATGAAAGGGAAATTCGTACGAAGCCAGCGATGACACCGTTGGATAGGGATAGGGGATTGCTGAGTTCCTATAGGCGGTCTACTGTAGGCTAACCTTTCCACTATCTGTAACGATTAAACGGCAGTTAAAAATGCAAACACTGACTTGTTTTATCTATCGCACAAACCTGCAGTGTGTTTTGCGTGTGTATGAGACAGCTGACAGTGTTATTTTGGGTCACATGACCGTGTGCCTATTACATAACATCTCATTCTGTCCAATGGCTTTACGAGTGTGATGGACGGACGGACAGACCACGCTACTGTTGCAATAGGCGGCATCATCGCTGCCTAAAACCCAGTCGATAGTTTGTAAATCAAATGTCAAAGGTCAGTAAAACGAGGAGATAAAAATGTTTAGGTTACCTGAGTCAGTAACCACGTCATCAATGAGATCATCTTTGTCATCTTCCGACTTCTTACACAGCTGAATCAATCGATCACTCAATCAACTAATTACTCTGAAAAACAGCGCATATACATGTACATTACTATAAAAAACAACAAAAAATTAAATGCACTATAAAACGTAGTACAAAAAAAACAAACGATTAATATAATGTTCAAACAATAGCAAGAAAAAACAGCAAATTGTCAGAAAATAAAAGATAAAATATAGAATTATAAAGTTTATTAGTAACTAGTTATAATTAATAAATTTTATCACTATCATTAAATCAGTTGTTGTTATTAGTACTATTATTTCATTTGTCATGTGATAATAATACCTGTGCTTTCATTTTGCGTTCAATCTTCAACTTCTGCATCGTGAGCGAAAAATTGTCAACGAGAACAGCGATAAAGATGCTGAAAACAAAGCACAGTTGTCCTAGCAGTGGTGGCAGGTCTAAAAATAGTATGAGCAGCAGTACTGAAGGCAGTAATGGAATAGTTGTTGTAGTTGTAAATATTTAATCAAACAGTGAGCAAGTAATAATTTGCGAGAGGCTTCCCGTATGTGATGACGGACAAGATTTAATGTTACTGACACAGACGTCAGCTGCCAGTCCACAGAATTAGAACACCGTTATGTAGTCCACCTACCTGAGAAAGATGTAGACCAAGATGACAATGTAGAGCATCAGATAAAGGATCGCGAACGGATGTTCTTACAAACAAAAACACAAATAAACGAATTTCGCATTAGCATACAGAGTATGACCTTAAACTAAACGTAGGTTCGGAGTCATTTCAAGGCCAAAAATATATTTAAAAACGCTAAAAAATGTTTATTACTACAACTTTTTATATGATCCAGCGTGTAGACCTACATTCATAACGTAGCTGCATGATATATGGCCAATTTTTGTTCATTTTTTGTGTAAAACATTTTAATATTAAGTATCGCGTACAATAATTAACGCCAAAAAGTGACGTCAATATCCAATAACGTTGTACAGCAAAATGCTGTAAGCTTTGGTGGGAAGTTTAATAATCAGTTTGTGGCAACTTTATTGTTATTGTAAGTTGTCAGTAAAATTCGGTCAATATTTTGTTTGCTCAGAGTTGTTAGAGGACAGCAAAAAACACCGAGACCTTTCAATCTAAAATGCAACGATATCAAGCCTCGTGTAGACCTACACTCTCGGGGTAACGCGCGAAAACATGACACATTCATGCTTTACACAGTTGCTCAGTCGTGATTAGTCTTAATCATTGCATTGAACGGCGGTCATGTTGAATGAACGTTCCATTTACGACTATAATGACGTTTTATTTCAAAGCTCGAGCGTCACCGTAAACAAACTGTCATATAAATACGCTCGTAATGACGGGCCTAACAATTTCTCCTATGAAAATCTGTTCGCTGTGGCGACACAGAAGACTAAGGCAACAACGGTTGCCGAAACGTCAACAAGTAAACAACCAAATGCAGTTTCATAAACTGACTCATAGGCCTACAGCTTATCAGCGTATCAGAGGTGTAGTGGTAGACCTACATTTAAGTATAGGCCGATTTTTTCCAGCTAAAGTTCTGAGGGAGACTCGGCCGCAAACGTATTTTCAGCATTTTTGCACACCCGAAACAGCATTTGGTGACACCAAGTTCTGTATGATGATGATGATGATGATTGTTTTATTTTTAGATGTCCAAAGCGAGGAGCTATACTTTTAATTTCTTTGCAGCCTTGTTTGGTAAACCTTACTGTATCACGCCGTTTCTTTAACACTTCTCCCTGTGCTGATATTATTTGGGGGAAGGGCGTTTCCTCGAATACACCAGTATAATTATACTGACGTTTGAACTCGAGCGCCATGCTGAGAAAGAACCAATCATCGCACGACAGCAGTTCAAACAGCGTCCACATGGTGCGAGGCAACGTGTAGAATCTGTGATCGACGTCACCGAAAAAACTCTCGCCGACCACCGCAAACAGATCTGCGCGTGACCCCACCCTGTGTTAACGATCATACGACTGCAGCTGCTCATTTGCATAATTTGTCATAATATATGCAAAAAAAACAATTGCAGCTATAACTTCTGCAATCCTACATTAAGGCGCAGACTCTTACCCGAAATTTTACTATGATCACAACCAAAACGATTCCCGTAACAGCCTAATCAATCGTTCTATAATTTTTAATCTGCAAATGCGTGTTGCACATTTTATTGTATGGAACAGTATCGTATTGCAAAGCGCTAATCAAACAAAAATGGTAGTTCAACTTAGTCGGTAACTTCGTTTGTCGCATCAACGAAGTTAATCAACGCCAAGCCCGGTTAGTACTTAGATGGGTGACCATCCCGGTATGTAACCAGCCACCCAGGTCAACTCAGCCTGGCCATCCCTCCGTGGGTAAGCGCAATGTACCAGCGAAAGCTGGGACGTAAACAGGCACACCGCGCGATGCACTAGCCCTGTATCCGTGGTCTTGTAGCACTTGTAAAAATGGTGCGTGGCTGAGGGGTAAGAAAATGAAGATCACAGCCACCCAATAGGCCTTAAAGCTCAAGAAAAACTTTACGTTTGTGAATCAAACATAATAAATATAAACAGTGTTGTGCGGATACACATAAAGTATATCATGACGATGAAGTTGGTTCGAAGAGTCTTGAAAGAGTCGATGACGGTACTCATCAGCGACTGCAGTTTAGCCACCAATCTACATGCACCAGGCCGCGCTAGCATTAACAGCATTTTATTACGTACAAACTTACTTACTTACTTACTTATTCATTAACATAAAACGCTAGAGAATGATGGTTATAGTTTATAGAGAGTAAAACAAACAGCACGCAGAAAAAGTGTGACATCCGGCCACAAACGTTTGCCGTGGAGCCGCATTTGTCAGAAATTGTCAGACGCCGGACCAACAGAGTTCGGAAGAAATTTGAAAAATTATGATCTGGTCGTCTATAACAGTACACTGCAACTACTAGCGCTTTAATTCACATAACTTTAACTGAGACCAGTGGTGGCGCCACAACAATGGTCATCATCATCATCATCATCATCTCTTTAATAAAACAGATTGACAAAACGCAATCATGCATAACATAAAAAACATGAAAATCTGATAAATGTCATTTAAGAGAACTTTGTCCAAATGATTACTACTGTAGTGTGACTATTAGGTGGAAATTGCTGACTAATAAATGTCTTTGAACAACATTCTGTTTATGTAATTTCTGCTATCAGTCTTGACAGATAATGTGAAAGAGTGACTCCGTGGTCGGAGATTGTAACTGTGATCAGTTTTCTCAGGTAAAAGTTTGTACAGAACGCAATGCGGATTGTGCTGTATCTTTGCGAATAAGTTGTCGTCCATGTCTCCAACCAATTGAGAAAAAGAAAAATCGTCAGCCGAGTATAAGCCGGAGCGTACCGCACGCCGTAAGTACGCTTCTAGACGTTGTTTATCAGCAGCACTGGTGAATCCCCACCAGGCTGGAGAAGCATGCAGTAACTTCGAAAGAATGACGACCTTGTAAACATGCCTCAACGAATAGTCACACATACCGTGATTGCGCAGTAATTTAAGAGCATACAAAGACTGTGCGCATTTGCTGATGACGTCACGAACATGATCGCCAACTGAAAAGTGGTTTGTGATGGTAATGCCGAGAATCTTGATGGAAGTGACACGGCGAATATCCTGTATAGGTGCAGGAGGCAGATCGTCGATAGACTTACGCATACGCATACCGTCTGTGAATATTATTTCAGATGACTTTGGCCTGTTGAGTCTCAGGTTGTTTCGCTCTGCCCACCGATCAACATGATCTAGCTCAGTAGCCCTGGAGCTGACATCACTGTTGGCGTCAAAATGCGCAAATATAAAAGCTTACAGTTAAAAGCCTGCGTATTGACTTAATATTTTAACAAATTTGTTCATGATGTCGCTTTAACTGACCTACAAACGCAGCCATACCCAGTAAGGTTTTGGTTCTCGACAGCGCTATGACAGATAGACTCTAAAATGACCCAATCCTTGCTTGATGTTTTGCTATAAGTGCGCCGCCGCCGCCACTATATCTGCTTGAGTGTGACCATCCGTCAGGAATCGATAGCCAAGAATAAGCTTGCAGAATTAAAGGACAGAAATAAGCATACACAGGCCTAGCAAACATCGCTTAAAGTACATTTTAGTTCAATGCTACCGGGTACTGCAAAAAAATAACAAGTTAGCAAAGCAAGAAATCCCAGCTGTGTCCCGTAAGGGGAAAGAAGATTAGGACCTATTTTTGGTGTTTGTGGGGGTCAACGACGGTACCGTTAAAAGAGCGTTAGTAAGTTGAAGCGGTTTCGCTGCGATTTGCAGCGCAAGTATTTGGGCGTGCAACAATACCTCCGTTTGGAGGAATGGGATGCGAATGGATTTCAATTGGTACTACAAGATAGAGGATGTTTGCTTTTTAAACAATTTTTCGGTAATACATACCGTTTAGCCACAACACATATGTTGCAGACGACGGACAGACAAACAGACAGACAGACACAACACTGTACCATAAGCGCCATCGTTAGTACGGTCGGCTAAAAACTGTAAGCAGTTTGGTAGGCTACAGAGTAGAGACCTGATGGTGCGCAGAACGCGAACAGCTCGAAGGCTGCGAATGACGCGGAACAGCTTAGCCAGACGAAACACTTTGATTCCAGGAAACGCGATGAAATTCTCGATCGCAAGTGTTAAAATCATGTCGAACAGGCCGTAAGCCACGATTAGCAAATCTACACAACCGATGAACAAACTGTATATAATCATACTACACTATGTCCACAAAAAGTGCCCCCCCCAAACATTTTGCAGTAACAAGCGCGAGCTGGACCGAGTTAAACGAAATTTTGCACATGCAATCTGACATTTATTCGGGTCATAGAAATTTGTCGTCATGTATAAGAAAGTTTTGTTTTTCAAGTAATGTCACCGATCTGGGATCTCGGCGCAACTTATTTGGATGACGTCATCAGTCCGCAGATAAACAAACAACAAAATACGGGCCCGAGTCGTTGTCCATCTTCCGTTAGCGTCTCAAGCCCCATCTCTTCACAAAATCATTCCCTAACTATTTCCTAAACTAACTGTCTTTCTCTCTCTCTAGTCGACCGCTACCAGTAGTTTACATTGCTTAGGTCACTTTAAAAATTCTGGAATAATATATTGATTGGTTGATTGATAACAGATTCGTGGTTAAATTTCGGGGAAACCCTGGTTTCTTGCTTTTGTGAAACGCCTGATACACAAGACTGATACGACTGAATCTGCGGACCGCAAAACCGGCAGTGGTCGACTTCGCAGGTTATTGTGTCAAACAGCTTGCAGTAACGTAACTACCGATACATGAGCAGAACACAGTACATAATATACAGGGTAGGCCAAAAAACTGGCAAAATAATTGTGTACGGCAATAAAGGAGAGAATCTGTAGTAACAATATCACTAAAGATTCCACCACAACTCAAGTGTGTAGCTTCACTATCTAGTGAAATATCAGTGTCTTAAAAGAAACAGTTGAAAACAAAACGATATCCATAACAACACTTTATAAGAAAGTAACAGAAACAACCTGTTTATTGTGTCAGTTATTGTCCGAAGTAACGGTCACATCTTAACTTCTCAAGGTTTCACGTCAAATGTTCAATGTGCCCTGTCCGCCTTGTTGCTAGACTGCGCACTGAGGCCGGCGACGCCAGTGACCAATGGCGCGATCAACAAAATGCTGCGACAGTTTGCCCCACTCAGTGACAATCGCCTGCTTCAGCTAATTAATTGTCGTGAATTTTCGACTTTGATAAACCATTTGTTAACAAGGAATTTGAGCAAAGCTCAGGAGACGCGCGAAAGCCTATAGCAGTTCCTGTTCGCAGGTAATCGTAGTCTATCTCCACCCATTTCGTCGTAATTCACTCTTTTGCAGCCAAAAATCGCCAAAAAATCACGTTAAATCAATATTTTTAGGGTTCAAGGTCATTCATGGTCATCTATGTTGATAAATTTAAAAAGCCTGTCACCAGTGCTTGTTATGATAAACAGCATGTATGTACCTATCTGCAACCGTTTTCATGTTATTCGAGCCAATAACGGCAAAATGACGTCTTTTTAGGGGGGTACTCCTCTTTGACGCCCTCGTTCGAGGGGAACCCATGCACCCAGTGGCACGAAATTTTGTCACGATAAACTAGAGACCTGGGGGCAGTCACAGTGAAAATTTCGTAATCCTAGCTTGCACCGTTTTGATACAGATCACGAGTGTGACGGACGGAAGGACAGACGGACAGACGGACGGACAGACGGACGCCCAGACGATGGCAAAGACGCGCGAAGCATTCTGCTTTCGCGCGTAAAAAGCCCACTAGACAGCATAATCGTCCGCGCTGTTTGGCGGCCACATGTTAGACTCGATCAACGTTGATCACACAATTTGTCAGTGTCGTCGCCGGCTTGAGTGCAATGTCTGACATTTCACAAGGTAGTGTAGGAACACATATAAGATGTGATAAAATCTTTAGTAACAGTGTTAGTACAATTTTTTCCTGATACAAACAGTAAAAAATCTGAAAATCAGTTAATATTTAATGAAGTTATTGGCGTACAAAATTATTGTGCCAGGTTTTTGGCCCACCCTGTATATGGTGCATTCGTAGCTTATATAAAACGTAAAAAACTGACCGAACCAGTTCCAGCCGTCTCTGAAGAAATACAACCGTAGCGCGTATATTCGTATTGTCAACTCCACGATGTAGATGCCAAGAAAAATTGGATCGAGAAAATTCAGGTACCACCCTGCAGACAATGCGTTACAAGCCCACAATCATTTACTGTATGTTGTTACTACACTGAGTCTCAAAAAACATTTCCGACATTTTCAACTGTAACTTGAAAACCAATCATCACATTTTGGTAATTTTTTGTACGAATATATTTGACACAACTTGCCATCAAACAACTATTCAGTTTCCCACCTCACCCAACGTTTGTTTTTGCACTACATGGGGAAAACACAACCAACGAAATATCACTTTTTATCGAATGCGATATGATTGCTTAATTAACTAACGCATAAAAACACTTTTTGTTTACATTTCTGACACTTTAACTGACATTTGATCCAGTTGTCCATTTCTCAACTGCCTGCAGTAAAATTGCTTAAAGTGTTGGCCAACTATGCGAACACAGGCTAGGAGACCATTCATTGACAGCAGTATCGATAATGTTCTGCACCAGACTAATCTAGGCGGTACTAGTCGCTTCTTGACTTTACAAACATTCTTAAACTTTATCTGGTAAACACACTGCTTGCTGCATGACAGTCAAACCTTCTAAAAGACCGGCTGTTGGGTCCAGAGATTAGGATAGATGGAATTTATCTACGTTTTTCATTCATTATAACATGTATTATGCTTGGTCTGCTTTCCCCAGGTAGTGCAAAAGCAGACGTTGGGTGAGGTAAAAAAATAAAAACACTTATTTAATAGCCAATTGTGTAAAAATGTTTCTGTCAAAAATTATGAAAATCTGCTAATCTCTATTTAAGTTACGATCGATAATATCGGAGATTTTTTTCAGGTTTTCTGTTTAGTTCAACACATATTTCGCTTGATCTGATTTCCCTAGGTAGTGCAGACGCATACATTGGGTGAGGTGGGAAACTGAACAACCACTTAATGACAAGTTGTGTCAGAAATATTCAGACTTGTAGTACTCGAGTCCGGACTTGGACTCGAGTCTGGACTTAAGTCCGTTTTTGCTGGACTTGGACTTGGACTTGGGCTTCAAGGACTCGGACTCGGACTTGGACTTGGACTTGAAAGCTATGGACTTGGACTTAAACTTGGACTTGGAGGCTCTGCCAGCAAGTCCTTTTTTCAAGTCCTTTGTACATACAAGATCGATAGCACTGATCGTGCTGATCCTGGTTCATCCACTTCATCAACTCAGAATGATATTGATGAACCACCACCAAAGAGGCAGAAGTTGTTCGCAAACTACATGCACACCAGAGAACACCACAGTGACACTGCGACTGATGTTTCAGTGGCCGAGCTTTTAGCCAGATACTTACG
>Ga0209367_1010035_pt1 | contig 12745 bp, 8 predicted proteins | sample WorMetLIZISLAND2_FD_187412 | JGI IMG/M metagenome (GOLD analysis project Ga0209367, IMG submission 187412) | Marine gutless worms symbiont microbial communities from Max Planck institute for Marine Microbiology, Germany - Olavius geniculatus... ... | reverse complement strand
TGGGACAACCCTGCAGGAGTTAAGCCACGCTGCCCTAGATAGGCAGCGGTGGGCAGCGATAGTAAGAATGGCGTCAGACACCAACGGGCATTGAGCCCACGGTTGTCGATGATGATGATGATGATGAAGAATTTTTCCGTTCTTCTTCTGTGAAACTCAAGTGTTTTGCTGCACTTTTTTGGCCAGTGGCGGTTCTAGCCCGCAAAATCTGTAGGCCTATAGTTAACTAAACCAACAATTTTAAAGTAAACTTTTTCCAACTAATTAGCAACTATTCTGGGGACAACATTGACAACAGTGTCAACAATTGCTGTTGATATTGGCTACAAGTAAACTGTCAATGTTGAAAGAAGAATCTAAACATTTTCAACACTTCGAAAAATAATATACATAACAAAGAAGTCACTGTGTTAAGTGCTATTCACTCTTGCGACATCTGTTACTCTCAGTTCACAGTCAGTACCGCCAGTCCAATGATTTCTTTAACTCAAAATTTGTACAGTTAAATCAACTATTTTTTACAAATTACACTAGGTCCCTATTTAGTTGCTAACTGAAAAGTAATATTGGCCTAAACTTCTGGGTTAAGTTAATTAAACTACTATATTTTATTAAACTACTGACCTAACTAAACTAAATTAATTAAATTATTAGTTAGCATTTTTTAGTTAACAATGCATCCTCTGTGTTTTTAGCAACTTGGACAGTCGGTCGTCGCGCCTGCGCCTTATTGTCGTGCGAGAAATTCTTGTCAATAATTTGTCAAAAACTGTAGTTACATCAATTTTACATTAGGGATTTAAAAGTCTACACAAAACAGTGATTTTCAACAAATGCCGGTATCCCTTGCATGATATAGCACTAAGCTAATCCCTTTCAGTATACTAATCAATCACTGAGTGTAGGCTTATCTACACTGTAAGATGCAAAAACCATCTTCTAATATCTTAAAGCCGTGTGTTCATAGAAAAATGTTTAAATAAATCACTTTTGCAATTTTTAAATACCGTTAATGTTTTATAATTATGACAGGCCTACCACAATAATATAACGGGGATACCTTCAGTCTACTTTGAAAACGATTAAAGCGCGACTTTTCACACTAGCTGTCATCTTTGTTCTACCAACACGCATAACAAACAGCTCCTACTTTTCAACTGGCAATATATACGTTTAAATAGCAAAGTAAGACTGCAAATAGAGATATAATCGGAATTATTAGAAAAATAGAGAAGACATACAATAAATGCACACGTACGCATATAGATAAAACAGAACATTTCCATGCATAAAAAAATAATGCAATATCTAAGCCATAGTGTTAAGGATGAATAAATCGCATCACAGGCGAAAAAGGCGAGATGAAATTGATAAAATAATAACTGCTAAAGTTTAACCATTACACACACCGCAAAATATGTGACAGAATTAAACACACACACTGTCAGAAAATATTACTGTTGTGCACAAGCGTGAGAAGTGACAACATCGAATAATCCACTAAGCTGCTAGAAAAAAATATATCGCCCTTGTGACAACTGATGCAGTCGACCATAAGCTATTAGGACCTAAATATTTACATACGTTACAATGATTTTCAATAAAAGTTACATTCGCTTTGAAGATTTTTTGACGTCCGGCGAGCACAGTCCTTTGAGTTGAAAATTCACACATCAGATTATTCCTGCCTCGCAAAACGTTCAAACAAATTTGGGTTTTCTACACCTTTTTTAAGCTAATACATGACAGACGGACAAACAGACGGACAGACAGACTAATGGACAACATTCGTAATGCGGCCTGCACACTTCTACAATTACATCATCATGCAAAGTTATTGTGCATATTATGTTACAAACACGGTAACATGCAAACACTAACTGCTTTGAAATGTGGTCACATTATAAAGGCAGAAAGTCAAATTTTCGAATTTTAACTTGCACTTCACAAGTACACAAACGTGACACATCACTGCAATGCAGAATCAAAGCTATATAAGTTTCAACACTTGACAAAAAAGTCAAAGATTTACCAACAAAGTACATATGCATCGTGGTCCACAAAAACGTGGCACTTTACTTTTGCCTGTATCTTTGCCAATTATTGACCGATTTTCAAAATTCTTTCACTGGTACACTCTGCAGACAATTTGCAAGAATGTGGTTATTATATATTCCATTACACCGTAATTCCGTCTCTACACTACCTTGTGAATATAAATGTAAGAGAAAACTAACGATAATAATGTCAATATATGTCAATATGTCAATGGAAAAACACATCAGTCTAACATTGCGGTAAATGATCCATATGACACTAAACTGTGTTAAACCCACATTAGTGTCATACAGACCATTAATTGTAACGTTGGTCCAAAGTGTTTTTTTTGTTCATTTACCCAAATGTTTGTTTGTGATTATCGTTATACATTCATATTTCACTTGTATTTCACAAGGTAGTGTAGAGATGTGTTTACAGTGTGGTGGGATGTATAATAACTACATTATTGCAAATTGTCTGCAGAGAGTACCAGTAAAAGAATTTTGAAAATCAGTCAATAATTGGTGAAGATATGGACAAAAGTAAAGTGCCACGTTTTTATGGACCACCCTGTACCAGGTGGGCCCTTTCAACTAGACAGACTGCAAAACACCACACATTTATGCTGTTCGAACGACTTTAACATTTGCCATTAATTACCAGTATTCACAGTTTAAATGTGCTCATCTATTTGAAATTAAACAATTTCACAATTCTTTCAAAACGCCAGCATTTCTCCACATGCAAATTGTGAATCAAACAGCATCTGTTCACTTTTAGTTAATCCAATCTTTGCGACAAAATTACAATTTATTCGCTTAAAAACACAACAAGTTTACATCAGTAGATAACCAGTAGTAATCAGTAGTAACCAGTAATCAGTAGACAAGATAACAATGCTACACGAGCAGACAAAAATTGCTATGCATCTAACAAGAGCAAAACTTCAATACCAAAAGAGTGCCACTTTTTTGCGCCAAGCTGTATACTAGATATTAGATAATATAATGTAAACTGTGCAGAATGTAATGGAAGCACTGAAGCAGAATGCAGAGATCAGAAAATAGTACACTGGGCTACAAACACTTCTAAAGCCTGGTGGCTTATAACTAACATAAAAGCGCAATGCAAGGCGCTTGCATACTTTTAGGTGAAATTTGCTTCTTGCAGCGCAAGCTATTATGCCTATTCATGCACATGTCTCAGTAGCGTGGTCTGTCTGTCTGTCTGTCGTCTGTCACATTCGTGCACCATGCTTAAACAGTTCAACAGATGTGGATGCCGTGTTAGATGGGGGTCCCTGGCCGAAAATGGAAAAAAATAGATTTTGGGGGCAAACCTGCAGCTAATTGCGCATTTTTGATTCACAAAGTGGCAGCAATGATCAGCAATTCTGCATTTTACCAAACTACTTAAGTAGTTTGGTTCAAGTTGTTTAATGCACGCAAACGAAGCCAGGAAAGTAGAGAAGCAAATGCAAGCAATATATGTGCAACACACGGAATGCAGCCAGCAAAAACGGTCTCTATTCAGGGCTTCTATCCCTACATAAGTAAGTAAGTAAGTAAGTAAGATTATTTAGAAGGCGCAATTTAACAATAGACACAATGCACCGCGCTCTCAACGCCCCAAAAAAATGTCTTTAACTGCCGCTTAAACTGTTCAAAGTTAATGTCTGTCTCAGATGAGCTGGCAGACTGTTCCACAGCCTCGGACCTGCAGCAGCAAAACATCTGTCTCCATGGCTGCTGCAGGTCCTTCTGACGACACGTCCTTGAGTTGGCAGAGCGCAGCTGACGACGACCTTCGTCGGAGACCAGCTGACAGTCGGCGGCCAGGTAAGGTGGAGCCCAATAAAAAACAAGGAAGAAGTTTCGTTAAAGATGTAGATCAAAACTCTCCCCACCCGTATTTTTGTTGGGCAATCTACACGCGGGAGGAGAGAGAGATAAAGCATAGGAAAAAAAGAATATAGATAGAAAAAAAGAGAAAAGAAAGCGGGCGAATAAACGCAGAGGTGGGGAGGAGAAAAAAGCCCAAAAGGGAAGCAGGACTTCAGCCTAAAAGTGGGGGGGGAACTTGTGCCAAATTTCTATTCCAGATATGGGCAGAATAAAAGCCACTGTCTCTATTCTTGCGCTGCGTAAGCCTAGTTAGCGTTGACGATATGACGAGTGAACGACATTCTGTAAACATTCTGCACACTGACGACCTTACACGCTCTACACTGAGCACTTGACAATGACCACAAGCTGTCAGCAGCAACTGCTGGTCTGCCTCAACACCGTATATCACCACATTGCGCCGGATATAACACTTTTACTCACTCACTCACTCCCACCGCAGATCAAACGTATGTAAGGTGAAGGTGAAGGTGCCACACCCCCAAAAGGGCATAGGGAGGTGTTCATCTCCATTTCTATGGCTGTTAAGCCCGAAGGTGGATAGACCACTGAGTCCGTGACGCATGGCCAGTGCGACGCCAGACCTACGGTTACCTTCCCAGCCGCAGAGAGTCACCGTCCTTTGACCACCGGTACCAAATTATACTGCATGGTGAACAGAGGCACATGTGTGTGAACAACCTGCCCAGAGGTAACAACTCTGGCAACTTGCTCACCTAGCTGGCAGTGCACCGGGCGAGAGTCGAACCAGCAACCTCGTGGTCACCAGTCCGACATGCTACTGTTGCATGACCAAGTAACGCGTAGGCTCGATGGACACATTTCTTATGTTAGTGATAGCAGAACAGTCACTGTCTCTGGCACCGCAGATCTGCGATGCCATAGACTGATCTGCACTCACTAACATAAGCAGTTTCTCAGATCTGAGCTGATATGTGGTTGATTTGCAGTGTCAAGCAGACCCGTAAGTGCAACAAATCAAACATCACAAATACGAAAGGACCGACAACAGCAACAATGACAATCTTACGAGCACAACGGCAGACAATTTTATGAATATCAAGTATCAGCTAAAATTAAGGTGGAGCATGCTCACCTGTGTCGAGTGGCAGGTGGCGCTATATATATATGATCCCATATGGCAGGTGATGCTCCGTAGCTTTGAGATGGATCTCCTATGTATTCATAAGAGACCCACCTCAGAGCTACATGACACATGACTGACAATAATAAACGCAAACAAATCTGCAGTAAACACAAGCAACATCTGACAACAAAGTCCACGATAGTTAAAAACAACATAAAAATAAACACAAATTGTAGCAATCGCCAAATATCTCAAAATAAGTTTAAGGATAGAGTTAAGCATTAAATTTCGAGATAGAACTAGGAATTGGTTAGGGTTAAGGATTAGGGTTAGGAATAGGGAAAGGGTAAAGAGTTAGAGTTAGGGTTGGAGTTTGCGTGGTGGAAAAACTTCGACGTTCTCGGTTTTGTTGGTCCCAGTTTTGTCAGGGAACCCAGTTACTCTGTCCGTCATCCATACTACACACCACAACTACAACTACTAAAAATACTACTACAGATAAGAAAAACTGCTGCTAATACATTACCAGCAACAAACAGTTTTGATCATAAAATATCAGTCAAAATTCAACAAACATTCTAGCAGCAACAGCCGCACAACACCTTTGCCCGGCTATTGAAACGAGGCATAAATCTCAGGTTAGTTATTGCTGTCAAAATCAGCAATTATTTTCCTTGTCTTGATTTTATGCCCAAAATTTCTTTTTAATCCAGGGGCAACTGAAGATTTGTGGGTTACTCTGGGGCAGCCCCTCGTTTCAAATGCCCGTCGCAACAATGGCAAGACTCAATACGGCAAGCACAGCATTATACAAGAAAACAAGCATAACGACAGCATGGCAGTTTGACTTTGATACAACAAAAACATAAAATAGATTAATGCTACAATGTACAATCACTCCTTCACGAAGCCACATCAGCAGTCTAGCCAACAATCAGTTACTCCGTTGTGCTCACTCACATTTTCTTCCGTATCCCGTGAAAAATGTTGAGATCTTCACAAAATTTACAGCGAATGTTTATGAGGAAATACGTATTATACCAACATTAAAATTAAATATTCATTGCTACCAGTGACGTAATTCTGACGTCGTGTTTACATGTTTGTAAATAATGGTGATCACAGTGGTGCCAGCGACTTCAGGCTTGCGTTCGAGAGACAGGCAAATGTTTTGAGGGCATATTATGACACTTGAAATCAGTAATACTTGAGCAACATTTTTGTAGACATTTTTTGTTGTCATTAGTCAAATATCTGTCTATGACTTGTTAAAATATGCTGCAAAGTAAAAGGGGAGGTGTTTTTTCTCAAGACAGCATCATTAACTAGCGCAAACAAGCTATATGTTTCAATGGCAAATATGACGTCAGAATTACATCATCAGTAATTTGACTCTGACTTTGACAAAATGCCCAATTCAACATAAACATACTCTGAAAATTACGTGCAAATCTAAACATTTTCTACGAAAATATAAACAAAAATGCTAGTGGTTGTGTTTTTTGTCTAAACACAGTGTACGTGCCGTTGCACAATGGCTATCGCAACCACTAACACTAAATGCATACAGCATTAGAGTATACATGATGAAAAGCACAACGTCTGGCAGTACGACTTTGATACAATAAACACGCACAGATAATGCTAGAATATACACCGTAAGACTTGAAAAACGTGGCACTAAACACTCGTTGTAACCTTCCCGGCGGTTAGGCCGGCACCAAAGTATACTGCTTGGTGAACAGAGGCACATGTGTGTGAACAACTTGCCCAAGGTTGTTACCTGGCAGTGCACTGGGTGGGAGTTGAACCAGCAAACTTGGGGTCACCAGTCCGACACCTCCAAGCCACACACTAGCAATCTCAGAATACTGAAAGCACGCACAAAGAAGCAGAAACATGAAATGACAGGCAGTCAACCAGTCGATCATTACTCACTGAGAGCTCATTTCATCCTATTCCAACCTATTCATCAATCAATATGACAGCCAGCAGTCAGCGGTAGCCAGTATACACTCACAACATGGTTCCCACACTTTTGCTGACAAAAATTCCAAGACTTTTTGGGACCGTCAGAACGTTTTCTAGGAAGTTCTTGGAGGATGCCAGACTGCCAGTGTTCAAATATACTGTACATACAGAGCTTAATCCTATGCACAAAAGCGTATGGAACGAAATTAGTCTCATCATTGTATTTCAGCAAAGTAAATGCTATGCCTGTGCTACACACTGTTTATTAAGACACCCAGTAAATTCATCCAGGACTTTCATTTTCCAGAACTTTCTAAGGACTGGAAATCGAAGAAAAAATCAAAATCTTTCCAGGACTTTTTTTCCAGAAGGTGTGGAAACCTTATCGTAATTACCCTGACATTGGCACACCAGCTGCAACATGATGAAGCAACTTGACAACAGCTTCATGATTAATTATCAACAACAATAAATACCATAATCAGTAATAATATACAACACATTACTTTATACACATAAGTAATATTCTAATTGACACTGTATATTACAGGTATATAGACCTCAGCAACGAGCATTAACCAAACAAAGTGCACCGCATCGTTTCAAACTTCATACAATTTGGCACCTTTTGTCCGATTTGGTGGATTTCTAATCATCATCGTGTGTTAAATTACTTAATAACTTTACCAACTGCAGAATAAAATAATAATTTTTGCAGTTAGTTAATTTTTGCTATCAGAATCGGCCTTAGACAAGTTCAAGGTGTTCAGCCAAAGAGAGTTGCCAATGAAAGGGCACCACAGTTTTGGACCCTAAAAATTCTGTATAAAATAACTTGCCAATTTCGACGACTTTGACGTTTAGATTATGGCGGAAATAAAAATGCTAATGACGTTCAGTAAAAATGAGTTTGTTTCACAAAGACGTGAGAGTGGACTGTCACTCGTTGCAATGCTGACCAAAAAACCACAAATGCTCGCTACGTCTGCACGTTTTTTGGTTACTTAAGTTGGCAAACTGGGGCATCGCATCGACGGGCTGTGGTGTGTGAACGACTTGCCCAGAGTTGACACCTGATAGTGGAGTGGCCCGGAGTTGAACCTCCGACCTTTTGATCATTGGGTCTGACACGCTAACCACGACTATCAAGCCATGTGTTTCTGGAAATTACTTAGACTAGTCTATGTACTGTAAAATCAGCTGTTCTAGACACAGCCATGTATGCAGCAATAAAGTTAAAAGAAAAACGGCACGATGCATGGAATAAAACTGTAACAATTAACAGTTAACACACAAATTCCTCATCTTGACTACCAATACACCTAATTCAAACTCTTCAGCTGCGACATACCATGATTTCATACACGTTGAAGAATAAAGTCGAGATAAAAAGCTGCAAAACTGATGGAAATTATAACAATAATAAAATTAACAAACGATGGCATGGACAACAATGGCTGAAGGTGAAGACAAAACAAAATCTACAAGGTGGCGCAAAACAAAATGAAACACTTCATTTTCAATCCAAACATGTCAGTAACTAACGTAACTTGTCAACAGTACTTATATACACTATGTCTCAAAAAACCAGGCCACTTTTATGTTTTTAATTAACTGTGAAACACTGACCAATTTTGATAATTTTTGGCAGGCAACAAGACAAAGAAACTTGAAGTAAATGACTGTAGCTTTGCCCACCTCACCTTAATGCTGTCACTACACTACCTTGCGAAATGCAGAAGTTATAGTTTGGCCGTTTACAACAATAAGTTCATACCATGTAGCAAAAAAATAAACATGGCTTCATTTTTTTTAGACACAATGTACTTAATAGTAAGAAAGTGCTAAACATGACTTCACTTCAGTGCAATGAAGCTGTCCATTTTCCATTGTAGTTTGTAATTTGCACATTTTCTAAAAACAATTTTTTGACATTCTGTCCTTAGTACGTTCCACTATTGTGCACCACCCTGCGTAACTAGACAATGGGCAACTTCACTTTTTGACCTAGACTTTCGCTGAGCCTTTTTGCTAAGCCAAAGCTAAAGCTAAATGCTAAAGTCTGTACTGACTACTGACAGACCAAAACGATTAAAAATGGTGGAAAACCGGTAAACCTAACAGGAAATAAATCAACCAGCGCTTGGACTTGCTTATTTAATTGCACCATGCACGCAAATAACATAATTACGTAACGGCGTTTATTTTTGGTACCAGACTGTTTTAATTTACTAAACTATCCGTGTTAGTCGCCATGTTTTCGCTCAGTGAAATCACTTCACTTTTTGACTTAAGTAGGTACTTGGACCGAAGTTTAGGCTCAGCGAAAGTCTAAGTCAAAAAGTAAAGTCGCCCAATATTTGCTAAGCACAGCGGTGTCCCATGAAAATGAGGAACGCCAAAACCGGGAATGACAAAAATGGGAACAGTAATTTAAACTTATATTTAAGAAACAGAGTTAGAAATGTTAAAGCTAGTGTTAGATTGAGGGAATAGAGCTAGAGATTAGGGATTAGCGATAGGGTCAGGGGTACATTTAGGGTTTGCGTAGTGGCATAGTTTTGGCTTTCCCTTTTTCGTCGTTCCCAGTTTGATGTTTCCAGTTTTGACAGGAAACCAAGAAGAGTATACTAGTGTTTAGATTCAGTCGAAGGTTCTGTTGTTGCTATTGGCTCTGATGCAGCAGTCAAGTGCAGATCGTCACTCTCATTGGTCGAAGCAGTGGAATTCCCCGCAGCCGAACCTTTGTCGTTGGCATATTTGTAGAATAGACTCATTACGGCAAACACGACCGTTGTGAGGAACATGAGAATTGCGAAGAAAAAGAATTCCACAGTCTACAGTAACAAACAGCACAGTGTCACGATCATCAGTTATTTGCCACTAGCATAAAGTGACGTAACTCAGCGACTTTATACTAACACAGTCCATATGACACAGTTTAGTTTTCGACAAACTGATCAAAAGACAAGTACAAAAAGCCCATTGGTCATTGGTTGATATGTATGTGAGCATAGTCACACAGTCATCGACGCCATTAGACAGTGCCTACTCTGATGCATTACTGCTTGCCTGTTGGTTAGTTTGTCAAAAAAAAACTAAATCGTGTCAGTTCAATTCAGCATACATCACTGTGTACATGCCTTAACAGTATGGCATCAGAACACACTATGAATAAAAATAAGTCAGGCAAAGTGGGAAAACGGGCATTCTCCGAGCTACAGTGCCAACATGGGCAAAAGTGTCTTCTGATATCACCTGAGCAAGCAGAATCTCAAAACATTTCTCTTCCATCAGTCGTATGCAGACCTATTCATCTGACACGGTCCTAGTAATAATGCCCGTTATTTATGTCAAGAACCCAGCTGTTGCTAGGGAAGGCTGACCGTACTGTACTGCATGACCCTCGCTACACTTAATCTCTTATTTACTTACTTGATATCGAGATCATAACCTCATTGGATTGTACCCGCAAATCACACTACGAGGAACGTTCAATAAGTTCCAGGACTACATCCTTAATACAAAGACAGTAAATTGCACAATTCTGACAGTTATGTTACTTTTCACATATTCTCCCTGCAGTTCACCGCAATGTTCCCATTGTACCCATAGCATTAGGTTTTTTATTGGCACCTGTAGCAATTTCCGGACAAAATGCTATAGAACATCTTCATCGTTTCTAAACTTAATGTCTCCAAGTGATTCGCTCGCTCATATTTCTGGTTACAGTACATAAATAAGTGCATCGTTGATGACACAATAGTCTATGCAGACGGTAACTTTCATTGCAAACTGTGGCCAAACTGGCAGAATAGACCGACCATCTGGAGTTCTACAATCTGCTAACTGCCACCTGTGCTAGATCTTCTTTCGCCTCTCGAGCTTACTGTGTATCTTCGCCAAATAATTGGAATTCAATTTATCTTCATATCTGCTGATCTGACAGTCTTTGCTACTTCTAAATCCCGTCTTAAATGTCACCTTTTGCTTACTGCTTATCACACCTAGTCACCCACATACCAGCACCTCATATTCGATTTTCAATTGCTGGCACTATATCGATATGTTATTGATTGCTTGATACGCATGTAACAAACAGATGACAGACAGATGGACAGACGATAGCTTTTGCAATAGGCACAACTGTTACTACGGTTGACCAACAATGTTAACGATGATAAGACAGTAGAAATGAGATAATAAGGCAGAGAGACTGACCTGGTTGAACAGTTTAACGCCAGCGACAATTACTACGACGACGTCTCCAAGAGCAGTGGTCAGCAACCAGGCTGCTTGTACAACTGACTTCATTGACTCCGGAGCCTAAATACATAGCATTATAACGTTTGATATAAATGCCTTAGGATTGATTGTTTCGTGCCTACAGGGTGTGGCAAAAAAGCAGCCCCCTAAAGTTTTTCGCTGTTACCTCAGCAACTGTTTTAAATTGTACAGCTTTATTTAATAAACTGATAAGTAAAATGTGAATCTGTTGAAAAACAATGCAGTTATAAACTTTTTAACATGACTGCCTACCGATTTTTCAACATTAGAAAATGTTCAAGCTAAAACACTAATTCAATAACAACGTTGAAACAGCACAGTTAACTAATGATAAAATGCCAGAATTCTGTGAATGTTTGAAGTGTCCACTGCCAGCTCCAAAACAAGTTTTTGGTCGCTTATCTTGATAAGCCTTTTTCACATCCTTGTCGATCAGTTCTTGTGGCAAGTTGCCCCGATAACCTGAAGCAATTCCTTGATTTCGGCGATTATTTTTGGCATTGTTGTAAGCTTGCGGCAAGCCTCCAACATTGCGCTCCACACATGATAGATAACTGGGTTTATATTCAGCAAATTTGGAGGCTACTGGTCCTTTGTGATGAAATTTGAACAGTTGGCCCACAGCCCATTCCGTACGCTGCGCGTTGTGTGTGCTGGTGCGCTGTCCTGCTGGAAGATGAATCCGGTAAGCAGCTGGCGATTGCTTTAAAAACGATAATTCAGTGATAGTTTATAAACAAAATAAATTACTGTTTATCAAAACGTCACTGCGACATCATCGGCAGTAACGTGGTAACCAGTTTTTGAAAATTAAACAGCATTTCTAGCTTGAACAATTTTGAATGCTGAAAAATCGGTAGGCGGCCATGTTAAAAAGTCTATAACTTCGTCGTTTTTCAACAGAATCACATTTTACTTACCAGTTACATGTAGTAGGTTTCGATAAATGAAGCTGTAAAATTTCAAATTAAAATTCCAAATGGTTGCTGAAAAAACAGCGACAAACTTTAGGGGGCTACTTTTTCCCACACCCTGTAGGTTAACTCACAGGTTTGCTAACTCTCCAGTTAACTTCGCGTACGATGTTCCATCGCAAATATTATTACGTACACTCCATAAGTTAACGTGGGTAATTTCGCGAGCTGACTTTGTGGTAAACTCTAACCCATGCACAAAACAATCAACCCTCAGTGATAGTAAAAGTGAAGAATAAGACCACTGATATGAGACTAGCTGTCGAACTTATCGTTCCTTTCCAAGCTATTGGAGAGGGTCGTTCTGTGTCAGCTCCAGGCGTTTCTGGACATCAACAACATGATGCCACCGATGCAGTCTGCGTGTCGCCGATTCCACAGTACTGAGACAGCAGTTACAACAGTCTACAGCAATCTGCTGCTGGCAGCGGATGTAGGTCAAGTGTCGGCTCTTTGCCTGCTTGATCTTACCGCTGCTTTCG
>Ga0209367_1010034_pt1 | contig 12745 bp, 9 predicted proteins | sample WorMetLIZISLAND2_FD_187412 | JGI IMG/M metagenome (GOLD analysis project Ga0209367, IMG submission 187412) | Marine gutless worms symbiont microbial communities from Max Planck institute for Marine Microbiology, Germany - Olavius geniculatus... ... | reverse complement strand
AAGCATGTTCACGGTTGATGGATCCAGCGACGAACGTCTCTTGTTGACGATGTATCCGGCAGAACCGTTAATCGTTAAAAATAAAATTAATCGTTAATTTTCTTTGTTAGTTAACGATTAAATTAATCGTTAAAATCCGCAGCTCTACTTAATACAGTGAATATTCAAGACAACTCATGCCAAAAATTATGAAAATAAGTTAAGGTTTGTCAAAGATTCGTTGAAAAACTGTAGACTCTTTTTCCCAGATACGGTGTATATAGTATATATTCATATCACGACTAACAGCTGATGGTAGATAAAAGAAAACGTTAGACTAACCTCTCTTCTTCTTTCTCTGCGGTGAAGCTGGTGAGTTGAGTTTCTTGTTCATAACTGGTGCCTCGGCGTTGGCTCTTTCACGGGCACGGTGCAAGTGGAATGTGATAAAATTCCACATGATCCACGCCTGTGCTAGGAACACTCCAGCAAGACAGTTTACGCTGCAACAAACGCATTCGTAAGACTGTGTAGCCATCATCAGCATCATAAGGTATCCAACTGCTGCTAGAAAAAGACAAAAAAAAGAAATAGTAAAGTTCTAGCAGTTCTCCCACCTTGGCGTGCCACTTTGTCGTGGCAGTGGGGCTTAAAAATAAAGCTCCGATGACCTGAAAGATTTCTAAAAATCCATAAGCGAGACACCAAAAGCCAACCAAGAGCACGCTACCTTCATATGGACAGTCTCATACGCTTTATCAGTGCTTGGGTACTGTTTAATTCTTGTTTTAGTGTCGATTTCAGCTTCACAGCTGTTTTACGGCTTTTAAGCCATTTATGTAACCTTTGGTTACCTTAACTTTTTGAGGATGTGCATTGGGCTGAACTGATACAACCTCAGCGATGGGCAGGTGGAACAAAATGCCCACTCCAAAAGTTAGGCACGGTTTCAGCAGTTCATTCTGAATCATTTCCACTTTATGTTTTACGATATGAAAAAATTGCAACCACATCCTATATTCAACTATGCAGCAAATTAAAGAAGTACAGAAGGTAGTTTTACAAATTCACAAACTAAGGAGAATTTTTGATGTAATAAATATAGTTGCAAACTTTCAGATGCCCACAGCTTTTAGCAGTTTTTGAATGTTCACAATTGGTGAAGTGCAAAATTTGCGTAGATGACACCGGAAACTTATTCAGCTATGACAGACGGTGACAAGATATCGACCAACCAGTGACAGAACATGCAACAGACAAATACCGAACAAACTGTGTGTTGAAGTTTCCTTCAGCGTAATTAATCGATATACTATTTGTTTTTGACAGTCCATACCTGCGTCACACACAGCCGCAATAAACTTCAAACTGTGCTATCTAACGAAACAAAATTCAACCCATGTACTTATTGTATGTTATCATATCACCATAGTGCCACTGCTGGGATAAGAGCTTAGAGCATACACAGTGGTTGATAATCGATTTGCAGCAGTCTGACAAATGTGCCATAGCAAAATACAGAGCTCAGTGACCTACTGGCAAGGCTGGCCAACTGGTGGCTGGCACATGCTTAGTTTATGCAAAAGACGTTGCTGCTTGCATCAAGTGATGCACTGACGCTGAAGCCTGAGGGAACTAGACAGAAGAGATGCTTTAAAACTTGCATCAAGAAAGATATAAAGTTTTGATCCATTCCACAGTTGACAATAACCATCATTAGCAATAGATAATCAAAAGGACAAACAGGTAACAAGGTTCAGCTGGAAAGTTGTCTTCAAAATGGTCCATTTGTACCAGTATACAGTATATACACTAAGTGTGCTGTTAGAAGATCATCCCTATTCCTCAACGCTTGGAGCTATATTGGGATATTCTTTCTATCATGCTATTGCTAGTATATAATGACTGCAGCCAATATTATTTAGACACTAAACTGATATGAATGAAAAAGCAGAGCAACAAACTTGATACACAAAGAAGCAGCAGCACTAACCACAGTGTCAGCACGGACAATGTGATTGTTCCGAGACGAATGAGGACAAACAGAACATTCCACAAACGAAATCTGCATCACACCACGATATCACCACTGGTTAATATACACTCATCAGCCTAGCAGCTCACCTCCACTGAATGTACTGGCTATGTGCCTACCTACATATAGCCAGAATAATATCAGTCCAATGCAGTGCTGACATAATATGCAGGTGTCCACCTACAGCTGCGCAACCCTAACCCTAACCCTGATCTTCGACTTTTCTGAACTGTAATCTGGCAGAGTCATTAAACTCCTTCCATAAGAAATGTTTGCATCAATGGTGGTGTTTCTGCACTTGTTAGTATCCCAGTATTGTTTGACAATTGACATGTTTGCCGAATGAATGACTCCCATTTGCCGAAGTAGCTCTTATGGGCAGAACGTCTGGATGGTTGACACTGTCCATCTAACGCACCAAGGAAACAATGGAAAGATCAGGTAGCTGCTGATGTGACGACACATCTACCTAGGCACCTCTACCATGACCCCCTGATGATGGCTGCCAGCATGACAGTTGAGCACGGCACATGGCAAGAGTTGCGGTACAACATCACCGAAGTCATGACCAATCAAGTCGGCACGTACATCCAGATGTCAGTGACGTTGGATAAGCGCCAATCCAATCTGACTATCAGTATAAACCTCAACGGGAAAACAGACAAACAGTCAAAACCCATACTGTGATTTGCAACCTATCGGGACGACTGCATCATCATCATGTTTTAGTGTCCACTTACAAACAGAACAGTCGAAATAAAAATTCAGCAACAATTGCAAAATTATGTAAATAAGAAAGCTTTCAAGTGTCTAAAACCATTTTCACATTTTCTACAACACACAAACAGTATTGCAAACATGACAAAGCCAAAAGAAAGCACTGAGAGATACCCGTAATTAGCTATATCAGCCTTGTCTGAGAAATAGAGCAGACGTGACATGTGGAATATCATCTCTACAGTGTAGTGAAGAACAAGCAACAGCAGTGTCAGTCGTGTCAGGCTAAAGACACACACACAAATGCCACTGTCAGCCACGTCAGACTAAAGATGCCCTCACAAATTTCACCGTTTCAAATGCAACAACATGCGTGGCTCAACTTGATTCGACTGGCAAAAATAATAACAACAATAATCCGTACGGTCTTTCTAACTCTATTCTTCTTAATAAAACAATACCCGGTATGCCAGTCGAATGATGAAGTAAAATTTCATCCAAAATCTGCAGCATTAGGAAGCCAATTATCCAACTGTATGTTAATTAAACAAATATAACATAGCACAAAAAATCGACATAATCACTTCAACACATCCATTAACAACAATCATATCGAGCTCAATCTTTGGCTCCACCCTTTTCCTGATCCAGACTGTACACTTGGTACGGCCATGACAGTCAATCAGTCATACAATGTAAAACCTAACAGAGTATAAGTATATTGCTATCCCACTGAAATGCATTTTGGGGATATAATTTAAATTGAAGACAGAAAAAGACCATCTGTTTTTGACCAATAAACACTCATTCTTACTATGTGAGTAACCAAACTAATGCAAAAAACTTCATAAACAATCTGTTCATTAACTCACTTAGTAATCTTGATTACACAGTAGTGTGGCCATTATTTTGGGGTTATTTCTGATTAATGGAACAGTTTCTCTCACCCTTCCAAGTGGTTAGGTATGCTATAAAAATAACATGGGTAAAGTTTAAGCAAAATATTTTAAATTTTAGCAGTAGCTTAATGATGCTGAATTTACAGCCATGATCGTGCAAAGCCATATGACATACATACAAAGTTTTCATGGATTAGCTGAATCAGCAGACAGTTACAATGATGACATCATTTATATTTGCAAATTTTCAATTGCATACTAAATGCAACATTGCTTTTGCTAAAGACTGTCCATGAAATTTCTAAAATAATTCCCAAAATAGCTGAGTACACAAAGTCATATTTTAGTTAAGAATTTACACTGTAAATCTCCGCCAAGGTGATTCTAAACTTGCCAGGCAGTATGGTGTCACATGCAATGAAAGTAGTTCTCATGATACTGACACAAAGCAGAGTTATTCAAGACTCAGAAAAAGACTCTAGATGAAAGATGCAATAACAGCAATGTGTGTGTTGTATAAAAGAAGTTTAGCTGATGCATATCTTATATAGTTGACTGGAGGGACTAATGTGAAACCTATGCAAGGGCCAGCAAACTTACAACTGAGTTGCTGTTCAACAGCATGTGGAATTGAGTGCTTGGTATGAAGCAAGTGCCCAGAAAGACAACACAGCATCTGACAGACAACCACAGCCAGATCATACCGAGACATGGAATAAAAATTAATGTTCTTAAGACGAAAGTTTTGTGCAAACAGTACTGCCATGAGAAAAAAAGCGTTAATCAAAAACAGCTAAACAAACAACTTAGGAAAAAATTATCAAATGTATAGTGTTGAGCTTTGCTCTTTATGGTGCAGAAACATAGACAATGATCTAGGTTGATAAAGACTATCAGCTATCGGCATTTGAAATGTGGGTCTGGAGCAGAACAGAATGGAGAAGATCATCTGGGTTGACAGAGTACAGAAAAATGAAGTGTTGTGGAGTCCAAAATGGCAAGAAAACAGGAATGTATTGGACACAGTACAATAATGCAAACTCGGATAGGATATATCTTAAGACATGACTCACTGCTGTACACACAGCCCAATAGAGGGCAAGATACTGGACAGAGCAACCAGAGAAAGAAAGTGCCTGCAAATGCTCAGCGACATCACAAGTAAAGATTACATCACTTTGAAAAAAGCTAAAACATAAGATCATAAAAGCAGCTGGCTGAACAGACTGCCATAAACCATTTTTCAAGACAGTAGTGTAAAACTGTTTTTAGTTCAAAACTGTACAAAGAAATGGCACAAAACAGTGCACTGCAGGATAGAGACGCATTTACGTTGTGGTAATAATCAAGTTATTGCAAATTGTCCGCAAAGTGTGCACTGTGCCAATGAAATAATTTTGAGAATCGGTCAATAAATGGCGAAGATATGGACAAAAGTAAATTAACACGTTCTTTATGGCCCATTCTGTAAGTATATTTTGCTACAATATGTAATGAGTTTAGTTTGATTGGCAGTTTTGATGAACTTTTAGGAAAAGCTTTAGCAACTATTAACTGGCGGAGTACTTTATTTTAACGTGAATTTGTTCTAGAAAGACAATTCTGCAAATGATAAGATGGACACTGACAGACCGTGATTATGCACTGAATTAACAGAAGTTGGTTTGTTTTATTCTGTAATATCATATCCTGCTGATATTTAATATTGTGTATCTGTTTTGTTTAGTTGTAGGTATTGGTTCTTGGTGTTTCCATGGGACTTTACTGTACGAAATGCAGGTATAGTTTATGACAAATATAATGTTCATTTTTTCATTTAATTACTGTTGCTATTGATTAAGTTAAAGATTCTGTGTTTTTTCTAAAATTTTTGTTTTAAAACGGGCATTGATACTTATTGATTATATTTGGGGACTGATGGACTATTTAATATTTATCATACATATTTCAGCCTTATTAACTTTTGGCTTTTATTTCTTGATTTTTTGGGCTCGTTTTTGTGCAATCAACTAAGCTGGCCATTTCTTGGTGTTTTAGAATGCATTGAAAGAAGCCTTAATTTTGGCGCATTGGCTGTAAGGTCCATGTAGAAACGCCCAGCGAAGCAGCTATAGTTTAGTGGATTTATTAGGTCTGGCTGACATTTATCTGATTTCTGTAAAGTAATTATTTCTTGTAGGGAGTGTGTCGCAAACTACTCTGGTGGTGCAGAAAAAAATTCTAACTTATATCCTTTATCCTGGTGGCATAATGGTAACTGTTTTGATCGAGAGATAGACCATGGGCCTGCCTCCCAGTCTGGTTGCAATCAAGCGGTTGTTACAAGGATGGGCGACTGTCTGCAGACAGGTAAACCATCTAGGTATATAACCAACACCAAGGTCAACTCAGCCTTCCATCCCTGTGGGGTATCTAAATCAAGCTGGGGTTAAAGTGGGGGTGCATTCACCTGTGTTTGGTTGCAGGTAACACTGTGTCATCCCATAGGGCAGGTGACGCTCCGTAGCTTGGCGATGGGTTTCCCATAAAGAGCTATACACTACTTTTAATTTACAAAGTGATGTGCTATATGAAAACTTTTTGTCAATACATTGTTTGCTGTACTATGTCGTTGCCACTGTGAATTTCAGTTGTTGGATGAGTTAAAAATGGTATGGGGTTCTCCAGTGCCTGTTTATACAGTGTAATTGTTGAATCATTTCTTTGCTGGGTAAGTAATCTTTGTTGCTATTTGATTTATCTGAAATGATACGACTGACAGTCAGCACAGTACTCACTTGAGCATATATCCCACGCTGATGAAAATGAGGTACATAGTAATGTACTGTATGCGAGCCCAAATCTCATCCTGAACACAACAATAATAGTAAGACTTTTACAGTGTACACGCCAGATGCTGCTCCATTCAAAAAACCAAACAGACAGTTCTGTTATTATATCGAACATTTCATTCATTGGTAGGGCCCACAGTTTTCCGTGGGTCCCGGAATTTCGAGCCCAGCCATGGATTTTGTCATTTTTCACGAAATTTTAATATTTCCGCACGTGAAATTTCATGAAATTGTGCAAAAATTGAAAAATAACCAATATTCAGTACGATTGTCGGCTTCACAACGTAACTAAATAAACTAATTATATTACGGAAAAAGTCAAACTGAACTGCCTATAACTGTGAGCCCTACTAATAGCTATCGCAATACAGCACGCAATCATGAACGAACACAATTTGACTTAACAGCTTGCACTTTTGAAAAGAAACAAAGATTGATAATTTTTCTCGAATGTTGCTAGCATAACTGAGCACAACGCCAGCCTTCAGTAACTAAAGTTTTCTGACAGGATCGAGCTCAGTTTACTTACAAACGAATGGTCGTTGTGAGCCGCGGAATTTGAACAATTTTGCCATGGCCGGTGAGGCACGGAATTTTGCAAAGTGGCAGGCAGAATTGGCAAAATTTGCAGTAGAAAACTGTGGGCATTATTCATTAGATATTGACTGCCTTAACAGTCATTCACCTGCTGTGACCCTCAGCTGCCAAATGATACAAACTATACAATGAGAAGACAACCAATTCTATTATGAGACAGTAACTGACTGAGAACAACTAGTAAAAATATAAACTTTATCTTGTTAAAAAAAGCAAAATGAGAGAAACAAATAACTTACCTTCTTTATTTTCTGAAAATATAGTTCCGGGTATGAATGTATCCAATATGCCAGTTGAATGATAAAGTAGAATTTCACCCAAAATCTGCATCAACAAGAAACCAATTATCCATAATTCAACAAGACTAGTATCAGTAAATCTTGTGGGCATTTCCACCGATGGTTACAGACAGCATTTTACATATATTCCAACGTTAAGAGCCTGCTCTCAATATAAGCAACAAATAGAATTACAACAACAGTTCCAGTTCAGCAGCAATGTGTGTTTTGAATGTATAAACTGCATTACAATTTATAGAAATTTCAGAAAGTGAGTGTTCATTTAAACTACACAGTCTGATACCGAATACATACATCATCAACCATATACAAGGTGTGGCAAAAAAGTAGCCCCCTAATGTTTTTCTCTGTTTTCTCAGCAATTTCACAGCTTAATTTACTAAAACATTTTACATCTAACTGGTACGTAAAATGTTATTCTGTTAAAAATCGACAAAGTTTGAGACTTTTTAACATGAACGGCTACCGATTTTTAGCATTAAAAATGTTCAAGCTAAAAATGCTACTTAATTTTCGAAAACCAGTTATCACGTTACTTCCGATGATGTCACAGTGACAATTTGATAATCAGTATTTTATTTTCTTTATAAATTATCACTTTTGAAACAATCGCCGTGTGCCCACCGAGTTCAGCTTAGAGCAGGAAAGCATGCCAGCATACACGGCATGCAGCGCACGGAACTGGCTGTGGGCCAACTGTCCAGATTTCATCACAAAAGACCAGTGGTTTCCAAATTCTCCAAATATAAACCCAATGACTATTATGTATGACATGCAATGTTGCTGCCAGCTTAAAACAAAGCCGAAAACAATCGCTGAAGTCAAGGAAGCACTTCAGGTTATCTGCGGCAACCTGCTAGAAGGACAGATCAACAACACAGTGAAAGACTTCTTAAATTAAGCGACTGAAGGCTTGTGCTGAAGCTTGGAGCTGGCGGTGGACACTTCGAACATTCACAGTAACAATGGAATTCTTACACCTGATCATTTGTTAACTGTGTTGTTTTAACAATGTTATTGAATTAGTGTTGTAGCTCGAACATTTTTAATGCTGAAAAGTCTGTAGGCGGCTTTGTTAAAAAATCTATAACTTCATCATTTTTCAACAAAATCATGTTCTACTTGGCAGTTAAGTGTAAAAGGATTTAGTGAATAAAAATGTGAAATTTAAAATTAAAATTCCAAATGGTTGCTGAGGAAACAACAAAAAACTTTAGAGGGCTACTTTTTTTGCTGCAACCTGTATAAAACACAGTATACAATCAATGCAAAGTTCAAAGCTGACATACGGTATGCTAGCATGAGGATATCCTTCCCACAGTCTGCTAATGTTCGGCAGTAACTTCTCCTGTAATACAGAGATAAAAAATAGCACCAACAAATTACGTAAGCTCCACGATATAACATGTCTAGCAAATAATCACCAAAATATTGTCAGGATGCTGGTTTTCACTTCTGCTGAGAATATTATGATTCCATGGTTGGTTTTTCTGTGAGAAATTACTAAAAAGGTACAGTACATTGTAGGGGGCGACTGAAAATGCAAGTACGGAAAATGCGAGTATAGACTCGCAATGGTGGAAAATGCAAGTATGGAAAATACAAGATTAAACTTTCAAAATGGACAATGGCCAACAGTTTTTTCGTGGATAAGTAAACACTTCCGATGCAGGAATTGCCAACATATTTGCATTAAATAGGCCTACACAGCTTGATCTTCTGACATTTGATGCTACTTTTAGCCCTGATTAACCCGACTATTTTATCTGGTATCCCCAGCCTCGTCAGCAGTAACCAGGATGACGATGATATATACAACAGATAATTTCATTAGTCCTGTTACAAGGAGAATCCATTCTCTGCAAATTAATGTAAAGAAACTGAAAACTGTTAATAGATGCAACAGACTCGAATGATCAAGTCAACACCCCAAGCAGCGGAGACCAGGTAGAATATTGCCAGCTGGCCAGACTCATTGAACTTGCTGTGCTTCACTTTAGACAGGTGCATGCGACGATTCAGTTTCTGCCATATATCAACAACAATATCATCATCGTCATCATCATCTCATTACTTTGCATTTGTGTCTGCATGCTAGCTCAAGTAGTAGTGACTGATGCAAATGACCAGTAATTACATTTCAATTTGCCACGGACGCCAAAGATTATACAAGCTGCACCCCAAAGTATACGTATGGAAACGTTTGAAACCGAGAAACTCACAATATTACCATTCTACAGGATTACATTCCTCGTAAAACTGAACCGACACTGTTAGCACACTAAGCATAATGCATTAGTGGTGCCTGCCATCAACTAGTCGACTATAGTTGATGAGATTAGCTGACCAATTTAAATCAGTCGAATGAGTCACCCAAATAAGTCAACTAATAGCTGACTAGTAAAATGTGCAAAATAGTCGATCGAAATGCTAGTAGCGAGTGTAGTACAGGGTGGGCCAAAAAAATGACCCAACTTGTTTTTGCCAGAACTTCGTCAAATCTCCACCAAATTTGATAATTTTTGGCACACAAGATGATAGAATTATGTGAGGTACACTCAATGTCCACCTCACCTAATTTATGTCAATGCACTATCGTGTAAAATGCAGATGCTCCAAATTGTTACATTACGTGGTGATTATCACTATCACATTGCTCAACTTTTTATTACCAATTTGACAGAGGGTGCCACGTGATTTAATATTTTTGTGGTATTAAATATTTTACGCTGAAAATGGCAAACAACAAAATAGCTGACTTACGAGCTCAAAACTCATCTAATCCATAAATGAGTGCTGTGACATTGATCAGTTGATTGTTAATGCCGCTATCAGCCGTGGCATCATGTCAAAGCCATTGTGTACACTTAAGGGCATAAATTCTGATAATTTTAAAGCAAGTTGTTACACAAACTTATAATTCTGCTAAATAAATCACATTTTATTTTATCATATGCTTAATTAAGTCATTAGAACTTAGAACTTGACAACAACTAAGCATTATGCAACAATTTGGAGCATCTGCATTTTACACGGTAGTGCATTGACATAAATTAGGTGAGATGGACAATGAGTGTACCTCACATAATTTTAAAATCTTGGCTATCTGTTTACCAAAAATAATCAAATTTGGTGGACTGGTGGAGATATGATGAAGTTCTAACAAAAACAAGCTGGGTCATTTTTTGGCCAACTCTGTAGTAGCAGCATTTTCAGTTTCACATACCCGCTTCCCAACTAAACAGCTGTCACCTAATCAACAGCTTTAAAACACTGCTTGTTGTTTTCATCTAAGTAGTAAATTAGTAATAATAATATTACTAGGTAGATGTACTACAAAAATGGTTTCTTTTATGTACTACAAAAATGGTTTCTTTTATCTAAACAGCTATTTTGTCATTTCATCACAGTATATTAGCAAATCACACATCACATATACAACTTGTCTCCACTCTATCTAACAAAAATTAATACAATATTTACAGCACATTTGAAGAGTACCGTTACTGTAGTACTTTGTTACTCAACAGCACTGAGTCTATGAGCTAACTTAAGTGAAACAGCGACTGAAAATAGCACAGTAATAACAAGAACCGAAACTGACGTAGAACTTGAATTATACACATCAAACAATAAAAAAGTAAAAAATCCAAAGTTCAACTACTGCTCATGCTGTGTCATGATAATGACACCATCAAACAATTCAAAACCACTGAGTAAGTAAATTTTACTTACTCTTCCCTGTTTCCGCTAGAATAACAAATGTAAAAATTCACTTAGAAACATGATGTTATCCTGTTACAGTACAAAAAGTACCACATTTTTTATGACTCATGTTGTGGAGTAGCTGTAAGCACTGCTTATAGGTTTTCTGCACCCGAGAGCAGCAGAATATCAGAACAATTAATTATCTTACATCAAAGATGTACTCCTGGAATACAGCATGAAACACGATGCACAGCAAGCTGTAGAAAAAGACAGCAAATGAATCTTTGATGCCATAACCATACAGTGATGTGTCGTTAACTCCTTCCACTATACATAAACACATTCAAGGACGTTATTCCACAATATTTTTAAAATGTCAAAAAATGTCAACAGTGGTTACTGATTCAGATAAAAAAAAACTATGTCAAAAAACACCAGGTAATATAAGATTAAAAATAATGATGCAACTCATCATTAAACACTGCTACTGCAGTGTGGCTATGTTGCATTCTCTTAAAAAATCCATACAATAATCCAATCAAACCAACACAGAATAGATATCAGCATAAAATTGCAGCTCAAATTCACTCAAGGTCACGCATTGTAGTGTCACTGAAAACCAATAAAAAAGCAATGTTCCTTTAAAGGTCCGTGGTCACCAAAATTAACATATACATTTTATCCATTTTCCTGAAAGTGCAGAATTTTATGATAACTTCAACAGTAATATCGGCGCCCAGCGTTCTGTCAACACGGAAAAATTTACCTTTGAAGTCGACAATCTACGAAAACGACGTAGAAAACGTGCCGCCATGATGACCTACAGTGACGTCATGAGTTTAGCCTATAGACATCATGAATTAATGACGTCTATAGGCTATGGCCTAGCCTAGAATGATGACGTCGTTGGCTAGCCATTAATATTCATGATCTATATGGGCTAGAGTCATGACGTCACTGTGGGCACTGATAGATCAGAATATTTCGCATAACGTAACGTAATGCCGCATTTCGTTAGAATTCATGCATTAATTTCATATATTTATGAAGCTCAAATCGACATAATATATATGCGAGGTTAAATGTCTAATTTAAATCTACAGAAATTGCGTGAGTGAGTTTGACCGTGGCCATGGACCTTTAACATTGCATGTTATAAATATGGATTTGCTGTCTAAGACTAATAAATATTCTGCATGGCACAGGTATATGCTACCAACGCAAGAGCATAATCAACTTAGCAAATCTGATAACAGTTTCCTTTTCAGGTTTCACTGTTTTGGCACTTTTCTGCAATCCATTCACAAAACTGGTTTCCACTTCGTGAAGCTGTGTTTGCCTTTGTGTAAAACCGTATTTGAAACCACACTTAAAACTTAAAACTAGTTCAGTTGTTTTTTAGCTTGTCAATTGTTGTGCATTGTGTTTAAAGGTCCATAGCCACGGTCAAACTCACTCGCACAATTTCTGTAGATTTAAATTAGACTTAATTATTTAACAAAGGTCTAAAGTCTAGTTAAACTTTTATTTCAATGTAGTCAGAAAAAATAGTTACATTAAAAGATGAACTACACTGTGTCTCAAAAAAAAGCATGTGACTACATTTTTTGCAATAACTGGAACAATGAATGTCCGATTATAATAATTTTTGGCACACTTATTAATGAGACTATATGTCAT
>Ga0209367_1010033_pt1 | contig 12746 bp, 4 predicted proteins | sample WorMetLIZISLAND2_FD_187412 | JGI IMG/M metagenome (GOLD analysis project Ga0209367, IMG submission 187412) | Marine gutless worms symbiont microbial communities from Max Planck institute for Marine Microbiology, Germany - Olavius geniculatus... ... | reverse complement strand
AAACTATTCTGCACTTCGAACATGGTAATAATTAATGCATGTCTAAGTTACTTTGACTTTAGACTTCCAAGTGAATTGTTGCTCAAAAGGTACGAGAATTACTTAGTAAAACAGGGTTTGTCATAGTTGTTGCTGTTGATGCGTGTCGCTGCCGGTGGGCTTATTATGTTCTGTGTAAAAGTACGAACTATTCAGCTATATATGAACTGTATGAACTGTAATTAGTTAAGTTTTTTTCTTTTATTTTGTATTAGTTTGCTACCTTTGATGGTGAATAAAGATGTATATATATCTTTATAACGGTGCAAGATAGACGCATGGTGACGATGGACCTTATATAGTAAAGCGCTGGTGACGAATCGAATGGCTCTGCAATTTTAATTGACAAAATTTTACACGTTCATAATAAAATATTTTTGTTTTGTTTCCACAAAGATATAAATAAAACTGTGCAGCTGTAATACAAACCTTACAGAAAATTTACCATACTGAAATTAATAAAATAGTTGGTGTATTTTTAATTTGGCACTGAATATTTAAATAATTTATCCGACAACCGGATGAATAACCAAGCGACCATTCATCTGGTCGCCAGATGAATAGCCGTTCCTAGCCGGCCCAGCTATTTATCCGGCAACCGTCTTGGAGGCGGATTTAACTGGTACTAGCTACAAGTTATGGGCTATTTTTACGGCTGCCAGCTAAATAATCGCCGCGTTTTGATTTTTTTAAAAATTTTACATATAACAATGTGACGTGTAATTTACATGCACTGCAGTGATGTAAATAAGAGTTTTTAAGACTAAGACCAAATTAAGACTTACTTTAAACCTGAAACTTTTTGGTTTTGCTTTTAAAGTTATTCATCCGGCTTTCGTACTCAAATTTTTTAATATATTAATGCCATATATTTATTAACAACTTATAGTATCTAATTAGGCCTATTATGTGACAAAGTATATATGCACTGCATGCTGCTCGATTCCAGTCGATGGTAACCGTAACAACATTCATACCTCCCGTTAGGTATGGTAAGATCCAGACCTTTAAAGTGTTCTCTGAGGTCTGCCAAACGCTCTTTTTACATCACAGTAAAAGCAATTTTTACAAAATAAAAATAAATAGAATAGTGTCAGCAGAAGTTATTGTTTAGAACCGTGCCCGCTATATCTAGCCTGCATTCGCTGGATTTTATTGTTAACATTTTTATGAAGTTATTTAAAATAAATTTTTTTTTTTTTTTTAAATTTTATAACATTTAGTGTTATTGATAGGCCTAGTGTAAACTTTAATAAGACTGCTTAGACTCTAATTTTTGCCTAACATCATTATTGAAAAATGTCGCAATAGTCATTTATTGCTTTTTATGTCTGTGATAATTATTGTTATAGTTAAAATTTAATTAAGTTTGTTTTTCTTGTTTAGTACTTCTACCGCATAACGGTGAATAAAGATTTTCATAATTAGCTAACTGCTGTGAAAATTTTTAGTAGTAATTGCAAAAAAGTTTAACAATTTTCCAAGACCAAGAGCAGAATAGTCTATTTCTGTTTTATAGGCCAATTAAAGACATTGATTTTCAAAACTGTCGTATTTCTAGTTATTTAGCTTTGTTATTGCACGTGTCAATTATTTGTACAATTTAATTGCGTTACTTTATGACAGGGCATTTTAGTTAGATCTGGAACATATAGTTTTATCAGTACTCTTAACTTATAAACGATACGTTTACATTTACAGACTCTGCCAATTACAGAGGCATAGTTCTAAGTTCCATTTATGGATAACTTCAGATTAAATCACATTATCTAAGTTTGTCCATAGAATAGTCACGTCTGACTTGCAATTTAGATTAAACTTCATTAGTACGTGCACTACGACTGCAAAGAAAACCCTGCGATACTACTCAAGTGGTACGTTACACAATGTCCGGGTACTTGACCGTTAATTATTCACCCGCACTCGAATTTATTATTCTTGTTAAGGCTAACGCCAACATTAATCCTAACCCTGACCCTAACCCTAACCTAGCCCTACTCTTAGGCTTAACTTTAGCAGTTAATTCGGGTCGGGTAAATTAATGGACAAGCACCGATGCCTGTATATTATTTCCAACGCCGTAAGTCAAACAGCCACCTAAAATGGCATCATTTCATGCAAGAGATACGTAAATAAACAAAAATTAAACATAGACTATAATGCAAATAATCGTGAAAATTAAAACGATACAGAAATGTAAGTTTTTTTCGACCATTCTGTATAAAACAATTTCTTTTGTTATTTTTTGTTTCAAAAATTTGTTATATTTTTATGTGATAATTATCATAAGAAAATGTTATGTGACAAAAGCACGCAATCCAAATGGTAAATACCAAAGATAACTTTTTATAACATTAGACTTTAGATTTATTATTTGGTGAACGATGTTCTACTTACATGTTCAGTAAAAAGTTATAAAGTATTTTGTATTATTTATGTATTTGTTAACCTATATGAATTACTATGCATAATGCAGCATTAGTACGGCGCGAAATCTTTTGTACCTCTATCACAGGCTGCGCGGTAGCGCAGCACTCTTGTAAGGGTGACCAGCCATTTCAATGGGAGACTCCAAAATTTGACCACCCGTATATCCCAAACCCCTTAATTTTTCCACGCCAAAATTTGCACAGATGATTATGTCTGGCATACTTCATAATGTGCAAAATTTGGTGAAAATCCGTTTGCAGAGGGCTTCCCCACAAATAGATGAAATATAACGCTTGCGTGACTTTTTGAGTCTTTCCTTCCCTTTCTTTTTGCTTTTTTCTTGCCGTCCTCTACAAGAAAAACGACAGAGCCGATTTTAACGCTCGATGGCTCATATGACGCGGTTTTGCGCAAGAAAGTGCCTTTTGGAAGTTACAAAATTTAAATTCAACATTTTAACCTATTTTTTCACAAAAATATGAAAAATTACAATGGCGCCTATGGGGAAAATTAGACAATGCTTTAAACCATCATGACTCCGGCTATGAATATGATAGAGTCGTAATTTTTGACTTTATGGTGTGGTTTTTAAGGTCGGCCAATTTAACGGTGTCACTTATATTTACCTGTGATTGATCCCCGTTGCCATGGCAACAAAATTTGGGACAAAATGGGCCATAATTCGGCCTTCTTAAAAGATAAGTGCGCGCTGTTTGCACCTACCCCTTATCTTCGGCCCGGGCTATCTGACAGTGTCATTTAAATTTCTCCCCGGCCGACCCCCGTTGCCATGGCAACGAATTTTGGAACCAAAGTGAGAATAACTCGGCCTCCGTAAAAGATGCGCGCTGTTTGCACCTAACCCCCTATTTCGGGCCCGGGCTATCCGATGGTGTCGGAATTTCTTTCTTGCCGACCCCTGTTGCCATGGCAACGAAATTTGGAACAAAATCGGCAATAACTCAGCTTATGTAAGAGATATATGCGAAATTTTTGGGTATAATAGCCTACTGGAGTTTTCAGGGATGGGCCATCGAATAATGCCAAGCGAATTTTTTTTCCGAGCGACCCTTGCCATGACAACGAAATTTGGACATAATGGGTTAGATTTCGGCTTACGTAATAGATATATTGAAGATCTTTGCGTCATATGGGGTGCTTTCGAGGTCGGTTTGTTTTGGTATGGTCAGTGCGCTTGCGCAATTATTTGAAAGCGCATATACGCACCCCCTCAAGAACATTTCTACATTTTCTAACATTGTTATAATTAACTAATCAGACGTTAGATTAATATGACATTCTAAAAGTTAACGATAGAATCTTTTAATTCAACAGCTGCTTAAAGCGAGATAGGACCCCCGTTTGCTTTGAACGTAAATTGATAGTAAACTCATAGAACTAAGCGAAGTAGCCCGTATTCCAAAACAAAGCCACTTTTAAATTTACTTTATGCACAATAAAATAAACTAGAAATTTGGGGCAAAGCCCAACGTGAGTCCGCCCGGCGCCCTAAGTCCGATTGGGAGAAATTGAAAAGGGGGGGTAAAGAGGGGGGAAAATTTCCCCGGCATCAAATTCACGTGGCCTGAACTCAAATGCATTGGTGTACGCCGAACGCGGTTTGTCGACTTAGGGTAGGTCAACATTAACACTTATAACTTTGTTCGTAGTGGACCGAATTTCACAAATTGTTTTGTTCAACGCCGAAAGGAGCGCTCTCGTCAACGCCGTTTAGATTTTGTCACTATCTTCATCGGCTCCAGAGATATTTGCGCTCAAACTCGAAAGTTGTCGTAAATCGCAACGATTATTGAACGTTTTTTGCCCTCCCAAATTTTAAGGGGGGTGGTGCCCCCAAAATTTGTACTTGTGTTAACACCCCAACTCAGAGCCGCGTCAAATGCCAAAGTTTCGTCGGGCTACACCCCCTAACTCCGAAGTTATAAGCGCTAATTTATTACATTTTAAGCCAATTTTTGACCCCCCTTTAAAAAAAAGTTGTAAGGGGGCCCCCGTTCCCGGTGGGGGTACGCTAGTAAGACTTGGTCATTCTCTAGCGCGTGTAAAAATTTGGGGGCGCAGCACCCCCTAGGGGCCGAAATATGATCTTCCGAACAATGCGACTTAGGGTAGGTCAACATTAACGCTTATAACTTGGTTCGTAGTGGACGGAATTTCACAAATTTTTTTTTGTTCAACGTGGAATTAACCGTATTTGATAACGCCGTTTAGGTTATGTCGATATCTTTATCCAGTTCAAAGATATTTGCGGTCAAACTCGAAAGTTGTCGTAAAACGTACTAAATTTTGGACGTTTTTTGCCCTCCCAAATTTTAAGGGGGCGGTGCCCCCAAATTTCGTACTATCGTTAACACCCCAACCTAGAGCCACGTCAAGTGCCAAAGTTTCGTTGGGCTACACCCCCTAACTCCGAAGTTATAAGCGTTAATTTATTGCATTTTAAGCCAATTTTTGACCCTTCTTTGAAAAAAGTTGTAAGGGGGGCCGCCGTCCCCGTTGGGGAGTGCGCTAGTAAGACTTGGTGATTCTCTAGCCTGTGTAAAAATTTGGGGGCGCAGCACCCCCTAGGGGCCGAAATACGGTCTTCCGAAAATTGCGCTTTAAGGGGGTACGATTTCACATCTAAATCTCCAAGGTCACTGGACCAAACTTCATCATACTGGTTTCGCCTAACGCAGGAGGAATCGCCATACACGGAATGACTATCCGATTTTGAATATCTTCGTCCGTTTCGGAGATATTCGCCGCCGAACTTCGAAGTCGTCCGAAATCGGGCCAAATTTTGCATGTTTTTCGCCCCCGAAATTTTTTTGGGGTGCGCCCCCCGAAATTTTGGACCGGCATTATAAAATAGTGCTTAGTACTGACCATCGTGCAAAATTTCACGCCGTTTGGCCCACGCATCTGGGAGATCTCGCGTTGACAAAAAAAAACATCTGGGCTAAAACATAAGTCCTTCCGAAAACTATCGTTTTCGGGCGGACTAATAAACATCATGCGTAAAACTTAAGTCCGCTCCGCAAGCTATCGCTTTCGGGCGGACTAATAAAATACTGGTGAAAAGCAGAGTTTGGAGATAAAAACAGACGGATTTTGAGTCGTTAAATTCAGCGGAAGTTGATAGTATCTATGATGACGCCAGCAGACAACATTGGTGCTAGAGTTGGGTAAGTTTAAATTCTTATTGTGGTTTGTCAAAAATGTGACTTCCGTCACAATAATAGTAGTAGTAGTAGTAGACTAGTAGTAGTAGACATAGGGGTAGGATAGTGGCAATGTAGGCATAAGGTTATGGTAGCAATAGGGGTAAGGTAAGTTATAGTAAGGGTAGAGTACGGTAATAGAAAAGTAAGGGTTACTTATAGTAGAAGTAGAAATAAAAGTAGCAGTAGTTGTGGTAGTAGTTGTAGTGGTTATTCTATTGCCAGATTTTATTAATAAAACTGCAAATATATATGTAAAAACTATTCAGTTTATATACAGTATAAAAGTGACATCGTAGTTGTAGATATAAAACAGCACAAATTACAATTTAATAATTCAAACATTACCATTACACAATATCAGAAGAACTTTGCTGACTGCGTAATGGTAAAGTTTGAATTATTAAATTGTAATTTGTGCTGTTTTATATCTACAACCACGATGTCACCCTTACACTGTATATAAACTGAACAGTTTTTTTACATAAATAATGTATAATTTCCACTTTCCACTCTCCTATTATAATTATGTATAGTTTACACTTTTTGAGTGATATTACGGTGGCTAATACATTTTTTTAAAGTCGCTGTTGCCGCTTATTCAGTATATTGTTCATAGCTAAATGCATAGACCTCTGACTTAAATAGGTATAAATAATGACTGGGGAGTGTAAATTATACATATGACTGGGGATTTAGTGTTATATACGAGAGTCATTATCATACATTGCACCAGCATCATTTTTGCCACGTGATCTGCTGATGTTTCGATATACCCATATGCAATGCGGTTTGCTAAATTTGACGATTTTTGTATTAGTCGTAAAAATTGCAGTTTAAAAATATATGGTCGATAATAAGACCAACACTTCGCTATATTCATTATGCATGTGGCGGATGGCCTACTTTTACTGAGAGTGTTCACGCAAACAGCACGTTTTTCTCCAAGGCAGTTGCTGCCGCTGCTGCTGTTGCTTTCTCGGAATCGCACACTTGGCGATTTGCCAAATGAAGGCGGTCTTAACACAATCTTCTCTCTGCGACTTGCAGTCTCTGAGTCTTTGACGTAAAAATTTATGAACACAGACAACAAGTTTAAAAGTCACAATTGCAATGCAAACTAAAAAAAACAGTGGTTATTTTTAAATTTATCATGATCAGTTATCTGTAAAATCAATAAAATATATTCAGCTATATTTTCTCAAATGACAGCGTGCAGAAAAACACAAAAACAAAATAAATCAATAAACAGCCATGATAAGCAAAAGACGGAAACTAATCAAATCAAATCAAAGTGTTAGTTTACATGTTAAGCAGATTGGGTACAGGAACTTTGACAGCAGCTGTGTTTACAAGAATAATGAGATTGGGATACGCAAAACTTGGTCATTTCAGCGATCCTGCAGTGCAAAATCATTTTCAAATTTTGGGCTGAACAAAGGTGAAATAGACAAGTAATTTGAGCAAAGCTCATGAGACGCGCGACAGCCTTAGCAGTTGCTGTTTGCAGGTTGTCCAGGTCTATATCCAGCCATGTCAGTGCAATTCACTTATAAAATGTGCACCACAGCCGAAAATTGCAAAAAACACTAAAACCCCCTATTTTAGGAGTTTAAAGTCATCTAAGGTCATTGATGTTGATAACGTTCAAAAGCTCGTCACCAGTGCTTGTTATGATAAGCAGTATATGTATGCGTACATCTGCAACTGTTTTCACGCTAAGGCGGTAGGCCTAAAATAACCATTTTGTCGGTCGGGGTAGCCGTCTTTGACGCCCGACTACGCAGATCTCCTTGAACATAGAGGGTCGAAACTTGGTCAGCTAAAATCTACGTTCAATGCTAAAAATTTCACACGCAAATTGTTCTGGTCTATCTTCAGCCGTTTCGTCGCAATTCGCAGTTGAAATGTGCGCTGCAACCAAAAAGTGCAAAAATTTACCAAAACCCTTCTTTTGGGGGTTTAAGGTAGTTCAAGGTCATCGATGTTGACAAATCTAAAAAGCTAGTCATCAGTGCTTGTTATGATGCAGCAAGTCTGTACCTATCTGCAACTATATTCACACTGTAAGAGCCAATAATGGCAAAATAATGTCTTTTTAGGGGAGTACCCCAATTTGACGCCCTCGTTTGAAAGGAACCCCATCACCCAAGGGCACGAAATTTTGTCACTAAAACTAGAGTCCTTGGGGCAGCCCACAGTAAAGATTTTGTAATTTTGGGTTTCGCCGTTTGATACAGTGCCAGCATGTGACAGACGGACGGACGGACAGACAGCTTTACGATAGCTAAGACGCGCAAAGCATTACATGCTGTCGCGCTTAAAAAATGTGCGTTTTTTAACCGCTATAAATTGCGTATCTCAAAATCAGACAGAGTTGCTATTAATCATTAATAAGAAGTCGCATAAGCTCTTTCAGAAAATGCAAAAATTGTCGATCTTAGATGATATCGAAGGGTCATTACATGTCAATCGTGCGATATTGTGGCAAAAAAGTACGTCGTATAAGGGCTGGCGATGGTGTCGTTGCGTGGATAGGGCAATGACGAGTTTTTATAGCTGTCAATAGTAACCATGTCTTTATCTGCAGCGGTTTGGCCGCAATTTTGAACGCAAAGTTGCTGCCTGCAACCATTTACCCAGGTGCGACGAATTACCATAGTAGCCATGACTATTAACGTAGCAAAGTATTTTCAAAATAGGCACAGGATATTTATCCGGCAACCGTATCAATAGTTTACTGGCTATTGATACGGCAATCGGATAATTATTCAGTCTTATACGTGCATGCAGGCTATTTATTCGGCCGCCGTCTTGAACGGTCTTTGCCGGTACGTACGAGTACCCGCGGGTGCTCTAAGGCGCCGGTCTCTGGGGCGGTACGACGAGCGCCGCAAAAACACGACCGCAGCCGACCAACTGACAGTTCAATCCCAGCAACTAAGTTATAACGGATCGCCAGTCGGCAAGTTTCGTACTTGCCCGCAGCAGTCTCGAATTTATCAGCAATGTTGCACGGTTAATTAAAGTGTGAAAAATACCCTTACCTTAACCCTAACCCCAACCTAAGCCTTCACCCTAACCTTAATCCCCACTCACACTTAACCCTAATCCTAACCTTTAATCCTAAACCCTAAACCTTAATCCTAATAATTGTAGGGCGTGCGCCTAACGGTAAAATAGGGTGCGACTATACTGGTGCCGTCCCCTGGCGAATGTAGTGGAATCGGCCTTGTTTTCGTTTGATCAGAAGAATAGCCCACAAGCTATCTATCCGCCCGCCATATAAACAGTCACCGCGTTTCAAACAAGTTACTTAATTGCGACAATATTAATTTTCCAGTTGCGGCAACATTTTTGAAATAAGAGTGTATAGGAAAGACAGTGGAACAAATGTTAAGAAATTGACAGAATGTGTAAATGTGGTCACGTAAAAGCTACATTGAGATGAATCCTTCGATAGATATCTGTCAAATATCAGTGTTCAATCAAAGGTGCCTTGCCTTCGTGAAAAAAACGTTCATATATAAGCTTATATGGCTGGCTATATGTGTGTATGACAAGGTTCAACTTTGCACAAGTTAACCCGTACGTACATGTAGGCCTATAGGCAGGCGCGTACAGCGTTCGACTTCGTGGCGTCAGTAGGCCCACAATTCGTGTGTGCTTAACGTAAACTCCACTGTACATCGATTTGTCGTAAACTCGTTAGACAACAAAATTCGTACACTGCAGGCTGTACCGTGTACAACAAATATGTTGTGGATAGGCCTATGCCTGTAGTCTCGTACACAGAGTTGGGCATGGCTCGGGTCCATCCGAGGGTTGGGTCAGATCGGGATTGGGTCGAGATTTTTTCTTATTTCGTAGGTCGAGTTGTGCGGGTTTGTATGTCCGTATGCCTTTGTGTTTGCTTCATTCGCACAGTGACTTAATCTGCTAAAGTTATTTTATGTACTACAAATTACAACTATTCATAAATTGCTGAATTTTTTAAACCAACATTGAATTTGTGTATAGAAGAATAGTGATTATTCACTGATATAAATGTGAGAACTAAATCACATGCTTTCAAGTTTGTATAGGCTTAACTACAGCTGCGTGTCTGATCTGGTCGGGTCTAGCCTTACTTTTTTGTTTGTGCTGGATCGGGTCGGGTTGTCGGGTTGGGTCGGGCCAATTAAAAGTGACTTATGGTTCAACTCTGCTCGTACAACTTAATTAACTGTTGTGGATTTGTCGTGCTTGCTGATGTGCACCAACATATCGAAGCGAGTGGAGCACGGTGTTTACGCTAGACAGACACAACCTTGAGCGTTTTTAGCGTCGATGGTGGCCAGGCCTACATAAATGTATGCGACTGCCTGTCAGCTTGCCTGCATCGCAACGCCTGATGTATGAGTCGCACGTGCTCTGTCCCTCTATCGCCTCCTCGCCAGCACTGCATGCAGCAGGGCTACAGAAAGAAGCGGCAATGAGCGACCCTGCGGCGAATGCTTGGCCGACAAGACGAGGACGCTGATTTATTATCAGCGAGCTCCGTCTGGACTGCTTGCCTGGCTTGGTCGGTCGATCGTCAGTCAGGGAGGCCCGATGCAGCAATTCCCGCCCCGCCCCACTCACTTTCTCACCCAGAACGCTTGCCTCATGGGCACCCTTCCACGGCTGCCTGCCTGCAGACCTCTGCAGCGTTCAGATACATGTACAGCGCTTCAACAACATGGCGGCCGAAACTGCGCCTTCGGACGTCCGCATCGAAACGAAACGTATGTTTGCTTTGTCTGTCGACGACGACGTGCACGAATGCATCGTATGTAGTACGATTGTGACAACTGCATGACAAACGTGAGCATAATTATGCTGAAAAGAGCGGACGTAGTTTCGTCTTAAAATAAGTGAAAAGTAAAAGCCTAACTGCGGCAACTAGCGACCACTGGCGTAGCCATGGGGGACACTGGGGCACATAGCCCATAGCAGCCTACTCAGTTACTCAAAATAATGCCAAAAATTCACCTACAACTTCATTTTCACTCAGAAAACGAGAGAATTTCTGGGGGGAAAAGCATAGCCTCTTGCCCATACCCATTTCCCGTTGGGGAGGGGGCATCCCTCTCCACACCTCACTCGTTAAGAGCACCCCTATATCTAATCCTGGCTACGCCATTGCTAGCGATAGTAATTTGCATGTCGGCCGATACGACCGTAAAAACATGGCAAGTTTAATAGGTTTATCCGTAATTTCTCTAAGGTTATATCAGCTGGCTGACTTAGGTACATTAATTTTTAAATTATTGTTATCATAACAACAGTAGCCTAATTATTTATACAGTTTACTGTTATTTTGACTTCAGTCATTGTATCAAGCGTTGCTCTTACCCTGTGTTAAGGAAGCGTCTTGCAAGCATTGATACACGGTTCTTTTCTGCAGGGTAACAGCATCTCTTGTATCCTACGCCACACTGCGCAATGTTTTTGTATTGTTTGTCGTTAATATTATGTAAATGTTATTGTAAAATATAACAGTACTGAACTACTGATGCAGCTATAAACACTAGACTATAGCAATCTGGAAGAGGCATATCTTTTGAAGCACGATGGCTACACTTTGATCCTACAGCAGAGAAGCGTCTCCAAGCTATAAAGCCTATATGTACAGTTAAAGCAAAAATATATATGATTTAATCGCATATAAGCCACACGTGTGATGATGTAATTCACTACAATTTATTACACCTATCATCAGCATGTATATACAAAGTGATGTAATAAAAAAAGATGACACTCACTTTTATGTCTTTTTTGTCACCCAACGCTGTATATATCCCTTCAATCATTCCACACTGTAATGTTTGGTTTTGCGCAAATGATAGCCTATATCGGTCGATACTACAAAGTTGCATCGCATGTTTCTTCTTGGGTTACGATTGGGTTCTTTTTAGGTAGTCAGTCAGTAAGTAAGTAAGTAAAAACAATATTTTAAGTAAACCTACACAGTGTCAGCCGTGGCCAAATCTGAGCAATTGGATGAGCCGCTGGGCCTGCTGCATGGAAGCAGTGAGTTTTGAGGAGGCGACGAAAAGTGTCTGCAGACGTAGAACTGCGAATGCTAGAATTAAGGCAGTGAGTTACAGACTGTCGGGGCTGCAGTGCTAAGCCGCGGGAGGCGAAGGTTGTACGGTGTCATGAAACAAACAGCAGATTGGTGTTGGCAGAACACAAAGACGTGTCGCTCTGGTATTGCTTCGTCACCAATACATCCTTTTTCTGACGCTATGATATGATGACATCATGCACAAAGCGGCATAAACTTGCAATGATTTGCCAAATATACGGCTGCAATTACGTCGTTTTGTGTAGGCCCATAACAAAATCAGCTGTCACTGCCAATAAACCGTATATAGGTTTCACATTTTTACACACGTTGCTTATTAATGATTAACTCTCGTGCAAAAAAACTCTGTTATTGTGTAATCAAACATTGTCCTGCAGCAGCGGCTGCAGCCGTTTTATAACTTTCATTGCATATAACTTCTAAAAATTAGACCTGCCTGCCATAGTCAGATAGTCAACCGGATCATACGAAGTTGGTTGGCATGCGACGTCACACACAAGCGAGCGGATTGTTCTCAAACTCGAAACATTTTTTGTTCGTGACGACTCATTCAGCCGAATGCTAGAAAGTGAGCATGGTGTGTTAACAGTGTAAAAACGGAATCGTAAGATAGTAGTTTTTGCGCCATCTAATTTGCAGTCATTTGCGACGTGTTCAAAAAAATGGCAAAGGGTGTTTATCCGGCAACCGGATAAATAGCCTAGAGGCTATTTGTCCGGTTGCTAAATTGTTAGCCGCGAGACTATTTATCCGGCAGCCGTCTTCGACGACCTTAGCTGGTACGAGCACTTATGGGTGTTCGTACCGGCTGCATGCGCCGGTATACTATCCCTGTGTCGCAGGAAAAACCTACCGAAGTACAGCAGGGGCGGCGATTATAGGGGGGACGGGGGGGACGCGTCCCCCCAAAAAATTTTGGTTGGGGGGACGCAAATGCAAGC
>Ga0209367_1010032_pt1 | contig 12747 bp, 6 predicted proteins | sample WorMetLIZISLAND2_FD_187412 | JGI IMG/M metagenome (GOLD analysis project Ga0209367, IMG submission 187412) | Marine gutless worms symbiont microbial communities from Max Planck institute for Marine Microbiology, Germany - Olavius geniculatus... ... | reverse complement strand
CACCATACTTCCATGATCATCTCACCTCGTCAGCGTCACCATCACCACTCTTGTCATCAATCACCCCATCATTCTTTCATTCCAATCTCAAAACTTTTTTTTTCTTAAATCTTATCCTCCATAGTCATCTGGCACCCCTTCGGATTGACTCCACGGTTATTCGGACCTGCTCACGGTTTTTATGTTTACTCTTTTCAGTTTTTTTCTGAGTTTTAGTTTTTATTATTATTTTTCATTTTTCGAATTTTTGTCAGTTTTACATTTAGGACTATTTCTATTTTCAGTATCTCTCATTTCATTTTTTTAAACATTTCAGTTTTTTTTAGTTTATGTGCTAGATTGAACTGACAGTGTGTTTGTCAGTTTTTGAGTGCACATTTTCCATTGTATTGTATTGTATTGTATAAACAAGCATTGTGTAGACACAAACACAGAATATTTAATCAGTTGTGTAAATTAATAAACGTAATGTTTGGATGTAGGTTAATGAGTTAGTGATGCACCCATTCAGTGATGCACTCGTGACGCACGAAGATCTGAACTCGAGAAATATATATAAGTGCAAACATTGCAGTAAACAGTGCACTGGCAGGGAGATTATGATTGCGTTCAAAATACGCTTGCAGCGTTACTTGACGGATATCACTGCAGAAATACCGATTTCGAAACACCGGATATCGAATACCGAAATAAAATACAAAGACGAGTATTTTGTCAAATGAGCACAACCCCAATGTTTATTGTTTTTGTTGTTGTTTACATTCGCATAGCGAATAATGTTTAATAAAAAATTGATTTTGCGTGAGTAGGTTATTGTATTTAGGAGGAGACGATGGCGAAGACGACGCTAATACTGAAGATGTTGCTGACGATGATGACGTTGCTCACAACAAGATCTGCAGAAAGTGTTCTGAGAACAAATTTCGGCTACAGTATGGAAACGCTTAATGCTCAGGTTTACTTTGCTACAGATAAGGGTCGGATTGTTTTTTCTTCCACGATGCCTCAATTGATAGCAGCGGAAAAAAGTGCGCAACAAGAAAGCGAAGAAAATAAAGCATTTAGTAACCCCTGTGCGCAGGAGAAATCAGAAACACACTTAGACTCACTTTTCAGGTTGCGTTGTAGATATATTCTGAACATAGTAAAAAAAATCTTCGATTTACGGAGACAGGCATTATATTTGGTACACCATAAACAGCGGGAGATTAATGCCTTAATAGCGGACATTACGAATTTACCGAGACAAAAACGAGGCTTGGGATCTTTTATGGGGTCAGGTATCGCTTGGACTTTTGATTTGGCAACAGGTGAAAACGTGAAACAATTAAGGTCATTATTACGTCAGGTTCTCAGCACTACAAACAAAGCCTTATCAGCTTCGACGGTGGGTCAGAATTTAATCACAAGAGTAACTAAACTGACATCCAGCCGTTTTGATCAAATCGACCGTCTCGTAAATCTTACTCGCCTATCTCTCATAAAAAAAAACCGACAAATGCAAAATTTGAAAATGGAGGGCTACAGCGCCCAACGTCTGCTTTCGGTTGTTGTTGAACAAATTGGGGAAATCGTTACACGTCTACAAAAGACTGAAAGTTTATATTTGGCTTTGAAAGATCTTTCAGTCGGTCGTTTGAGCCATCATCTTATTGAAACGAAAATTCTGCAAGATTATTTAAACATCTTGGGAGAAACGATCAAAAGGCACAATCCAAAAGCAAAAATTGTCTATCCATTCGTTCATTACTATTACACTGTTAAGAAAATTGCTAGTGCCATTCACAAGTACTTGCACGAAAACATTTTGGTTGTCGTAGTAGATGTACCCTTGACCCTAGATGAGTTAACAGCACCCATGAGTATTTGGGAGGTTCGTACCTTCCCGCGGCTATCACCTGACGGGAGAAGATATTATACAAAGCTGACAGATATGCCAAAATTTATTATTTACAATAGCGAAAACAAGTATTATGCAGTTGCAAACGATCGTCAAAATCTGCCCTGTACTGATTATCAACGATTTGGCTGATTATTGAAAATTCACAACTCAAATTTGAATCTACACTCAGTTTCGGATGACAGCTGTGCAATGTCTTTGTTTGGTTACGATTTAGATGTAATCAAAAAGCATTGTGTTTATCATGTGATTTTTGGTTTGTTTGAACCTACTGTCTTTCAAATTAGCCGTGATAAGCTTTTCATGGTAAATATCAGCTCAATCACCGTTTACAGGAAAGGTCGCTTTCCAAGCGAATCGGAAACTTCATTGAAATCGATTTCAAACATAACTTTGGAAATTTCTATCAATGCTACTCAAAACATTTATATAATCCCGTGTGAGGCGAAAGTGAAAGTTTTGAATAACATTTATTTAAGTCAGGATTATTGCGACGACTTTTCTCCGTAAGCAAAAGTGAAAGCAAGCTATCCATATAACATGGTGGTCTTGCGTCGATTTTATTCAAATCATTCTCTTTTGGAAAGTGTCAACGCAGCTCTAAAGCACGATTATTCCTTGAAAGCTGAATTGCCAAAATTGGAAATAAAAAAACCAGAATTTGAAGCGATTTTGGCATCTGAAACGGAGTCTCGTTTAGACTTTGATATAGCTTTGAATGCATCAGAACAACAGGCGAAAATTTATGACAGCTTATCGACCATTTTATGGCAAAAGGTTTTAACAATGGCAACCGCAAATACAGAATTCAATTTACATAGTGGTTTCTATTGACCAATAGTCATAGGCTTTATCGTAACTGGAGTTAATAGCATTTTAATCGGAATACTCTGCATGCGTCTTAAAGATATTACTATGCTCTTACTCGAATTAAAAGTCGTAAAAGCAGATTTCATTTTCAGTCATCCAATTACGAGTACAACCACAGTGAAACCAAATTTGAAGTCAGCTGAAATGGTTTGGCAAGCAGTAAAAGATGCACTGACGGATCTAATTGGACTTGAAACGATTATGATTTTCATTCTGATTCTGTTGTTTATTGGTTTGCTTCTAAAAAATTTTTAGAACGAAGAAGGCAATTTTAAAATGTCAGACTAAGCTGTACATATATTTTGAATGTCTAACATTTACTTTAAAAAGCATTTGATGGATTTGACTTACGCTAGTAACTATTATAAGATCGCGATTAAAAGCAGAATTGTGACCAATAAAAATTTCTTTTTTTCGGATATATACAACTGAACGATTGCATTAATATAACTAACAAATTAACGAAGATAAACATGGTAGTACCGGATAAAATTTACATGTTTCCTCCTGAGATAAAACAAACAGTTCGTATGCTTGCCAACCAATTTCACCCACTGTTAATTATTTCTGATCCGGACGGCAAACACCAGGATGTCCTTTATCTTACGGACATACTGACCGGGAGTTCAATAAAAGGGGGCCAGTTATACCCCCTGTTTGCCTCGTCAGACACGAATAGAATGCCTTAAAATTTTCTTTAATCCCGCCGTAGCGTCGAATCTGGGAAACCCAAATTTTAGGAGACGCAGTGACCATAAGGTTTATTGACCTGGGCAGACTTTTAATGACCGGGCTGTTCCTTTTACCGTAACGATGTCGGTTTGGCATGACGCGGGAATTATAAGACCGTTTGGCCTAAGGTTAATAGGGTTAGCTACTGCGTCGGGTTTTAGTCTATTTGGAAGACCATTAAGACTCTATGGCGAAGGATGGAATCATTTCTCTTAAGGGCAAAGCCTGATATTTCGTGCTTTATAGTTCTGTTGTGCAACGTTGGCCGTCATCAGACTATAGCAGCATTAGCCCTTGAATTAGCCCACAGTAGTTATTTAGGCTTTTTTGCTGGCTTGTTGTTTGTTGTTTTTCTTTTGTCAGACGCAAAATTCGTCTGGTTTCTATATAAAGAACATTGACGGTTCTGATGTGCACGTGAACAACACTCCGCCGCCGATGCCAGTAGCCGGTTCTCATGGCGTTGAACGAGGCACAGGCAAACTCGTCGAGTGACAGCTTATCAGTCACGCTGCTAGACTACACAGAGCAGGGCGCAGTCGTCAGAGCGGCGCCAGGTCAGCAAGCGCTCACGGGCAGACATTGACATCAACAATCGCGCCGGCATGGCAGAATGCGTCGAATTCTTGGAGCTGTCACATGCATAAGTCGCCGCACACTAACATGGACTATGGGTCGAGACATATGCCACCGCCTATGGAGTCATGCGCGAATTAACAGAGTCACAAGGGTGGTATATTGGCCCTTTGACGACTCTGTAACTGGCGTAACGGGGCCGCCATAAAAATAGTCCTAAGACTCCCTAGAAGGGTGCAGAGGGCAGCAGTGCCTTGGAGAGCTCGACATTGACCTTCGGCAATTCATATTGAAGAGAAGAGGGAACAGAAAGCGGGGATTGGTCTGAACTGGCGATTAACATTTGGGTTGGCAAATACTGGCTTAACATTGGGCGGACGGAGACAAACTCGTTCACAATACGTTTTAGCTAAGCAGCTTGAACATAATGTGATTGAACTTATACAGTATGTTTATTGATGATGTGCTTATATTGGGGGAGACAATGAATCCGTATTGACGATTGTATTAATAACTACGTTGATTAGCGGTCTGCACGATACTACGGCTATTGCGCAGATTGTCTGATTACTGCACCGTCTAATAGACATTATAAAATATAAGAAGCACTTAGGTTACCGACCTTCTATTTTTAGAGAAAATTTTCTTTTACTTTAATGATTTGTAAAGTTTTTAATAAAGCTGGAAAACAATTATATCTAATGACAGATAATGTTTAGTATAGTAAATTAAAAATAATTTAATCAAATTAATTTAAATTAACTTAATTTTGTAATTGTTACTTACAATTGTTATTTAAGGGAGATAGATAGAACATTGTACTTAATATGTTCATTAATTAAGTAACAAATTTTTTATTTGTTTAATTAGGCAGTGAATTAATTAGTCTCTATCAAAATTGTATAGATAGATTGTGGTATACTTTTCTTGTTTGATGGTATAAGGGGAAGACATCAAAACCAAATCTTTTCAGGACATTTCTTTATGAAGTTGGTCACTTAAGCGATGTGTTAATGCGATTGTGTTAATGCGATTGTGTGACGTGCGGTTTATTACCTGATGTTGCGATTAATGACGACTTCCGCGGAACCCATAAATTAATCTTGATAAAAACTGTCTACATATTTATAGCAATAAAACATAATAGTCACGATTAGAGATAAGAATTAAAGTATATTAAAAAAAATTAATACAGTAATCATTTATTTTAAATAATTATAAAAATTTTTAAATGAAACCGTACAATTTAAAATTGTAATTAGTGCTAGGCTGTCCACTATTTGTACTGTTACTTTTAAATTATAGTATTACCATTTAATCGTTGAAATTGTTTAAGGTCAATAACGCCACATAAAGTTTTTAAGTTCTGTCCTTTAGTACATTTATCAACCACAGCGTGTTATTCGATTTGATTGCATATTAGTGTATTGCAAACTAGAAGTGTGAATGAAGATATATGACTGTTATATATGAATAATATATAAATAGATATATGAATGTGATGCAATAAGAATATGATAATTACTTGTGAAATAAGCACAGACTGTAATCAATGCCTAGGGAGATATTCAAATAAGCATACATTATTATTATACTTTTATGTTTGGACATAAGACTTAATCAAATTAAATTCAACCATATCATGGTTAGACCAGTTCATTATTTAAACCAAAATTCTACTGTAAGTAATTGAAAATGTACATGGTTTGATTGTTTATTTTAATTTTATTTAGCTAGGCCTAATACGAAATTAAATTTAGTGCTGAACTGACATGAAGGGTTGCTCTACTAATTATTGGTTAAATAATAATAGGCAAAATTAACAACGGTATTGCTTGACTTACTAACACGATGAATTTTCACAACGAAACAACAAGGATTTCTCGTGAAGCTCGATCAATATTTATTTAGTTACAACGTAAGTTGTAACCACCGGCAGTTGTGCACGGCCTTAAAGGCGGCCCCCCTTTGGTGTCGACAAACCAGACTTGTAGTGCTCGAGTCCGGACTTGGACTCGAGTCCGGACTTAAGTCCGTTTTTGCTGGACTTGGACTTGGGCTCTAAGGACTCGGACTTGGACTTGGACTTAAAAGCTATGGACTTGGACTTGGACTTGGAGGCTCTGCCAGCAAGTTCTTTTTTCAAGTTTTTTGTACCTACAAGATCGATAGCACTGTAACAGACTACTTCGCTGTGGCCTTGTAAATCGGTGTAAAAACGACGCCAATACGCCATTTGTGTTTTCTTACTTATGCAACACATTACAATATAAAAGAGGCAGAAGTTGTTCGCAAACTACATGCACACCAGAGAACACCACAGTGACACTGCGACTGATGTTTCAGTGGTTTAGCTTTTAGCCAGATACTTACGTGCAATGGATGTTGACTGTGACTCAAAGCCGGTTGACTTCTGGGTTCGCAATAACGCCAAATATGACAAACTGATATTAACTGTGCGCCGTACATTTGTCATTACGACTTCAAGTGCGCCAATGGAAAAGGTTTTCAGCCATGGGGGCATTGTGCTACGCCCGAACAGAGCATAAATGTCGGACAAACTTTTGTCTGAACTGGTATTTTTGAAATGCAACACTGTGTGAACAGGTTTAGATGTTGGACTGTGTATAATTATCAAGGACGGCCAAATTAATGTCAACAATTAAAATTGCTAACAATATTTAAGGATTAGTTTTTTGTGTACGATAAAGGGTTTTACTTAATAACAGCAAAATAAATAATATTGTAATGGGATAAAACTGCTTGCAGGTTCGTTTTTCTACTGGATTTGGACTTGGACTTGGACTTGCCTTTTTTGAAGAGAACTTGAACTCAGACTTGGACTTGCCCGTTTAAAATGGACTTGGACTTGGACTTAAAGTTGAGGATAAAGGACTTGAAGTTGGACTTAGACTTGGCTGTTGCTAGACTTGTTACAAGTCTGCGACAAACTGGTCCGAGATAACGACCACGGAAATGTCACCGTGCCATCTATTGCATTGAGGCAAAAGACACAAAACAAGGAAAACAGGAGATATTCATGTTGTACTGAGAGTACAGGTGCACTCGTACTCAGTTAATGCACAATACAGCTTATAGCTGTGGCATCTGATTATAGAGCAGGATGATCGAGATGATACGATGTGATGTGATGACATAAGCGCATGTCAAGCTTTTCAACTATTTTGGATAGATAAAACTATTACTATGAGCAACCGTTAATAAAAAAAAATTAAAAATTTTCCAAAATGGGAACATGAAGTCCATCAATAATGTATGATGACCTAAATCTCTGCAAAACAGGAAAAAATTTAACGGTAAATTATATTATGTAATAAAATGAAAAATGAAAAAACAATTTTTGTTAAATTAAGTCATGTCCTATTTATTACTTAAAAATAACATTTTTGTAGGACTTCAGAAAGACCAAGTGATCATCCATCATTGATGTAATCTTTACATTTTACATGACCTATTGAAGTGGCACGTCGAATGTTAAATACTATATTCCACTTGGAAATCTTGCTTATTTGAATGCATGTTGCAATGTTTAAAACCAGAAATTAAGAAGAAATTAAATAAAATGGGATGATACATAATTTGCGAACAAAAGAGAATTAAGCCTTTTGGTGAGAAAATCAAATTTTATTAACTAATTGACATGACATTAAAATTGTACAATCGATTTGCTGACTTCAATCGGGACATAAACTCAAATATTTGTATGCTCATTTGTTTAATAAGTTAACATGAAAAGACTTTATCGATTTAACAAACAGCAGATTTAACAAACAATTAATGGATCACTAATGGTAGACACTAGGATCTTCATTGTATTTTTGGTTTACTGTTGTCTTTGATCATCATGAACCTGCACACAACAACAACACAATTAACAGTTATAATACTTTTGTTTGTTGATGTAATATTGGATTTATTGACTGTGATATATAAGCACGATCTGTGATAGTTGTATGATATTTTATTGGCTGCTTTGTGTTCACACCTGCTGTCTGATTCATAAATTACAAATTTTAAATTTAAATTTTATAAAATTTACATGACGATTTAATTTTTCAAAATAGAATTTATCCCTATAAATTTTATTAGCTAAGGAGAGGGAGTGTGTATGGGGTGTAAATGAGTTAATGTAAGCAAAAGGGTTAAAGGTAGCCAGACAGCAGCTAAACCGACGCAACGCAGCAGCTTGTTGCCAGGTGCTGCTTGGATCACATTGAATAAAGACGTGCGTAGTTCGCACTTTTTTTACATCAGTCTTATCTAATCACTTTCCACGGCCCGTTACCTCTTCGCAAATGTTTAATTAAAAAAGGGGGTACCATCCAATTACCCTTACACTCAGTCTCTGAGGTGGACTAAAAAAGATCTTAAAAAACTGTTATACTAATTACCTCCGCCTGTTATTTTATTGGGAGATTTTAACGCCCACAGTGTTAGCTGGGACTGTTTTAAGAATGATAGCAAGGACAAGATCATCCAGGATCTCTTACTTCAACACAACCTCTCTTTTATGAACAACGGTTCCATGACTTATCTTAGTCCAGCATCTGGTGTACAGTCTGCAATAGATCTCAGTATATGTGACCCATCTCTATACTTAGATTTTTCTTGGAAAACCCATCCGGATCTCCGTGGAAGCACGGAGATCCTATAGAAATTACACTATAAAAATTTCCTATAGAAATTACATGTGACATAGCTTCCCTATGTCAAACAAACAACAGCTGGAAGCTTTCTAAAGCGGATTGGAATGCTTTCTCCAACAAAGCCAATTTTCAGCTCAGTATCAAATCCATTCTTGATACTGACAACCTTATCGGTACGTTTAAAAACATACTTATAGACATAGCTAATGAAACCAACCCTAAAAGCAAACTTAGAGTTGTAAAAAACAACACAGTCTGGTACAATGACGAGTGCAAAAACGCAAGAAAAGAACACAAAAAGGCACTAAACCTCGTCAAAAGACAACCTTCTCGCTTTAATCTAGAGCATTAGAAAATTACGCGAGCCAAGACAAAGCATATAATAAAATCTATTAAACGTCAATCTTGGCAATCTTTCGTATTAAAAATCAACAATAGAACTCCTCTAAAAAGGTCTGGTCTATGATCCGTAAAATATCTGGTGAACACTCTGCTTAAAAAATCAACCATCACCACGTTAATGGAGCTAAAGTTACAGATGTGTCAGACATAGTCAACACTCTGGGTGAGACTTTCTTTGACAGCTTTTTTTCGGATCATTGTAGTACTTTTTTCAAATTTTACAAACACAGTGCAGAAAAAAATTTAATTTCTTTCACCACCAACAACACAGAAACCTACAACAATCTATTCGCCATGGACGAACTTACCAACGCAATATCGAAATCTCACGATACTGCTGTTGGTCCCGATTCTATCCATTACCAGATGTTCAGAAATTTTTTTAGATTCTGCTACGGATACTCTGTTGGGTGCAATAAACTCTATCTGGACCACTGGTAACTTCCCACCTGAGTGGCACCTTGCCACAGTCATACCAATTGCCAAACCCGGTAAAGATTTGACTGACCCAACAAGTTATCGTTTTATTGCTCTAACTAGTTGCTTGTGCAAAATTATGGAACGTATGAAAAATACCCGATTTGTCTGGTACTTGGAAAAGCTCAAACTAATCACACCAGTCCAAAGTGGTTTTAGGAACCAACGCAGTACAACTGATCAACTTGTTCGCTTGGAGACTTTTGTTCGTGAGGCATTTGTCAATAAACAGCACACTGTTGCAATATTTTTTGATCTTGAGAAAGCCTACGACACTACTTGGAAATATGGTATCATGAAGGACCTATTCGATGCAGGTCTTTGTGGTATACTCATACTCATACCCATACTCATCGAAAAATTTTTCAAAGACCGGCAGTTTCAAGTACGACTTGGAACGCATTTTGTCTACTCTGTTTGATCAGGAAATGGACGTACCTCAAGGCAACATTTTCTCAGTTACATTCTTTGCATTAAAGATCAACTCAATTGTGAAGGCTATATGTACTAATGTTGAGTGTTCTCTGTATTTTGATGATTTCCTAATATGCTACAGATAAAAGCACATACATATAATAGAACGACATTTACAGCGATGTCTCAATAAACTACAGTACTGGGCTGATAACAACGGATTTCGTTTCTTAACTTTCAAAACAGTTTGTATTCATTTCTGTCGTTTACTAAAACCACATCTTGATCCTTAGCTGTCTCTCAATGGTATGCCTATTCCAGTCGTTGAGAAAACCAAATTTCTTGGTCTGATCTTTGATCGCAAGCTGTCGTTCATACCTCATCTTCATTACCTCAAGGAAAAATGTCTGAAAGCTATAAATCTACTACGCGTTGTTGCTCACACTTTTTGGGGAGCGGACCAACAAACACTTCTGCACCTTTACAGGTTTTTAATAAGGTCAAAGTTAAACTATGGCTTCATTATGTATGGTTCAGCTAGACCTTCCTACCTTAAGATTCTCGACCCCATTCACAATTATACCTACGCTTGTGTTTGGGTGTATTTAGGACTTCTCCAGCAGTCAGTTTATGTGTTCAGGCTACTAAACCTTTACTAGCTCTAAGACGTAAAAAGCTAGCTTTACAATACTGCCTCAAACTCAGTGCAAATACAAATAACCCGACATACAATGCAGTTTTTAATTCGAAATTTAAAACTTAGTTTGACAATAAACCGAGCCAAATTCGTCCACTGGGCTTTAAAGTTAAAGACGACTTGCAGAATCTCAGCTTTAAGAAAAAGAATGTCTTACCTACAACCGTTTCCACAATTTCTCCTTGGCTTTTCAAACGTCCTAACTGTAACCTCAGTTTATGTTGTTACGATAAAACAACTACTAACCAAGAAGTGTTTAAACGCAAATTCTTTGAGCTTCGCTCAGAGTTTTCACACCATATAGAGATCTACACAGATGGGTCCAAGGATGGAATTAGAACAGCTGCCGCTGTTGCTATACCCAATTCTGTCAAAACTGCTCGCTTATCTCACAATGCTAGTATTTTTACTGCAGAAATTCATGCACTGGACATGGCGCTAGACATTATCCGCCATACAAAAAGCAAAGATTATGTGGTTTTCTCGGACTCTTTGTTTAGCTTACAAGCAATTAAGAGCTGCAAAGTCGAAAGTCCACTAATTTTAAAGATCCTGAAGGATCACAACCAACTAAGTAACAGTGGTAAATCTATAACCTTTTCTGGATCCCCAGCCATGTGGGTATCCGAGGAAACGAAGATGCTGACATCGCTGCTAAGGCAGGACTGGCTGTCGCCATCTTCAACATGAGATTTCCAGTCAGCGATTTGTTAACTTGTGTCAACCAATTGTGTTTTAAAAAATGACAACAACTGTGGAACCAGTGTACATCAAATAAACTTTACAATGTGCAACCGGCCGTTGGTCGCAGTGTTAGTTTTTCACTGGACCGCTACGACTCAGTCCTCATCAACCGTCTTCGAATTGGTCATACAAGACTTATAAATTCTTATCTCCTAAAGGGAGATAGTCAGTGAGTATGTGAAGCTTGCCGTTCTCCGCTTACAGTCAAGCATCATTTGGTAGACTGCACCCGTTACAGTGCAGCACTTCAAAGATATTTTGGAGTGGCTACACTCAAGGACGTTTTTGAAAATGTTGCATCTCGCAACATCATCGCTTATGTTAAAGATGTCGGCTTTTACAATCGTATATAGTGTTGCTTTTACATTAGCTTAATAGCTTTGATCTTAACAAGTATTTTAACTTCGTTTTTAATACATATATTAACTGTTTTTAACTAATTTTAACCACATATGGCACTGAATGGCCTATTTTGTGTTGATGTGTCGTTAAGAAACTACTCATTCACTCTGTCGAGTCAAACGTACATCTAAGCGGCCAACACAAAGGCCAGACTGTACCGGAAATTGGTCCACTTAACTTTCGCGCGCAAAACATGTCCGGACACTTGCCTGTTTGTCGCATGTCACGTACATACGTCGGGTGGTTATGCGCGTAGACGGGCACACAAAAAAACGTGTGTGCAAACGGACAACTACAAGAGGCATACAAAAATACCAAAACACCACAAAATACACAAATAAATCAATCGCGTCATGAAACTACCGCGAACAGCGCGCCTAACTTAACTAAAAATACACAAATTGGGAAATGCTGAAAATCAACCGTGACAGAGGTGTGAAATGGCCCCAATGCATTTTTTGAGTTCCAGAGCACATAGTTACAAAATTCCAACAAGTACCGCGCTGTTTTGAATCGAACGTTACACTAATGCTACTGCCAATGTCGAGGGTAAACGATATCCAAGATGACCGCTACTTACCCGAAAATAATATCATTTTCGCTGGTTTTCAAACACACATGTCGATTCAACAATAACATATAAGTTTACAACTAGATGTTATTTCATAAAAAGACCTCTTTTTATAATTTACTTAAATGATAATCAATTTGCGCAAAATGTGTACCAGTTGTAGCTGAAAAATACTAATTCAAAATATTGCAACAAAATATGGCAGTTGATTAAATATTTTTGCTAGTTGTGATGTAACGCTTACATAATGCGTTACGGGTACAAGCTTGATAGTCTCAACTGGTGCTGTCAGTTG
>Ga0209367_1010031_pt1 | contig 12747 bp, 6 predicted proteins | sample WorMetLIZISLAND2_FD_187412 | JGI IMG/M metagenome (GOLD analysis project Ga0209367, IMG submission 187412) | Marine gutless worms symbiont microbial communities from Max Planck institute for Marine Microbiology, Germany - Olavius geniculatus... ... | reverse complement strand
GCTTTATACTATAGGCCTATGATCTGTAGCAGATCCGATGTAACGAATTAACAATAAATCAAACGTTTATTACACTTTTGTTTAAAATATAAAAAAAACCGTTTTATATCGTCTAGTCCCACACGTCAATCAGTGCGATTCACAAGAACAAAAGCAAAGCAATTGGTGAAATCAACCGCGTTTCAAAGTAATTTAGTTTAAATAAAAAACATGCTAAACAGATACAAATACAAATATAATGGAAGCTGTGGAGTTTTTTTGGAAAATAGTACGCAGGCCTAAGTCAAATAGGAAAGGGAAAGCATACGATTCTTGAGGGCAGTTGCAGAAGCTTGTCATATATCACAAATACAGGGTGGGCCAGCTAAAGTGAAGCCAACTTACATTTTTGCTGGTAACATTTGAATGCATAGGTAAAATTCAATGATTTTTTTGCAAATGTGATAACAGTTCAGACACACACACATTGGGAATCATAAAAATTTAATGTTGTTCGTCAGATGGCGTAACCAGGTTAGGCATTTTCTCCCTTGTTACATCTCTCATTTTGCTGACTTACTCGCATAGGCCGATAATTTTACGTTTTGATGAATTTAATAAAATTCTATGGCAAAATCGTCTGGTTTTTCTGGTATTTGTTAGCCTTTGCTTTTAAAATAATATCTTTAGGAATAACTACCTGTTTCTGCATTTTGATGGGTAAAATAACACGAGAGGCGTTACGGGTGGAAAAGAACTGGAGCTCTCGCCGCTTTCAGTCGTGTTGATCATATGTGGCGTCACCTAGCGTGTTAAGTGTTTATTATGACAAAATTTTCTTAAAATTTGCATCACACCACTTCTTGTTGTATGCAGTTTACGTTTGCAAAAAATCATTGAATTTTACCTATGCATTCAAATGTTAAGCAAAAATGGAAGTTGGCTTCACTTTAGCTGGCTCACCCTGTAGGCCTAATATGTTTGCAAAGCAGGCAATTATTGAGTACCAGAGTACCATGATTACGTATACTGTACGTGACGTCATTATTAACTAAGCCAGTAGTGTAATTGGTTGTTTTGCAATTTTAATTTGAACATATAGGGCCTATAACAGGTATACAAATATAGCACTGAAGTCATAGAGACGTGTTCATTTAAAACTGACACGTTAAAACGAAAAGTAGTGTCATAATTATATGCACAACTTGCACAGCATTCACGTAACTTGTTCGGCCTGTATAGCAAGCAAATCTCCCCCTTACAGTAATCGCTGACAATTTCGTTACAACTTCTTGAAGATATTGCAGTTTTTGTATAGGCGTATTTTTAATGCCCCGCGATGCACACACTGCACACGTGCCGGACTGCCTGTAAATGTTTTTGGTTTTTGAAGCACGCTGGCTTTTCATCGTTATTGGCGACTTACAAAAAATGACAACACTCAGAGTAGCCATACGGTATATTCTGTGACTACAATTTATCTACCTGCAATCTCAGTGTACTCAAAAAAATTCTACTTTTGAGAAAATCGGTCTTGCAAATCAGTTTATCATCAATAACACAACATTTTGTTGACGTATTGCCCACGAACCGGAAATGACGCGGGTTGCATTGTAACATAACGAAATTACCGAAAATGCTTGAATGCGATGTAGATTACGTTATGTCACGACCGTGAAATAACTATTCTACGTTCAGATGACGGCGATTTTGTGTTTATATACATATAATGTCGTTTAATGTTTGTTATTACTCATCGAAGTTGATGCTAAATCATGGACACTGACACAACGACTGGAACGAGTGAATCTCCGATGGAAACTGCTTCGCCGCGAGATGTCGACATATCAAACGAGGTAAGAGAGACTGCACTGTGTTGTTTCCCAGTGAGGAGGTTTATTTTCTGTACTTTATTAGCCATCTTTTGTACGAGTGAATGCCAAAACAAGCAGCTAAACTTCAAATGGTTTGACTGACTTTAAGGACGATGGTAAAAAGCGGATCGGCTCATGTGCGGATCTGCAGATGTCGCAGTAGGATTAGGGCTAGAGTTAGGAATAGGGTTAGGATTAGGGATAGGGTTTAGGGTTAGGAGATGATTAAACTAATAAATTACAGCTTAATTACAGCGTTACTTGTTGCGAAATCTGCAGATTCGCACATCTGCAATCTACTTTTCACCCATAGCTTGAGTTTAATTGTTTGTGTGTTGCAGTTTTTTGGCTCGTCCTTTTCATCTGGATTTCGAATCTCGAGACGCAAAAGCAGTGAACCGTCAGCGCAGTACCCAGAACAGTTTGAACTGTGCGGAAAGATGTTTGACAGCTGGACTCAGTCGGAGCAGGTCCACTTCGTTCAGTCTCTGTTAGTGCGAATGTGTCATCAGCAGCATGGCCAGATCAATGCTTTTCTCAAGCCAATGCTGCAGCGAGATTTCATCTCATCACTGCCAGGTTTGTTTATCCAAACAATAGCATCCGTATTATCTCTGTGTATATTTGATATTGCATGACCTGAAGGGTATCTCATGTAAAAGGCTTCTCATAATTTTTGGGACTGACCGACTGAGTTCCAATAGACAGCATTCTGACATTGATGACTGTCTGGAGGATAACATGGAAGATTGTTAGAACTACCGTTATGTTAATTACATATGCACGTGTATAGTGGAGTTCTTACAATTTTAGGTTCTTGTGTTTTGTGTTTCTGTAAAGGTTAAGCTTTCTGTTCCTTTATTGTAAAGGTCAAACTTACTTTTCCGTTATTATGTGTTTGTGTACATTCTGTCTGAAAAGGCTGTTTCCGAAATGACCTATACTTTGTTGGATGGAACATTAAACTCTACTCACTCACTCACTCACTCAGCTTTGGGTTTGAGAAAAATTAACTCAGAAACAGTAAATTGAAGTTAACAGGATTTGGGTCCAATATTCCGTAGGTTTGCTATTCCATAGGTACACTATGCTTATTAACACTAACTTTAACCCTGACCCTAAGCCTAACGCTAGCACTGTGACACGTTACTGCACAGTGGACCTTCGGAATACTGGGCTAGTACCATTAACAGTAGTATCGGGTACAGCAGGCTCACAGCAGCAGTAGTACGTAATAGTAATAATATGATATAATATAATGTGTGTGTAACTGTGTATATCCACAGTTCATGCTTAACAAAATTTTGGCATATATTGACAGCTATCAAAGGTTATTATTACAGAGATGAACATAGCAATAACCTGATAACATTCTGTGCATTGTACAGGGTCGGGTCATATCTGCCAGTTCGGCAGGTCCAGCAGCTGCTGGACCAATGTTTGGATGCATATATAAATTTTTCGGCAAATTCTTTTGGACCAAAGTGAAATATTGGTGCCAATTTTTGTGAGAATATGTCTTCATAGTGTAAAATAATTTTTAGGTTCATGGTTTTTGCCCTCCTGACCCTCCACCATGGCTCTGCCCATAGACCCACCTGGGGGCACAGCATTTAGACCCCTAACATAAACTTGTACTTGTGCACTCGCCATAAATGCCAGACTAATCCAGACTTTGAGTCCTGCTACAGGCCTGATGTCTAGGCCTGATGTCTAGGTTGTGAAATTCCAATGTAGATTATGGTGTTTGTTAATGTTATTAGCGAAAGGCCTCGATCACATTGCTGAACATATCCTTTCATACGTTGATGCTGTATCGCTGAGATCAGCTGAACTTGTCTGTAAAGAGTGGCGTCGAGTCGTTGCCGATGGCAACTTGTGGCGCAAACTGATCGAACATCAAGTTCTTACCGACTCACTTTGGAAGGGACTGGTCGAACGCAAAGGATGGTACGTACAGGTAGTCCACATTGTCAGTGATTGATGACTCCATTCATGCTACTATAGGGGAGTAGATTTTCTCATCATACCATGTTTTTTGTGCTGATTTACTAACACATATTGTAGTGCAGTTGCTCTGATGCTGACTGTTGGGTGATGAGAACTGAATGGAGTTTGGTTTGCAAAAAGTTGTGCCACCACAACTGTAAAACGTTTGTTTTTAAGACCCCATGAGACCAGAAAAAGAACTTGGGAGGATAAACAAACATGAGTTGCTATGATTTGAACTGCACTTTTGCAGTATTTTTACACGCAACAGCAGCTACTGCTGTAGCGCGTCTTAGCCATCGCAATTCTGTTTGTCCGTCTGTTTGTCTGTCACATGGGTCGATCAGTCAAAAATGGTGCAAGCTAGGATCACCAAATTTTCACCGTTCGCTGCCTGGAAGTCTAGTTTCAGGAACCATAAAGCTTTTCCATAAATTCGAAAGGGGTCACCCCGAATAAGGGTGCTAAATGAGAGGGGGGTGGGAGAAATTTGTGATTCTCAGCTGATACGGCTTTGGCAGGGATAAATCGCGCCCTCTGGTGAGTAGAAGTAAACCACTATACATATTTAGCCGCTGGTCATCTGGCGACCTCTGGCAACTGATTTTGTTTTACTGGGTTTTCTTTGAAACTGTAGCCAAAAGCCGTACGGATGAGATCCACCGGATGAAGACTGTGGATCACTAGTGTACGACAGTGCACCGCTGTTGTGTGTTCCCCTTTGTATTAGCAGGGCTTTTCTTGTCCATATTACATAGATCAGAGGCACGTTTCACACTTTTTTTTTCTTTGAGAATCTCTGAGAATCTCAGAAATTCTAACTTAGAAGTGCGTTTCGCATTTTCTACTTCTCTGAGATTCTTCGAGAAATTGTGAGCAAGATTTTCCTTTGCTACGTTATGCTAGCTCCGCCCACTTGCTTGTGAGTTAGATAAAATTGGCTAGCGTAGAATTCTATATTAGAATTCTCGTAGAATTCTTACTTGCGCGTTTCACACTTTTCGTGAGAACTACTGAGCCGTAGAAGTGAGATTCTCAGAGAAAAAAAGTGCGAAACGTGCCTCAGTATGCAGTGTGTACAGTACATGATTGGAGATGCTTGCTTGCTTGTGCTATGGCTAGACTGATAAACATGGTGGGATGCTAGTATCCATCGACAGAAACAGTCAACAATAAATTCTTGTATGAAAAGTATCAGCTCCTCAGCTGGGTTGAAGATTCTGGAGATGGAAAAATTTTGCTTACAGTAGAAAAGAGTGTTTGCATACTGGAGTTTGGTCTAAATTTTAGGATGAAGTTTTTATTTCGACCACGACCTGGAGAACAGCATAAAGATCAGCAGTTTTACCGAACGCTCTATCCTCAGATACTACGAAATATACGAGTAAGCTGCGTAGTCTTCTCTGTGTTTAATTGGGAGCAGTGTTGGTGTTGGTGGTAGTTTGCATTTGGCACATCAATGTAGTTACTTGCTTCGAGCTGGGTGACTACTTATAGGTGTAGTGGCTATACCATCTTTATATTTAACTCAGTCATGTCATCTCAGCTTGGCAACTTAATGAGTACTGTTGATGGTTACAAGTACTATCAGGGAGAAAATGTACACTGTAGATTTTATAACAATATGTCTTGGTACCAGGACTGATGGCATTTGAACTGATAGATTAAAGGCACTTGTTGTTCCCAGAGCCAGCCATCTTACTGAGGGCCTTCTTAGTTTGATGTAACCTATAAACTGTAACCTTCACCAGCTTAAAGTGATGACATGGCATGGTGCGAGCATGCGAGAGCACCAGCGGGCAGTAGAAACATCACTTGATGAAGGGTTCCTCATCGTCATCGGAGGCCGACGATTCAGACTGATGCACTGGCATGGTGCGATCATGCCCGCATCGATGGTCAGTCCGCGCAGCAACCGGAGAACCGGTGAAGTTTGACAGCAGTTCGGCAGTGCACGTCAACCATCAGCGTTTACTAATGAATACAGTTCGGCAATAATGACATCCGACAACGCCTGCCAGTCCGTCAGCTGTGGGCGATGACAGCCATCTTCAAATGGTGCCCTTTTCAGTGAAATGGCTGTCAACTTTGCGAGTGAGAGGTGGAAACCTCTGGATTCATCTATCAAGAAATGACGTCCTGGCGGAATTCTTCATCCCTTCAGGGCATCTGTTCCCCCCATATAGGCAGCACCTGAAGGGCTTGCTATGCAACAACAACAACAACAACAGCATTAAGTGCTGTGGGTTTCCATGCAGCAGAGAAATATTTACTAGCAACTTTGAGTTTGACGTATTGTTTGAACTACTGTTGCTAATGCACTTGTCATTCTGTTCTTATAGTCACACGTTTCTGAATGATTTACAATGAGTTTGATGGTACATATTGCACCAGTGTGTCAAATTCATCACTGCATGCCTGTTACATGGTATCAGTTGTGTAGGAGCCGTCTTATTGTTTTCCGTGTCATTTGCATGTGCTCGCAGCACATTGAGAACAACTGGCGGACAGGCCAGCATCTGTTGCAGCGCATTCACTGTCGTAGTGAGACGAGCAAAGGTGTCTACTGCCTTCAGTACGACGATCGCAAGATTGTCAGTGGTCTGCGTGATAACACCATCAAGGTATGGTCGACAGCTGTCTCGGAATCATAATAACAGCGGGAATGATATTAGTGATAGACAGGCTCGTCGAGAGGGGAAATGCGGGAAAGTTTTCTCTGAGCTTCGCAATGTTTGGGGGCCCCACCATTGTTCAGAAATATAAAGTACAACAGAATGCACCATTGTAAAAGCAGAATTTAAGAATTTTGTCCCCAGGCGGGCCCCGCGAGAACGTTTTCCCCAAGCCCCACTATGGATCTCGACGTCCCTGGTAAGTTCATCAGTGTACCTCACTGAACTGTGTATGCCTGTCAACAAGTCATCATGGTGGGCTTCGATCCTCCACAACCAGCAACTTGGTCTGCCAACCTACGGCACTCGTGCCTTTAGTGATGTGGTCCAGCCTGTTGGAATGCTCTACCAGACTACCTAAAGTCACCAGACTGACATTTCCTTCGATTCTTTTTGGCAGCAGTTAAAAACATTCTGTTTTGCAGATGCTGACATTATTAACAGTACACCAGTGCTTCGGAGACTTTTCTAGATATGCGCTACAAATTTATGTATTTTTGAACTTGAACTTGAACTACAGACTTTTGGAGGATGAGCCAGCCTTGTTGGGTTGTTAGTGACTCACTGTGAAAGGGAATGGCTGAATGTTTTAGCACTAGTGCCAATAGTGTGGGGTTTAGCATTAACATTGTTGGTAGCATTTAAATTATAAAAGTTACTCTATGCTGTGCTAGGTTAGTGCTGAGATGGGTCACCATTGGCAGGTGTACCATTTTGATATGCACCGTGTCCTGAAAAAAACATCCAGGACATTTTCGATCGTAACTTGAAGAAGGATTAGCAGATTTTAATAATTTTTGACACCCATATTTCTGACACAACTGGCTGTCCAATTTTTCGCCACACCCATTGTCTGCTTCTGCACTGCCTGGAGAAACAAAACCAACAAAATTTTTATCCATTTCTGTCTGTTCGGGTTTTCCCACGTAGTGCAGAAACAGACATTCGGTTATGTGGGAACTAGAACAGTCATTTGATGGAAAGTAGTGTCAAAAATGTTTGCACCAAAAATTATTAAAATCTGACAATTTTTTTCAACTCAAAATCGATAATGTTGGGGATGCTTTTTGACGTATTTCTGTTTATTTCAACTCATATTTCGTTGGTTCTGCTTCTGCTTTCCTCAAGTAGTGCGGAAACAGACATTGGTGAGGTGGAATATTGAATGGTCATTTGATGGCCAGCTGTGCCAGAAATATTCCTACCAAAAATTATTATAATTGGATATCCCTTCTTCGAGTGACAATCGATAATGTTTGGGATGTTTTTTTCTGGACACTGTGTATATGTAACAGACGGTCAACCCAACCTGGCAGTATCTATTTCCTCTGTGTGTAGGTGCACAGCTCGCAATGAACTAGCTTTGTATCTGTGGTCTCGCAGTGTAAACTGGTGTCTGGTAGAGGGCTAACGAAAGGGACCAGCACCATGCTGTGAACATTGTAGCTCGGGAAGAACTTTTAAAAATGTGTTTTAATGATATGTTTCTGCTTATTTTGTTGTCTGCGTAACTTATAATGTGTGGTTTAATGTGGCGTAGCCTAGCAGTATACTTTTCCTTTGCTATTGAAACAGTAAAACTTGCTTACTTGTTTAGTGTTTACTGTCTTTCTGCATATACATAGTGGGGCATAATTTTCGGACCTTCTAATGCACAGTGCTAGAACTTTGTTGCCATGTACTGTTTTCCTGCAGAAAAATTTTCGCACCAAGCCTGAGGTAATGCTGCATGCAATGCCGCTTAGTTTGCCCTCCTCACTAACTAGTTCATTCTGTAAAATGTGTCTCGAAACTAGTGATATGTGAATGAATGACTGAAACATCTTTATCACGCGTTACAGCCATGAGTTGGATTTGCATAAAATACAATAAGGTCTGTAAAAATAAGATAAAAAACTACCTACGTAAAATTAACTAAACTGTAGGGTAAAAAGATTTTGCGAAACAAACTGTTTTTGTCTTTGGAATGTCATACATATAAAAGCAATGCAGACACAGTCGGAAATATTGCGGTTTTTTGGCAATAACAAATGTACATGACAACTTTCTGGTTGTGAAATCTGGTCAAAAATGTTTTGACAATTGTTTGCGATGATCGTTCAGTGTTGACAGTTCGAGTGTTGAATTTGCTGTTTGTAGATCTGGGACCGAGAGAGTCTGGAGTGTGTACAAGTGCTACAGGGTCACACCGGTTCTGTTCTGTGTCTGCAATATGACGAGAATGTCATCATATCAGGCTCCAGTGACGCCACAGTCAGGTCTGCAGTCCTGCATTCTGTCATTATTATTTGTGGTCGTTTGATTTAGCTAGTGTTAATATTTGTCGAGTTGTTGTGTTTGCATATTTGTAAACCTGCTTGGGTGATAAAAATGCTTCACAGGGTGACCACTAACAGGGAAAACAGGAAAATGTCAGGGAATTTTGCAGCTGCCATGGAAATGTTAGGGATTTCAGTCAAAATCACGGAAGTGTCAGGCGAAAATCTTGTCAGGGAAAATTGCCTAAAACTGTCATAAAAATTGCATCAACACAGGCTTTTCAGTATTACTCATTTGGTACTCAATGCCAATTATTTTATGCTGTTTATTGCTGAATTTTGCTTACTTGTGTTTTAGTTTCTAACATTTATATCTATGTGATGTTTTAGTTAGTACTATGGTTAGGTTACTCTAGCTGTCATATGAGTACCAGTTAAAATCGTCAGGAGTGTTCCAAATTGTCAGGGAAATGTCAGGGAATTTCATAGTTTGTGGAGAGTGGTCCCATTATTATGTGTTTGTGTGCATTCTGCTTGGAAAGGCCGTCCCCGAAATGACCTATACTGTGTCCGGTGTGACGTTTAACCCTACTCACTCACTCACTCACGGTCCCACTGGTTTTAGATTGAAGTATAATCTACATCCTGTGATTTTTGGCACCTGTGCTGACATGTTTGCGGTATTTCAAGGTTGGGCCTTTTTGCATCTGTCTACGCCTTGACAGAATATGTTGTTCTGGTGTTTTTACTGCTCTGCTGATATAAGTCAGCACATCATTAGTCACTTGACCATTTGATTCGTCACCAGTAGTTTACTATATAAATGGTTTATTGTGACCATGCGTCTGTCTTGCACTGTTATGGAGATATAGCACATCAAAGAAAATGAGATCACGATCTTGACTATTTGGGGTCACATAACCATTCAACTCGCGGTGGGCCATTTTCTATGGGTGGTCCACTGTGACTATGTATCTGTCTTGCACTATTATGGAAATATAGTGCCTCAAAGTTGGACATTGGTGGACAAACACATGCACAGATGCTCAGGTGATTTTATACTCTGTCCAATGCTATGCGTTGCATTGAACAGACAATAATTGACGACTAAAATTTAGTGATGACGTAATGATGTCAATATTAAAGGTAAAATGTAAAGGTAGGCATATAGCTCTTAAGGAGTGAACCCCTTACAGAGAGCTATGGAGCGTCACTTGTCATATGGCATCACACAGTGTTGACTGCCACCCGACAGAGGTGAACGTGCCCCATCTTAGCCCCGGCCAGATAGGCCACTACTCGATTTACCTACCCTGAAGGGATGGAAGGCTGAGTTGACCTAGGTAGCTGGTTACATACTGAGATGGTTTACCTGCCCGCAGGCAGTCACCCATTGAAGTACTAACCTGGCCCGATGTAGAGTAACTTTGTTGATTGGATCAAACGTGTTACCCTTCCCCTAGACCAAGCCATCACCAAGATGTCCTGCTGGCGCTGGTGCATACTGAGTCACTGTGGTGCCACTGAGCGCAGACAGAATGACAAAACGACAAATCGAGTGAATGCGTTATCTCCTCCTTTGGGTTGGCGGAGATAATTGAGCCGGGTCTGCGTGTTTTGTCCAGGGTGTGGAACATTCAGAACTACGAAATGGTCAATACGTTGATCCACCACTGTGAAGCTGTCCTTCATCTGCGCTTTAGTGACGGGATCATGGTCACTTGTTCCAAGGTATCACCACCACGAACACTGATCTGTTGACTTTGTTTACACACTATTTCTCAAAAAATGGACCACTGCCGCACTTTCAAATAACTCTAACAATCCTGGCTCAGTTTTAACCAATTTTTGTACAGAGAATCGCTATATAGTCAGCATTTAATATCACCTCTAACTTTGTGAAAAATTTTCAGAACAGAGTACCAGCCTAGGTTTTCCTGTAGCACACATGTTAGTGGTGTTTGCATGATAATACTCCAAGGAAACGGATGAGTCAGTCACAGAATTTTAAGATGTTTAACATTATAATGTTATCGAACGTTTATTAGCCACATCATAGTCAGAAGTTACAATAAATGTTCAAACTGATGTCTTGTTGCTTATACACAGGTCCTGGAAATGTTATTCATTATTCATCACGTTGCTTGCAATTGTAAGCCCCCTGCCTTCCAATAGACAGCATTATGAGATTGATGACTGTCTGGAGGATAACAGGGAAGATTATTAGGACTGCCATTATCATTACATATGCACAGTTATAATTGGCAGTTCTTTACGTTTAGGTCGTTATTTTGTGTTTCATAAAGGTTAAACTTTTTGTGAAGGTTAAATTTTTTGTTCCATTATTATGTGTATGTGCAATTTTGCCTGAAAAGGCTCTCCCGAAATGGCCTATATTGTGTCAAGCAGGACATTAAAAACTCACTCACTTTGCAAACTAAGACATGTCACAAATGGAGAAGACGTCTTTGGGCTTGTGGCCAAGTAAAGAGATAGTAATTTGACTGCTATAAGGTATTACTGAGCATATGATGGTCATGGGATTGCTAAGCGTTAGCTTTTAAATGTTACGACATAAATTAATGACTTGAGATTTTATGACTGACGTCGGAGTATTGCCATGCACAGTGTGCATTTGTCTCTGTACTGTCGGTGGAACAAAAAACCTCAGCTGTTGCTCTATTTTTAACATTTTTACATAGTCACAAGTGATGTGGGATGATTCTTTGTACCAAAAGTTGTTGATATTGAACCAGGATTGTGGAAGCTGTTTAAAAACGTACTGTGGTATGTTTTTTTTGGACACAGTGTATAATAATTTGCAAGCATATGCATGCATTGTTTTCACAATCGTTTTTTCAGTTTTGCAGATTTTTCCGTTGAATTTTGGTCTCTGTTGATCCCATTCTTTAGCATCGTCAAGGGACAGGCTAGAGTTCTCCATATCCTTTCCAATACAATGTCAAACTTTCAAATGTGACAGATGTCTCTCTGGACTGTGGAGTGGCACCACTGTCCGTTGAACATCTGTTCCATTGCTCTGCACACCTAACTACTTGACAACTCGAGACTTATGGAACAACCCAGACGTGGTAGCTGATTTTCTCAAGCTCGACGAAAACTGATGAAAAGAGAGGTCTGTGGGCTACAACAACAACAACAAAATTTTCGAAACTCAGCATCTGCAATTCTTTAACCATACCATTAGAACCCAGTTCCCAAACCAAAATCCATCCAAAACCCAGCCTCTTAAAAACCGGGCTTAATCCCCCCATTCCAAAAAAAAACAAAATTCAATAATCCAATTTGGTTAGAATTTGAAGTACTTGGGTTTTTAAAAGCCGATTCTCCATCATCATACATTGGCTGTTGAATGGCTCATGTATGGTGGTTAGGATCGGTCGATAGCAGTGTGGGACATGCACTCCTCGACTGACATTACACTACGGCGTGTGTTGGTCGGTCATCGGGCGGCCGTCAACGTCGTTGACTTTGACACGCGCTACATTGTCTCGGCGTCCGGCGACCGCACGATCAAAGTCTGGTGTACATCGTCGTGTGAGTTTGTGAGGACTTTGAATGGACACAAGCGAGGCATTGCATGTTTACAATATCGAGACAAGCTCGTGGTCTCCGGTAGTTCCGACAACACAATTCGGTCAGTGGTTCATTGCTACGTCACTGTCACAGCATCTGTGAACATTTTAGACTCAACTCAGGACTCGTCGTCTGTTTCCCGCCTATTTCCCATGTAGTGACTGTGCTGTCGTTGGCGTTTTTCCATTTAAATTTACAACAGCTGTGTCAGAGACCTGGTCCGGGCTCCGGGCTGGCGGGGATCACGTGACGGTATACGGACGGTCGACGCGGGCTACCGTGCTGTGGCCCATCAGACTGTGACGAACTGCCATGCTGAGCGGTCGCTATGGGACGATACAGGATCGTTTGGATTAATGTTTTGCTGTAAATAAA
>Ga0209367_1010030_pt1 | contig 12748 bp, 8 predicted proteins | sample WorMetLIZISLAND2_FD_187412 | JGI IMG/M metagenome (GOLD analysis project Ga0209367, IMG submission 187412) | Marine gutless worms symbiont microbial communities from Max Planck institute for Marine Microbiology, Germany - Olavius geniculatus... ... | reverse complement strand
TCTACGGACTCATTTCCCTAGCAGGGCACTGAGGGCAGAACCGTCATGAAGACGACAAAGCAGACAAAGATGACCAATATAAAATTTGACCGCATTAGTAGGCAGCTTCAGTATGCTGTTGTGTTTAACCAAACACGACGGGCGAGGGGGTCGTCGACGGCCGTTTATTATTATTATCCCCGCCACCAACATAGAAAATTTATCACTTGGACGCCCTCGGAAAAGACAGACCTACGCTTTTTTTTAATTTTCTTTAGCTGAGTTTTTCTTTAAATTGAATTAACTAAAGAAATGGTCGAACGATTTTGTAAACATAAGCCTAATCAATACGTTTTTGTTTTCTTCTTCATTTCCGATAATGCCTTGGAGTTGAATAATGTCGTGCGTAGGAAGCTTACGTTATAATATAGGCCTAAAATGCAAATATGCTCAAATTTTACTAACAACAAAAATGATTCAACACAGTAAATCTATGCAAAAAACGCGTATAAACGCAATTTCAAGCAAAAAAAATTGATGCTGAGTATTTCTGCTACAGTGTCTGGTGTGATTTCGCAAGCTAGGTCAATTTTACTGCCCAGCTGCGGAACCCTTGGCAGATGCTAGCGGAACCCTTGGGATCGGTTGTCATAGATGAGCTTTTTAAACACATATTTTCAGACAGCAAGAGTAAAGCTAAAGATGATGCACATTGTAATAGTAGAGGCTAAGGCTGTTCAAGGCGGTGACCGGTCAGATATCCGGCTCTCACAGGGCTGGATATTTGACCGGTCAAACATACGGCCATCACAACCACGGATGTTTGACCGGTCGTGACCGGGCGCGTTTGACCGGTGATCAAATTTGACCGGTCATTGTGCCATTTTAATATATGGTATTCATAAAATAAGCTTAGTTTTTCTTCTATAGGCCTAGGCCTATTCAACCTTGCAGAATTTATAGGCCTATATGCTAAAATAACGTGCACGATAGGCTTGTGTGTTAGTGGAGGTTGGACATTCAAGTTACTAATTATAAGACATGTTTGCGCAAGATTTTTTGCTTGAATAGTGCGCGCTTTGAATGAGAATTATGTGGCCAAAATTAATATAAGCTAAATATGTTGCTTGTTCTTTGGGACCCTTACACCACTGAGCAAATAAATTCACTTGATATGGTACAACGGCGAGCGGCACGGTTTGTCAAGCGCGACCGCAGGAGGACGAGTATGTTGACTGAACTCAGACGAGAGTCTTTACAAAGAATCCCGATCCCGCTCTTGGCCTTTGGACTCGATTTTCGGCTTTCGGGCAATCGGGCCTCAAACTGTTCCTCCCAGCTGCAATTTCTGACTATGCTATGCCTAATTGGAACTGAAATAAAAGTCCCGCTCAGCTGTTTTCGTTTAAGTTCCTTTCAGTTCTGTCGCTTCTTACGCTCCTTTAGAATGCATGTAGCGGGTACTAAATTTATATGGTTTTACTGCATAAAGTATTTACAACGAAAGTTCGGAGTTGGGGGGTCGCCTCCCACAGCCTCTGTTTGCGCCACTGATAGAAACCGGCTGTTCAACATTCAACGAATGCGGCTGTAATGTTTGAGCTTAAGTTTGCACATCATAAAATCTCAAAAGACACTCGTGAGCGTTAGCGGTACTGCGGAAGGCTGCTACATAGACCTATAAACAGTGCGTAACCGAGCGAGCGAGCGAGCCAGGCAGCTGTTTCTCATTCCGCAGACGCTTAGTTCCTTTGAGATGCGGCCACTATTGCACGGCATGCCAGCAAGATGGTGTCGACTGCGAATAACGACGAAGAACTCAACGTTAAGACTTCTGATAAAACTCCTCGTGTGACGCGCAACGTCTTGTTGCTGACGATCGGTTTCGCGACGTTCCTGTCGCTCGTGTTGTTGTTCGGCTGCGCGTATTTCAGTCTGAGATGTCAGGTCCAGCAGCTGCGAGCGGACGTTGACCAGCTGAAAGCCGTCTACTCTTTGCAATCCGTTGGTTCAGGTCTCCGTCGTGAAGCTTCGAGTCCCGGACGTAGTCGGTCAAAGCGAGACGATGCGTTCAACGAATCCGCTGCTAATCGTAACGCTACTTCGGAGAGTCGCGGGGATAACGAATACGACGATGATGATGGAGGCTCGGGTGAAGTCACCGATCGCGACAGCCAATATCCCGGCATTTGGATGGGAACGTATTCTCGCGTGCCGGTGAGTAGATTGATACACAAATTATACTACATTAACGTTTCACTTTGTCAGTAATATAAAGAAGCTGACAAAACTGTGCTGATGCGGCATGTACATTGTACATGTTGGCTATGCTAGCTGCATCGCGGCTTTCCCTGTCTGTAGGCGCGAACAATACAGTGTGTCCACCACAATGAAGCGGCCCCTCTAAAGTATCTGAAATAGCACCAACGACGAGCCAGCACGGAATCAAATTGAATTTTACGCACACTTACATCGCAAAATGTTATGAGAATTCTTTGCTTTTTTGATACTTTTTTTTACTTTTTCAAACTGCTCTCATAGATCTGCGTTTCTAGCACGACTGTTGTCATCAGTAACGTCGTAAATACTTAGGCCCTATAGATAAGTAAGTTAAGTAACTGTGCAAAAATATTGTCCAAAGAATTACGAAGTTTTATCGAAAAGCTCAGAGTTGAAAAAATAGATAAAAAATTGAAGTTCCGAGCAAAAATGATCTTTTACTTTTGTGAAACGCTGCGGAGCGCAAACGCAGCAGTGGTCGACGTTGCACGAGTTAAGAAAAGGTTCCGGGAACATAGGCCTACAGATCGCAAGAGAAACCATATCTACGAGAAAAGGGGGCCACTTTAAACATCTGATTTAAATGGTTGAACAGTTTCGACTAATATTAGGCCTAACTAGGTGGCTTGGTGCCTCAGCTGTTAGGGCACTGGATACGAGACCGAAAGGTCCACGCTTCAATTCCCAGCCTGTGCACTAGCAAGTAACAACTATGGGCAAGTTGTCTACATCTACTTGCCTGTGTAGGTGCAAGTGGTCTGGTGGTTGGTGTCGACTCGTAACTTTCAGGTTGCGGTTCGATTCTCACTGCCGTCAATTGCAAGCAACCTTGAGCAAGTTGCTAACCTACTATGTGCTTAGGCCAACTCAGCCTCTTACTCTCCGTGGGACGGGAGATGAGTAGTAGCTTAAGGGCTTGCGAAGGCCTAGTGTGGCTGATTGGGGCGGTGGTATGTTTGCTAATTGCAAACCGCGGGTTTAATTGTTTGTTTACGAGGGCCAAGGATGGCCGCATAGCGCGCTGCGGTATCATTAGCTCATGCCTATCAGTTGTCACTTCCGAGATTGTCAAAGCGCTTCTGGTCACGAGTTCGTTTCATTTAAGAAGCGCTATAGCAAGTACTGAACTTTGCCTAATGCCTTTACCTTTAGCTGTAGGCCTATTTGAAAACTTTTTGCATTCTGCAGTGTTATTTGACATTTCAGATATCTGCAAAGACAAGGCAGATTTCTGTGAAGCTACACTGTAATAAATGTATAAAGTTTCGCGTTATAACTTCAAGCGGTTGCTCGGAAAATGGCAGACAACTCTAAGGGATACTTTTTTGCCGCACCCTGTCAGTGGCGGTTGCCTAGCTCTCAGTTTCTTCAGGGGGCACGGCCACATGGCGAGCGCGGTAGCGCAAGCCTATAAAGGGGTCTGAGAGCGAAAGCCCCAGCGGGGTTCTGGTGAGGGGGTCAGGGAGCGAAGCCTATTTTGGTTTTTGGGCATTCACTGGAAGCTGCAAATTTGCCCACTTTTCTAAAATTTGGTAACGCAAAGAAATCAGATATTTGTGTTATTTTTGCAAAAAAATCATGGGTGGCCACGGAATTAGGGGGGAGGCTGGAGCAATATTGGGAGGGGGCTGTGTTCCCCGGCCCAGACCTAAAACAGCCACTGCAATCTGTATAACTAAAAAGGTGCAGTGATAAATCGCGAGCCACGCCGGATGGAGGATACATGCTGAGCGCATTGCTGGAATGTCAATTTGGCTCAGTAGGCTTATCGATGTCGTACCATCCGGAGACAACTACGAATTATTTCCCATAACTATTGTAATTTGATTCCAATATTTAGCAGCGCACTGCCGACGGCGAACGACAGTGTAACGCTAACACTACATGCATATATCGTGTTACGACGATGATGATGACAGTGATGACCAAAAAAATTAACTTTTTTGTGTAGGGATAATAAAACTAACAGCTTTTGTCTTACTGTTATTATTTCGAAACGTTGTTACCCTTTGTTCCTGTGGCGTTTTTATTCAATTTATTATGCCATTATTATTATACGGTTAGCAGTAAGTGGTAAGTGGTGGGGTGACGCTCAGGGGGGGGGGTGTGTAAAATATACATTGGTGTAGGCCTATGGCTTTATGCATGCTGTTTTTTGTTGCTGCCATATCAGCGGAGAATAATTATAGGAGTAAGCCTTTAGTGTGGAACCACTAAAGCCGAATCTGTTCAGCAGATACGATGCAGCAGACATGTTTACATACGCAGCATATGATGCCTAGGATCGTTGCTACTACGCATGGATTGCATTTAATGTGACTGATCGATTTAACGCATACAACAGCAGCCAGAGCAGCGCAGTCGCATCTACGTTTATACGCGGTGGCTGCATTCGTCGTAATACCAGGAACACCTAGTAGCTCTGACTGATTGACACTGCTTCGCTGCCTGCTGCGCTGAAAATGCACAGATTAGTATAGTAGACATTGCAATTTGCATTATTGCATTTCCAAAACTGTCTTACCTATGTCGAAACCAATGAAGAGCTGAATAAGTTGAATAACCTAGCCAGTATCATCTTTTCTGGGCATGCAAGAAAGCAACAATAGAAAGCCATTTCATATTTATTTTTTGTCAAAGTTTGTTAATAATTTCATAGTAACGATTTAGTGAGACAGGGTAGAATTTTCCAATAGTGTGTAGAAGAGACAGTAGCTTATACGTACGTTTACTAATAATTTTCTACTTCTGGTGAACCACGTTGCGTAGGTGACGAGAAATATAGGCCTATGACATCAGCGTGAAGGAGTGTCAGCCGACTCCGCTTTCTAGGATTTTCTGGAGGCTGTATTTGGGCATTTGCTCAACCCACATTTTTGTCTAACCGAAAATCTGCTAATGCTACGTGCACCAGATTTTAAACATTTGTAGGGGGCATCGAGGGCTACCCACGGACAAATTTTGGGTGAATACGTCGAAGGGATTTTTAGGGAGTGAGGGAAAAATTTCTCTTTAACCCCTTATATCTCCCCCATTAGGGGAACTAGGGGGCTTAATTTTTTTCTTTAACGGGCCTCCGAGGGAGACATGTTCTTGCAAAATTTCAGCCCCCTCAATTGAACGAGAAACAAGGGGGAAAATGTTAAGTAATTTTTTCGAATTTTGGGGGTCAAAAAAGTTGACGTCAGCTTTTGGAACTTATGGGATTTACCAATTTGTTTCGTGCACCAGGTTATCAGGGAATAGTTTTTATACGTCATGCGGGGGTTAAATCCCAATTTTTACATCCAGTTTTTGGCTCAGCGCCAAAATTTTCCAATTATGTATAATTCACTCCCCACAAGTTTTCTCAGCCATTTGAAGGCCGACTGTCAACAAATTTGTGGGAATTGTAAACATTACGCTTCTCTAAAAATTCTTGGCTTTAAGCCAGATTTGCAATAACGGTTTGGCCGCTAGGGGCGCTAATCGAATTTCTTTGACTTTTAATTTCTTGCTTATTTTTGACAATATCAACGCAATTTTTTTCTGGCTCTTTAACTCTGCCAAATTTCGTCTGTGAACTATTTTTATTTTCCCCGCCAGGAAGCGCTAATTTTTTTTGTTTTAAAAATTGATATCCGCATATTTATTAACCGATTGGCGCAATTTTTTTACCATATTGTAGGCCTTAATAGGTGCTTTAAGTGCACCAAATTTCGTTCATTTACTCTCTTTTATTTCGAAGATAATGGGGAAAAACTTCAAAGCCCTTCCTTTTTGACTCCGAACACGCTGAGTGCAGTATTATATTGCGGACCGACGACCGAACAACGACTAACGACCAACGAAGGTTGTTATGATCATTTTTATTATCATATTTGCTGCTGAAATTGCAGCAGAAAGCAATAAATTACGTATTAGATCGTTGTGCTGAAATTTCACTTATCTGATGTTGTAGATGTCGGCAGTAAAAGAATACTGTTTGGCAATGACAGAAAATTGTCCTCCGCCTATTCCAGGCAGTCAGGGTATGCAATACGCTTCGTCTTTATGACTGCTTGTGTTACCGAGTCTCATGCACGCTTATCATGAAACTTTGCATATGTGTGTAACAGTTATTTTTATAGGTTTTTGTAACACTTATGGTTCTTACAAGTGGATTACTAGCTGAACTATGAGCGTAAGTAATTTTTTTTGGATTCTGCAGAAAAAAGACTCATCTAATAGTTATCATGAGCGTCTACATGTTTAGTCCAGTATAACATGCAGTCTTTCATTTTTCAGTTGTTCAATTATCAGGGTGTACATGTTATTTATCTTGGCTATAAAGTTGTTTATCTTATATTTTACCACCTTTATTTCAACTATACTTAAATGAATTTTACTGAATTCGTTGTGTTTTTCTTACCATTAATAAAATGTGTTTATTTTTTTCGCTACTGCTAGTATATTGCACATAATAAAGATGTACATGCGCTTGTGCCAAGGTCCGCCGGGAGAGCGCGGTCCAGCTGGTGAGCCTGGTGTACTTGGTTCTCGTGGTTTACCAGGCGTGAAGGGTGATCGTGGAGCAGTGGGAATCAAGGGGGAGGTTGGAATGAAAGGTGCGCGCGGTGAAAAAGGTGATAAGGGTGACATCGGCCCTCCTGGAGTCGAAGGTTTATCCGGCAATGACGGTACGCTTATTGTTGTTTATTTATTTGATGATTTATATAATTTATTTTAGTTAAACGTGTTAATTTTATTTAGTTGTTTATTTGCGTGTTCCTTTGTGTATTTGTTGGTCTGCTCGTTCGTTTGATCGTTTGTTTATTTATTCTCTTACTTACTTATTTACGTAGGCCCTACTTACTCATTTACTTATAATTTAGTTCATTCATTTTGATTATTATTCATGTTTGCTTAAACGCTACCCAGTGACACAACTCTAAACTTTCAGGTGACGTATTAATAGTCTTATTAAATCAGAACTGCTAGAACAGCGCGAATGAATGTGTCGCGTGTAGGAGTGAACGGGACGAATGGTCACAGAGGTCGACGTGGTAAACGTGGTCGACATGGAGTCACTGGAGCTAAGGGTGAAAAGGGGGACCGAGGTATTGAAGGTCCACCTGGACAGCTCATCCATGCCGATACAGGTACGTCGCTTACCTTTCATGCCGGTTGATAATTTGCAATACTTACTTTTAGTGTTGTACCTCCTCGGTTTTCCACGTTTTATTTTTTTTTATTTTTTTAAGCCGGATAAAATCGCCGAAGCTTAGTAATGTACTTTCTGGAGGACAACTCTAATACAAAAAAGTAACTTTAACACAACTGATGAGCTATTCACAGAATAATCAAATTGAAATGAATTAAATGAAACATATTTTACTAACCGTAAGACTCACTTGTTCTTCTGCTCTTTTTCACATCAGTTAACTATTAACTGACTGTAGTGCCACAGGCGTTTTTTCATTCAAGATTGTATTGCATTTTGTTTTATTCTATTGCTCATTTTTAGCTAAGTGTGTCAGTCAAAAAATTTCGACAACCACTGTTGACGGCACTAGGCCTACTTGACAAAATGTGACAACAGAAAACTCAGTGGCTTTACTGGCTTACTTATTAAACCACCCGATATGTTTACAGTTCGTCGGTAGTTTCAGTTTTTTAGAAGAGGACGAGAAGAAGAAAAAGAATAAAAATGTTAGTTTGCCAAAACATGCACGCAGTTGTATCACAATACATTAAAAAAGGCGGGCTAACAGAAAAACAAACGTTCATCAACGCTGGCCACTGCCACTCGTAACTGCAGTATAACTACACTGTGTCTCAAAAAAATATCTCCAACATTTTTGATTGTAACTTGAAAACCAATTATCAGATTTTGATAATGTTTAATACGAATATTTCTGACACAAATTGCCATCAAGCGACTATTTAGTTTCCCGCCTCACCCAATGTATGCTTTTGCACTACCAAGGGAAAGCAGATCAAGCAAAATATGTGTTAAGATAAACAGAAAACCTGAAAAAAACATCCCTACATTATCGATCGTAACTTGAAGAAAGATTAACAAATTTTAATAATTTTTGGCAAAAATATTTCTAACACAACTGGCTACTAAATAAGTGTTTTAGTTTTTACCTCACCCAACGTCTGCTTTTGCACTACCTGGGGACCAAGCATAATACGTGTTTAAGTGAATGGAAAAACGTCGATAAATTCCATCTATTCTAATCTGTGAACCCCAACAGCCAGTTTATTACAAGGTTTGACGGTCATGCAGCAGTGAAGTTTCGGAATGTTTGTAAAGTCAAGAAGCGACTGGTACAGCCTGGATTAGTCTGGAGCAAAACTTAATCGATACTGCTATCAATGAATGGAGAAAGCGTCTCCTTGCCTGTGTTCGCATAGTTAACAAACGCTTCAAGCAATTTTACTGGAGGCAGTTGAAAAATGGACAACTGGATAAAATGTCAGCCAAAATGTCAGAAATGCGAACAAAATGTTTTTACGCGTTATGTTAATTAAGCAATCATATCGCATAGGGTAAAAAAGTGATATTTTGCTAGTTGTGTTTTCCCAAGGTAGTGCAAAAACAAACGCTGGGTGAGGTGGGAAACTGAATGGTCATTTGATGGCAAGTTGTGTCAGAAATGTTCGTACCAAAAATTGTCAAAATCGATTAAATTTTTTTAGAAGTTACAGTCGAAAATGTATGGGATGTTTTTTGAGACACAGTGTATAACTAAAGCCCGATGTATATATCGTGGATGTTGTTGTAGCGCAACTAATACGAGGGCCGAGAGGAATGCCCGGACCCCCTGGTTTACCTGGACCGAAGGGCGATCGAGGCGAGCCGGGTGGTGAGTACATCACGATAGTGCGTAACACTGTTGTAAGGGCGACTATTAAAGTCAATGGAAAACCCCAGATTTTGGGCACCCGTAGCTTCCAAACACCTGAATCAATCGACTTAAAATTTGACTTGGCACTGGGCGGTCTGACCCTACTTGCCAAAAATGGCACAAATAGGCAGGGTCGGCGCGGCAAAGGGGTGAAATATGATGTTCAATTAGGTATTTTCAATTTAGGTATTTTTCTTTCCTTTTTTACTTTTCTTGTCAAGCTCTGGAGAACACATTTTTGGAAGTATCGCCGCATTTTTTGCACTGGATGACATGTTTCGACGGGGATTGATTTCCCATTGAGTCTCAACATTCATCTTTCATATTTCCTCTTTTAATCCCCAAAACCGCAAATTTTAGGCCTATTTTCGAACTTTGTAAAATTACGACTGAAAATGCTTAACAATGGAGATGCTCATCTACAAACTACTCTTAATCGTCATCGTAGCCCCATCAAAGTGACATAGTAAATAGGCAATGTGGTTTCGGGAATTCCAAATATGCGGTTATTTTGGCCCACTGCCTACAGGTCACGTGACACGGCGCATGCGCAGTGAACTTTTGGCTTTTAACATGGGCAAATGCAAGCTTGAGGCTTTATATTTTCCTAACGGTGCAAGATAGACGCATGGTCACAATAGACCATCCATAGGAAGTCACACACCGCGAGTCGTATGATTGGGTTGGGTCACATTATTGCTTTTAACTCATAGTTAAATTTGCTAATAAAACAGCAAATATTAAATATAAAAAACTTATCAGTTTACACTACTGTGTTCAACGTCACGTTACCATTCGACTCGGCATACGTGGTTTCTTACTGGTAGTTCAAGTTTTGATACTCTTCTACACAACAGTCGTATTATTTTCCGGCGTACTTGGTGCAAATGTCCCAATATACTGGTGTCACGTATTTGTTAGCTACAGCTGTGTTTTTAATTGTGCTTTTATATTGTACAGCTTCTTAGTTTAGTTTGGGTTAGTTTGGTTCTTTTTATGTTTTCTGTCTGTCTGTGCTGCTTTGTCTGTTTCTATGGGCCTCGGCCTGAGTCAAATAAATGATTGATTGATTGATTGACTGTGTAAGGGCGACCAAGTCACACATCCAAAACAGCAGAAATCATTTTACTATATTTAATGTATTAGAATCTTTACCAGTTCTTTGTCGCAACTGTAGTTAGCGTAACCAGCATGACAAATTGCACGCCTTCTCCGCTGACTCCCTAAACCATTTCCCGAATCTTGCATGGACGATTTTAAAGGATAAGGAGCCTAAATGTGTTAGGCCTACAATTTTGAGTCGAACGAGTCGAAAACGTTTTTCCTCGCCACAAAAAAAACTGAGCAGAAAATTAAGCGATAAAAAAACTGGTATGCAGATGAGTAGGTGAGCAAAGCGCATACTTAAATAAATCTGTAATGAACTTAGTAATTTTGGTAGTTAAATGATGCACAACGATGAACTGCGTGAAATAAAGTACAATAGTTAGATGTAGAGACGTGAAAAATACGTTCTTTTCAACCAAACGCGTTTGTTTACACTGTTGTTAATTTGCTATTGTTATTCGTTGTAGATTCATGCGGCTGCATATCTACAGGTGAGTAGGCTTATTTTTTGTCTGATCAAGTTGTCCAACGCAATTTTGTAATATTATGCGACCGTTTTAATAAGCCGAATTATAGATCTTGTCTGTCTGTTCGTCTATCTGTTTAGGGTTAAAGTTAAGGTCGCGCAGTAGAGTGGACGAATAGACTTCGTATAGCTAGCCGGACGCCCTCATATGATGTCAACACTAAACTGAAATTTTTGCCTGTTATGTGATTTGTTGCTGTTAACGGTGTTATAGCACGAATGGTGCCGTTGCGAAACTACTCGCACGTCGCAAAGTAAAACAACAATTGGCAAATAATTTAAATAGTAGACCGTCGCAACCGTGCCCATTAAGTCTACTTATTTTAGCAATGTTTAGCAATTTCACTTTTCCTAAATTTTGTGCTTCCAGTAGGCCTACAAGGCATAATTCACCGCTGTGAATCTAGCACCAGTAGACTGGGTGGTCTGACTGAATGTACAGATATAATTAATGCAAACCAGTAAAATGTTGAAATATTTAACAATAAACTTTAGCCCTAAAATTTATGCTACTTCGAGTGGCGACGTGGCGTACATGTGAAAAACGGGTGATGATTTTACGTTAGGTCTAGCTACTGTACTTCCTTCTTCGTGTGATCAATTTTGAACTTTTTCATAATATTAAGCCTCATAAATACGCCATGGCAGATCTCTCCGTGTGTTTCGGCAGTGTATCATGTGTATTAATATGAAACATGTTTTGCTGCATTTCTGTATCGTATTTATACAGTGACGACAACCGTGCTGACGACAACCGTTGAACCGACCGTCGAACCGCGTCTCAGAGGTCGGTTAGCACAATAATTTATTAACACTTTAACACGTCATTTATCTATAGAATGTGCGACAGTTGTACGAAGATCTTTGTAGATTCAACCAGTTTTCCATAGATCTTTGTTCAAAAACAGAAGATGCAATGTGCCGGACACCGGAGTGGGATTTCTATGAGGTTTTAATTGCTACTTATGGCACTTTTGTCCTATGATATTCAGGTTTTGCTTTTAAAATATAGAAACTTGGCCTATTTTGCTACAGATTATAACTGTTTTTTTGTTTATTGTATTTTTCTGTGATATTGTCTAGTTAGTGCAGTTTGTTCAGTGATAACGCAAATTTTGGTGCCATTTCGAGTGCAGCTAATCTTTGCAAATAAGTAATAATTTAGTGCAAAAATAGAATAATATGGCCATCTAACGCGTGTTATCTGCTTTCTGAGTGCTGAGAAAAGTTTGATCGGTTGAATAAATTTATCATTAGTGTAAAAACTAATTTTCTTTAGTCACGTCTGTGTATATAGACTGCCGATTTTTGTGAAATTATTGAGCAACTTGTTGTAAATTTGTTGTAGAGCTTGTTTAAATTAAATATTTTTAACAAAACAGCAAACTGTTAGACCGCTATTGTGCAGCGTAAAAGAACGCGATATTTAAAAACAACCATAGTCAATGACTTTGATAAAAAAAAAACAAAGAGTCGACGTCACAACGCAACTGCTGATGAAACTTTACGTTTTACAAGGTAGTGTAGCGATATAATAGGTGTGATGTGCATGCCGCTGAGTAGCAGATTTCTTACAGACTCTAGTGCGATTATTTGTCGTTCTTTCCCATGCACAGATTGTCGCATCCGCCTGATCGGCAAGCCGCTGTTTCACACGCGCATGGAGACGAACTGGGGCATGTGGTTGAAAGATTCTTCACCGCACGAGCAGCTCGGCGAGAAGTTCTGGCTGACGAAGCACATCGACGGCAAAACGCTCTACTTCTACAACAGCCTGGAGAACGTGAAACGGGACGAGCCTGACGGGTCGTACGAACTAAACGAGCTTTACTTCGGCACCGACAACGTGGTCTAAAACGGCTCGTTCTACTACCACCGGCTTGGTCACAACGAGATCATCAAGTTTGATCTCGTCAGAAATGAGACCGTCGCGAAACTTGCGATACCGGCGGCAGCGTTTCAGGCGAGCGACAATTTTTAC
>Ga0209367_1010029_pt1 | contig 12750 bp, 8 predicted proteins | sample WorMetLIZISLAND2_FD_187412 | JGI IMG/M metagenome (GOLD analysis project Ga0209367, IMG submission 187412) | Marine gutless worms symbiont microbial communities from Max Planck institute for Marine Microbiology, Germany - Olavius geniculatus... ... | reverse complement strand
TTTGCAAAAAAGTACACAATGTTGACACTTAGCTTAGACGTCATATGTGACGTCATAGGTTATTTGCGTAACGCTGCGGTAAAATCAACAATAAGTAAGTAAAGGAAAGTGACGTTTGGTCAACTTAAAAAACGAAGCGGTGTGTAAAATGCGTTTCCCGTGGACGTGCTAAGATAAGAAGTTTTCCAAAGAAGTTTTCCTAAGAAGTCACACGGTCGGTATAAGCGCATCTGATTGGTTGAACTAGTTTAGGGAGATAAGAAAAGAAGAAGTTCTTTGGAAACACAAAGAAAGCCGTCGAAAATTTAGATAAGAAAACTTCTTTGGAATTCCTAAATCATCTGACATAGGAAGATCTGTGGAAAATGTCTTAGGAAAGTTTCGAAAATTTGGCCCCTGCTGTATGGTCAGTTACAATGCTGACTGCTAAATGTTCCTTACCATAAGTATGAAAATTAATTGCGAGGTTTATATACAAAAATTATTTACATTCAATTTAACACTGCTTCTGCCGCAAACAACAACATTCGACAACAAAGGCAACAATGCATGTAAAAGCTTACTAAAACATCAAAGTACCTGCCACTCCTGACATAAGGTAAGGTAAGGTGCCATACCCCTACTGGAGCATAGGCGGAGTGCTCATCTCCCTTTCTATGGCCGTTGAGCCCATAGGCGGATAGACCACTGAGTCCGTGACGCATGACTAGTGCAATGCCAGACCTACGGTTAAAGGGAAACTATCATGAAAATTTCACTTTTTGGAATAAATGACATACGTGAACATATAAACAAGATAAAATTTATGGCGAGCCAATCTTGAACAAATTTTGACTGATTGTTGCAAAAAAGTGAACTTGAATCATTTTTACAATTCGACACAAAACCCACAGTATGACACACTTGCGATGTCGCTTGGTATCGATGACATCATCGGTACAAAGAGCAGCCGAAAATAACATGGGGCGAATAGGATTTTGATCAATTTCGAAGATGATTTTGATCAAATACTATGTCGGGGTGCTTTGGAACAGGATTTTCCAATCACCAGGGCACTCTGGGAATCACCCTGCACCGTCTGCCAAAATATTAAAAGCTGCAGGCCATCTGCAGAGTTCAATAATGCATGCCGAACAAGCGCCAATAAATCGGCTGATTCCAACATTGTGCGTCCGTTTTATGCCAAGACAGTCAGCTCTCTTGTAGATGAATCAATTCTTAATTGTCTCCATTTGAATAGTTATGGCTTGTCAAACATAACGTCACAATTTCGTCACTGAAATCTTGCGCGTAAACAGTTGATTACCCTCACCGGCCTCGCACTATAGCTCAGCAGCAAAGATGTGCAGATTTTCGACTTTTGAGTCCGCGACCGTCTGCAGATTCTGATTTGAGACCCGTATTTGCAGCAGTATGCAAACTTTTATGCACAGTCCGTTTGCATTCACAGTGTTTAGTACCATGTGAATTGACAGTTCATCTCAGACCAATAGTCTTTATAGGCCAAGTTATCAAAAGCTGCATAAAATGTTGAAATAAAACTTGATAAAAATGATTCATACGTCAAAATGTCACATATTTAATGGCTAAAACAAAATAAAAATTGCCCATAGCTTTCAGAATGCTGAGTAATAAATAGTTACCTATGAAAACCAGCAATTTTTCGTCTAAGAGTGATTCCGCATTTTATTCATAGATCAGAAATATTCTGTGGATTCCAATCCACACGTGGACTCGCACGCAACGCGCGCATCATTGATGCCAAACTGTGTCGACTCTTTTGTTCACTTCAGATCTGGTAATTTCGCTCACAAATAAAAGCAATTTACGACATTTTATGCATATTATGTGTACGAATTTTGCTACACATGAAAAAAGACATGCTATTGTTTTAGTTTCTGGGTTTACCTAAATAATTATTTTTCATGATAGTTCCCCTTTAACTTCCCAGCTGCAGAACATCACTGCCCTTTGACAAGTACCAAATTACACTGCTTGGTGAATAGCATGTGTGAACAATTTGCCCAAGGTCGTTACCTGGCAGTGCCCTGGCCTGGAGTCAAACCTGCAACCTCGGGGTTACGAGGTCAGTACACTACCATTACACCACAAAGCCACACATGACAACCTTAAGGTAAAACTAGCCATAATCTCCATTAACAGACTTTAAAGCAGCTGAAAACAAAATATGATTAGCTCGATGAACACTGACTGGTCCAGAATGAAGTCGTGTTCTTGTAGTGTTATTGTACTGGCTCGATGAAGAACTAAGTGTCTGCAGATGATGTAAAGATGATGACAGCCTGTTACTAGCGACCTTAGATACATCTCTCCTACGCTGCTGCTTTCTGCGCACATCAGGCGAGTCAGCTGCACGTTTGATTGGCTTGGAATCCCGGCGTGTTGACGTCGATTCAGGACAGAAGATCTTGGTTGGAACTCGCTGGCGAACTGGTCTTTCCCGTCTTCAAGACAGCACAACAATGACGAACAAACTTCATTAATTCATTAATAGCATGTACATGAAGTACAATAACAACATGGGCAGCACAATTGCTCTGTTTTATACTTTTTAATACATATACCCACAATTAGTGCCATTATGTGACTTTCACACCAGAGTAATTATTAATTATTATTTATTTATTAGTATTTATATCAGTAACTGATTACAAGCTACTTCAGTGGGGTTTCCCAATTTACACAAGTTTCCACTGCTGCTCACTTCTTTCATCTGTCACAGTTAATGCCAAATAAATGAAAAACATCAGTGAATTCAGCCGCACCTTTCAAAGAATTTTTTGATGTCCTTTAGGTCAAGATGTTCCTCAGCAACCCAGGTTTCAGTGACGATCGGTTGAGTAAGTCTGCAGGCGTCAGCTGCACGACGTTCACGCAGTCCACTGCGCTGAGGCAGCTGACGCCCACGATTCTCTATAAGCCAATACAAACCACCATGTCCAGTGTCAAAATGTTTGCAGCTAGCAGACATACCACCACCCCAACCAGCCACACTAGGCCTTCACCCCATAGCCTGTCAGCTGCTACTCATCCCCATCCCATTGAAAATAGGAGGCTGAGTTGACCTGAGCACACAGTAGGTTAGCAAGATGCTCTAGGTTGATTGCAAATGACCCGCGATGCAAACTGAAATGTAACACAAAAGATACGAGTTGTGTCTCTCACTCAGTTTTATGCAAAATAAGCATTTCTTAAAAATCATCAAATAATGAGTTTGACATGTTTCAATTAAAGAGTATAACAGCGTAGCACCTTATGCAGTTTGTTACCTGACTAAGCTGTGCATTAAGTAACCTGCCCATTCATCTCATCACAGCCATTACACATTGTGCCTTGTAGCTAATCATAGCAGCCTGCCTTCAGTTGTTAATAAATGCAGAAGTAAAAAACGAGACATTTCTGCTAACACTGTGCACCTATCAAATGTCTTATTATAATATAGTATATAAAACTAATGTATTAATATATTAAGGATAACTATCATAAAACTAGCACAATACAAAATTGTTGCTGTTGATTAATAATTTGATATTACCACCATTACATTCAACAGTTTTACATAAAATACATAAATAGTTCAGTTACACGGAGATTACCATGCCAGTCATCAGCAGCTGCAGCAGGTGCTTTAACTCGGCGCACAAGATATTCTGAATGAAGACCATCTTGGCCGACATCTCTTTGACGAAGAATTGTTGTCCTGGTAACCATATCAGTTTCCATAGCAACACCGGCATCTTCGATGGAACTGTCACTTGACATATCGTCCCATCGGATACAGCACCAGAGCACCCGCAGCTGCAGAGCAACTGCAGATAGATTACGAGCCGACGCAGTTCTGTACTGCCAGGCTGTAGAGAACAAAGGTCGAGGACCAACGTACATCCACCCATAGTCAGACTTCGTGGAAATGGCTGAGGAAAACCCGGGAATGGTGAAAAGCAAGCCACCACTTCGTGCAAGATGCCTCGTAGTGGATGGCTGCAGAACGAATACACTCTGGCGGCAAGATCGATTTCTGAAACCATGAGCAGTTGGTATTTCAGTTCTCTTCTGACCAGCAGACTTGCGAATGGCTCCACGCAAGCAAATTGAGTTTCTTGTATCTGTTCCACAGTCTAGCAGTGACTGTAGTCTACTGACGAGGACTTTTGTTAGACTGATCTGACCATTGCAAGCATGTTTCCGCAGTAAACCAACCAGCAATCTTAGCTCTTTCGTACTGTCACGAATCCACGTTCTATCCTCAGAAATACCACTGTCAGCTGACTGCTCTGGATCCATGTCTTCATTGTTCCGAACACAATTGTTGTGCAGATTGCTAGGTATACTTTCCGATTTGTTATGAGAACCAGAACTGCTCTTCGAAGCAGCATCACGATTTGTGGAAGACCCGTTAACCATGTTCTCATCCTCAATGCCAGCCACAGTGCAACTCAGCTGATATACGTCCTGCTTCAGCTTGAACGGCAGCCAAAGTTTACAGGTAGACTCTTGTTCGTGCAGGGACCTGCAGAGTGGTGAGTAGCAAGCCAGAGCAGCACTCTGACCATCGCGAGTGACGCAGGTTGTGGAATAGCAACCGTACTTTGCTGCAGCATCAACCATGCCCTGCACTCGACACAACTCTTCATTAGTCCTGTATTTCGCTATCAAGTCTTCCACGGCAATCTTAACCCGATCCTCAGTAGTACAAAGCTGCAGTCGGCGTTTCAGCAGGCAATGTAGCTTCGACGCCGGTGCATCGTTTGCAGCCGGCCAAGGCATGTCAGTGTTGGATGGTGCTAGTGCAGCATCTATGGCAGCCATTGAAGACTGCAGACTCTGCCTCCGCTGGGAGCAGCATGCATGTTGATGGCAGACTCGGGTCGCACTACACCACATCCAGCCACCACTTCCATACACACGATACTCCTCGCCCCTCTGCTTCCACACCTAGACAACAACGGCAGCACACTTCTAAACTAAAGCTCAAGCTAAATTGGCCTTTTTAGTTGCAGCTGAAAAATATAATACAAATTTCATCAAAATTAAACATCAAGTGTAGATCATAAGCAAACATCTGACTAATCTTACAGCTGATACAAATCGAAATTGGCATCACATGCATACAATCATACAATTTCAACTTTGAATTTTCTTATTTAAATGAAACAAGTATTTTTCATATAATGCAATCTTGATAGTTGATTATTACAAATCACAAACCAAGCTTCTAAAGTACTATGCTATGGCAAAATAACAATTCTGCAAAACTGTGACAAAACTTCAACCCAATATAGCACTAATGAAACATCTTTATTAATTTAGCAGCACTAATGCCAACACTATTAAAATAGTGTGCTTCGGCGAGGTCAAACAATCATATGCAAAACTGCAGCATCACAGAGTTAGCTGGTACCTGATGATGCAATCCGAGTGTGTACTGAACACGTGAAGTCATCAGTATGCTGTCATCAGCAAGACGATTTCTTCGCACATCTCTCTCTTTCTGTTTCCACTCCTCCTTTTCAGTCACCGTCATCCGGCACAAACTTGTATGTCCTAATCCAAATCACAATCACATCAACAAAATATGATGCAGCCCTCAGTTCAGTTTTGTATTGCAACTCACTCCCTTCTAGCATTCGCAGTTTTACCTCTGCAGACACTTTCCATTGCCTCCTTAAAACTCACTGCTTCCAGCAGGCCTACTGCTCCCCCTAGCGGCTCAGCCAAGTGCCTCAGATTCTACCAATGGCTGACATTATGCACTCTAAATATTGCACTTACTTACTTACTACTCACTAATCAATCAGCATTCATTGCAGTAGGTCTGATAATGCTGTCTGAACATCTATACAAAAATGTTGTCTATATATGGCCATGTGTGACAAACAATTTTACAATTCAGCAGTCAGCATATTGATATTAGCAGCCTAACAAATGCTGAGTTAAATAAGCATAAACAAGAATATTAGAAAGGTGCAGATTTAACTGTTAATCACCATGTGCCACAATCTCAACAACCTACGAAAATGTTTTAGCAGCTGCTTAAGTCGTTCAATTTGGAACACGATTATTATGCCCAATATTTACTACAAAAATCTCAACAGATTCGAACAGCTGCAGTCAAAATATGTAAATAGCAGATTGCCAAATATTTACACTGTTACTTAGTTCTACTATGAATAGACAACAATTCCAAAAAAAAACTATTACAGGCATAAACGACAGAAATAATATGAAATCATAAACTATTAGAAAACAGAAAAAATGAGTGACCACATCAAATGTAACACTCAAAGAGTGCAGTATTTACTATTTACGTACTGCAAATAGTAAGATGAAAATTTGAAAATAGTAGCACAAGCTATTCACCGATGGCATCATGCCAAACGTTCCTAAATAAAATCGACTTCATGCAGGTGACGAGAATAGACAGAGCTAGAGCGAATTGTTGTGCCGTGGTACACAGACGCACGGCACGTGTCCACCGCTCCGAGTGGGAATGTGACCTCCAAGCAGTGTGCACAAATGCCGCTGGAAGCGAGGCCTCAAGTCGTAGAAACTCCCGCCTCAAAGCTTCCACACAAGCATACTCCTCGCCAGAGACTGACACCGGCCAAGAGAACCCTCGAGATGACAGACCGGAAATGCTAAACTTGTAGGACAAATAGCGGCGCTTGTCACGTTCCTCGGCCAACTGCTGCTTGCTCAGTGCTAACGGATTTGTCCGATAGAGGTTGATGTATCGTCGCCACCGGCCATCCATTCCTGCCACCCACAAGCATTAGCAACTCTGTAAATTAAGTTGGGAAAAGCTTAACACATATAAATTACAAATTAATGTTCTGTCCACTGAAACTCTGCTATCAACTGAATGATGCTGCTGCATTGTTTTAAGGTGATTCTAGCGCAATTACTACAAACTGCTGAAAGTGCTGTTTAAACTGAGAGAAACTGAACAGTTGACCATAAATCATTGTTTCATCCTCTGAAACTTTACGACCAACTGAATGATGCAGTTGCATTGTCAGACTGTGATTCTGGCACGACCAAAAAATCTTACACTCTTACATATCATAATCCCAGCAAATTCAAAATTCACCACATGTTATTCCCACATTTACAACATTGCTGTGCATCCTTTGTCGGTTGTGCAACAAAAAATGCTCAGCTAAAATCACATCAAATACTATCCACAATTTCTAAAATTTTCAGTCCTAAAGTATGGGTTGGACGTTGATAGCCAGCCAGGCTCACCTGATGCCACCGACATTCGACCAGGAAATGCAGGACAAGGTCGGGTATGAAGGCATCAATCGACCAATGTGAAGACTAAGATTGCTCAGCTTATCTGATCTACTGTTGGACTCCATGCAATTTTCACAAAAAAAACAATCAAGAACTGTCACTCCACCAATAGCCACAAGCACTCAACAATGAGTACGAGTGAAAATGTCTTGCTGCTACAGCAGCAATGGCGTGGCAATATTTTCCACTGGCTGCCAGTGGTGCATGTCCACAAAAGGCAGCATCACAATACTAAGAAGACAAACACCAAATATCACTCACCAAGTTTAAACACTGACAAATGACCAGTAGCAACAGATGACAGATGGAAATTGTGTTTCCTTTCACTGACACATAAATACTGTTTCCGAGACAGTACGCCAGTCGTTAGTCTTGTGACTCTCTTCACTGCTTCACATACACAACAATTATGTTACCAATGTATAGCAATAAACTAAGTAAATCGGAGATACAATTAACGGAAAATGTCTTCCGATTAATCAAGTAAAATGTCTTATGACACTTCTTGAATGAATCCAGATATTGTTTTACACAGTCTTAAATGTATGCCACAAAACTTCCAAAAACCAGAAACACAAACAATTGAGCACCCACCACTGCTAAAGATTATCACATTCTATACCATGCTATCTACAGGAATTTCAATCTTAAATGAGAAATTCCTTTCAGAATTCCTTTTATTCAAATGACAGTATCTAATTATGTACATTAGAGCACAGAACTGACACAAACCTCTGCAACTTAACTGATGACGGCGGTGAAAAAGCCAACATCTACCGATATTCATTACACCTTGCTAACTCATATGCAATAACAAAATAGGCCCTTTATGATAAGACAAGGTGTACAAGCAACAAGTTCCATAACAAATACCTGTAGCTTTGTCCACAGAAGCATCGCCATCAGTACTGGCAGTACAAGGTGAGCCACGACCTGAATCCGACGTAGCATTTAAACACTCATCTATCATTCCATCACTGTTGACTAGCTGCTGGTCACTGGACGACTGGTGAAAAGACGTGTCGGCACACTCTGAATCTGCTATTCGTTCATGTTTGTATGAAGCTGGAAAATCACCAGAGATACCAGAAATCTGTTTTTCAATGAAAACATCACTGATATCACCATCACCATTGTAGTCATCATCACCGTCATCATGACTATCATCGTCACTGTTTTCACCGTCATCATTTCCATGGGCGAATATCACCCCAGCATGCGATTCACACTTGTCCTGTGCTATAGCTCTCTCATCAACAGATTCATTGGTGCTGGCCACGTCACTGACACCACACGACAAATGCTCTGATACAGTGACCACACTTGCATTTTCATCAGCTTCCATTCCATTCTTCAGCTTCTTCTGTAGCATTTCTACAGCAATGTGACACAATAATCTGTGTTACTGCAGTAGACTTTAAACACACACACAAAGAACACAACTTACACACCGAAATCAGAAACAACTGAAACGTTACAACTAGATAAGTACCAAAAGGACAACCATAAAAAACACAACACAGTGTTTCTTAAGTGAGACGTGTGAACAGAAGTAATTTATAATATCAGTTAACTGGAACAGTTACAATACCGTCAGAGAGCACATCAAGCATCCACATAACTACATTATTATTATTATTATTATTATTATTATACTCGATTTATAATGCACGTTAGGTCTTTCACAAGTGCAACAGCAGCAAGCAAAATACCATTACTCTAATAAGCCACATTAGGTCTTTACATGCATTAATGCCTGGTTAAAAACTTGACAGTTTTTTACACGTAACAGCAGCTACTGCTGTAACGCATCTTAGCCATCGCAATTCTGTCTGTTTCGTCTGTCTGACACACAAGTAGATCAGTCAAAAACGGTGCAAGCTACAATCACCAGATCTTCACCATCGGCTGCCTGGAAGACTCTTGTTTCGGCATCAGTAAAGCTTTTCCATAAATTTGAAGGGGATCACCCCGAACAAGAGCACTAAATGAAAGGGAGAGGGAAAAATTCGTGATTTTCAGCCGATATGGCATTGGCTGAGTGAGACAGATGGCGCCCTCTGGTGAGTACAAGTAAAACACTATAGATATTTAGCAGGCGGGTCTTCTGGAGCTCTCTGGCAACTAATTTTGTTTTACTGGTCTTTCTTTGAAACTATAGCCAAAAGCCGTACAGATGAGATCTACAGCTAACGTACGACAGTGCTCCACTGTTGTGCATTCCCCTTTGCGTTAGCAGGGCTTTTCTTGTTTAAATAGACAAACCTTGGAATAGGTATTCGTAGCAAATGACTCAGATACAGAGTGCTATTTTCAATCGCCACAGACTGAAACTTCACATGAAAAAATAGAGTGAATGCAAGAATGCAAATAGAACACACCATCACGGATCGCAATTGCAGACTTTCTTCTACCACGGTACTTGTCGGTCAGCTCTGCAGTGAGACTCATGTGAGCCATGACGTCGGTACGTATGTCATTCAGAGTGCGCAGCAGTGCAACTTCACATGAGTACTGACGATCACTTGCAGACAATGCTGCACACACAGCTTCAAACTGCATGACGGAACTGTAGTATGCAACTTCTTCATCGCCCATTTCCCTGTACATTCAGTTTAGAGCATGTGTATTAAATGAATGGCTAGTCACCTAGCTCCCACAAGTGAGAATAATCTTGACGTAAATAACAAGACAAAATGTTGCACAATCACATCAGAATAATCTATTTCTGTTTACAAATTTCACTTGTTTACCGTCTAACCAAACACACTTTCCTATTTCCTGCACTTCCCTGGCATTGCTGCTGTCAGTTTTTACGCGCAAGAGCTGGTATAGACCAATGCTAGCCTATAGCGTGTATTAGCTATGGTAATTCTGTCCGTCTGTCCATCAGTCCATCCTGGTGTGACCAGGTGAGATAGAGACTTTCGGTTTTCACCATAGGATAGCTTAATGTCTCTAGTATTTCATGACAAAATTTCATGCCACTGGGTTAGGTGGGTCCCCCCAAACGAAAAACAAAAAAGGGCAAATGCAAGCCTTACTCGTAGACCTGGCATAAGTGTAACTCTACAGTGTTCTCAAAGTGGCACCATACAACTAACTCGTTATGCGATCGAGATTGGAAATTTTGGTATTTGTATATTAACTTAGCGTGAACACCCCAATTTTTAGCCAAACTACTGAACGGATTTGGAAACGGTTAGGACCGCTGAAATCCTTGTCCAGTACGCTTTCCAACAGTACCAGATTCACATATCCAGACTTAGTGGAAGATGTGAATTTTGACAAAGTAAGTCCAAAAAGAGTGTGGCGCCTTTCGGAAAAATATTGCACATTTCGTCAAAGTACATGAATTAGAACGAATGGCGAGAAATACTGAATATCACATTCGTTAATGCAGCAAATAGGAATTTTGGTGATATATAGTTTTTATGGACACTTAATGAAAAAATATGAGATCGATCATCGGCGATCGATTACGGGAGCATATTTACGTAATTGAGGGACTCGCCATAGTCATAAAAAAGGGGATAAGAAAAGGTTAGGGTTCCTTTTTGGCTATATCTTAATAACTACAGCACCAATTACTATGATGTTGACAGCTACTGAAAGAGGAAAGGACTGAATATTTTTAGGAATAGGTGTTACAATTTATAAAATGGAACGATTTTATAGGAAGGTTTAAAGTTACGGGTACCCTATCTTTGCGGTAACCTAAGGTAAGATGGCGTTGAATGACCTGGTTTATTGGCAAAACAAATAACAAGCAATGGTGACATGCCTGTTAATTGTATCAACATCGATGACCTTGCATGACCTTGAACTTAGAAAATAGAGGATTTTGTGCAATTTTTAGCTGCAGAAGAGTGAAGTGCAACAAAATGGATGGAGATAAACCAATATTAGCTGCGAACAGGAACTGCCATAAGCTCTCGCGCATCTCATGAGCATTAGCTCAGATTTCTTGTTTTTACAGACAAGATGCCTTTTTAATCACCCATCCAACAGCATCAAAGCACTTAAGGAAATACCAAACAATCCCATGAGTTACACATGTGAGCTCACAAATAATCAGAATAATTTAAACATTCATCTGCTAATTATATTCTTTTATCATGATACAATAATATGGTAGCAACTTCAACCAACCAAAGCTTGAAACTATGCAAGAATGCATGACAAAGCACTGTTCTCTCTATCTTGAATCATAAAAATAATTCAGATATGATACACTCACACAAAAATCCTTCGACATAAAAACCAGTATCGACGTCCATGCCGATCATAGCCAAGTGGCTCGTGACGATCCAGATATCCTGATTGTTCTGATTCTGACAAGCAATCTGTAACTCCCATTAGCTAAAGACACAAATCAAATTTTTTTTAAAAATTAAGAAATGCACATTGCACATCATTCACTAAAAAGAATAAACTATGGCTGTAGCCATATGACCAAACAATGCTGATTTTCACTCAGCTAAACGTTAAATGGGGTCACGTCACATGATTTGTAAGGGCAGCCAGTTCGTCATTCTATCACTCTGTGTCCTAGCCAAATGATTTCTACTGTTTTGGATGTGTGACTTGGTCACACTTACACAGTAATGTAAACTGGTAAGTTTTTTATATTTAATGGTATCAACAGCCGAATAACAAAAATTCGGATCATCCTGAGCCGGCTGCATGCCAAAGATGCTGATGAGATGCCGGTACATCTAATGACTGAGTGTCCAACATTACAAAATGCACGTAACAACGACTTCAACGAGAATGATCCCATCAATTTCCTATTTGAAGAATCAGCAGTGGCAATCAACTACCTGAGGGATGCAGGCTTTTCTGAAACTACAACTTGCATATAATCCTACGACTGAGCGCCAGAAAAAACAACAACGAAACAGAGGGCAGCAAATGTTGTGTCACTGTATCACTCAAATAAGTAATCACCTAACTGTACAATGGTTCTCCACTCATTAAGCTAAGATCCAAAAAATAAAAACCATCTGCTGTGGAGCTCGGTGGCCGAGTGGTTAGAGTGTTGGACTCAGGTCAACTTCACCAGAGCAAGAGGTCCTGGGTTCGATTCCTGGTCGGACCCCTCAAAATTTCCAGGCCTCAGGACAGTCACGTGGTCACGTGTCCAGCGGGTTGACCAGGAAAAACACGACTGACTAGGCCTTCTACTCCGAGCTTAACCCCGGGAACATAGAAATTCTGGCTTGAAAACCGGCGGGGCGCTAGTCCTTCACCAGTCCTCACCCAGGCATAAAGGTAGCGGTTAACGGCTTCTTCTTCGAGGAAGGTGGATGAACTGCGCCTCGTTGGTGCGATGGTCGAACACCAGCGGGAAGCCTCTGTCAGTCCCTAAAGGAGGGTCGGTCAGATGAGTGTCGATGCGCTGACCATAAAGTAACAACACGAATGAAATCT
>Ga0209367_1010028_pt1 | contig 12751 bp, 9 predicted proteins | sample WorMetLIZISLAND2_FD_187412 | JGI IMG/M metagenome (GOLD analysis project Ga0209367, IMG submission 187412) | Marine gutless worms symbiont microbial communities from Max Planck institute for Marine Microbiology, Germany - Olavius geniculatus... ... | reverse complement strand
CCCCCGAAAATTTGTACATTAGTGATCATGCCCACCATATGGCACGTCATATGGCAAAGTTTCGTGGTCTTACTCTCTTTACTGTTGAAGTTATAGGCACAGATACACTAAATTTTAAGCCAATTTTGGACCCCCTTTTTGAAAAAAATTGTAAGGGGGACCCACATCCCTGGTGGGGGGTGGTGCTAGCAAGACTTGGTCATTTTCTCATGCGTGTAAAAATTTGAGGGTGCAGCACCCTTTAGGGGCTGAAATATGGTCTTCCGAAAAACTCAGTTTGGGTGGGTAGTTAGTGAACCAAAGTTCAGCGAATTTTTTTCGCCGAACGCAGCAGGAATTGCGGTAGATCAAATACTTGACCGATTTTGAATGTCTTCATCCTTTCCAGAGATATTCGCCATCAAAATTTAAAGTCGTCCGAAATCAGGCCAAATTTTGCATGTTTTTGGCCCCTAAATTTTTTTGGGGGAGGACCCCCCTCCCGAATTTTGGACGTAATTTTCAAAATTCAGTCTAGTGCAGACCACAGTGCAAAAGTGATTTTTTTGCGATTTTTAGCTGTGGTGCACACTTCAAGGGTGAATTGCGATAAAATGACTGAAAATAGACCAAGACAATGCACGAACGTTAACAATCCCCCAATTGGACTTGGGGGCCAGGCACCATGCCCCAAATTTCTACTTGCTGGTGTTTTACCGAATTGTTGTTGGATTAGATTAGATTCGATTAGATTCACATAACTGGTTTAGCTGAAGCCTGCATGCATGTGTTGTATGTTCCAGGTATTCGAAGTGATGCTGGATTCAGTCGGGGTGCTAAGTCCCAAGTACAACCTGGAGCCTCCGCACTATGACGGCATTCAGTCCCTTTGTCTGATGGGAGACTTGCTCTTCACTGGTTCACGCGATAGGTGCATCAAGAAGTGGGATCTAGCAGAACAACAGCAGAAACATGCGAGTCTTACCTTCGATGTAGTCATGGATAGTAGAAGCTTGGTTAGAGCCCTGATTCCATTACGCCAACTTTGCGACAAAGTCCGGCGCAAGTTCCCAACAAGGTCGCGGACTTGTCACGGACACGTATCGTGAAAGTCGGCGACGTGATCTGTGTTGGCGACTTTCACCGAAACTTCACGGTTTCGTGATTTGTCACCGGTTGTGTTCGCAACTTTCACGATTTTTGTCTACAAATTTTCCCGCGGGGAAGTTTCGGTGAAAGGCGGTGTAATGGAATTTGGGCTTTAGGTATTTGTTTGCGTAATGGTAGGGTATGAGACTTAACAATCGTGAGGTTGGTGTATAGGTGGTTACTACTTGGGTGCAGACGGGTGAACCATCCTGGTATATAACCAACACCAAGCTTAACTTAGCCTTCCATCCCTCCATGGTAGGTAGATCGAGTACCCGCCTGTGTGGCTGGTGTTGAGGTGGGGCATATGAATGAATTCATTTGTTTTGGGTATCAGCTAACACTGTGTGATCCCATATGGCAGGTGATGCTTCGTAGCTCTGTTGTGGGTTTTCTGTTAAGAAAGGTAAAAGAAACAAGTCGTCAATTTGTATAGCGCATCGTCACAAACACGCCTCTAATGCGCTTTCGTCACTAACCAAAGCCGCCTGCCGCACGGCCACCGTGTACAGCCTGCAGACACAGACTGGTGCAGCGGCCGGCTAGGCAACCCCAGTCAGCTGTACCAAGGTCTTCATTTTCTGTAACCCATGTAAATGAGTTACTACTCATTTTACCATCCCACGGAGGGTAGAAGGCTGAGTCGACCTAGCTGGCAGGCTTCGCACCGAGATGGTTTACTTGCCCGCAGGCAGTCACCCATCGCAGTACTAACCGGGACCAGCGTAGAGTAACTTTGTTTCAGTCAAAACGTGTTGCCAACTACGTCACACCACCGGCTATATACACTATGTTTACTTTTTACCTTCACCTTTTTAAAGGGCTAAAGGGGTGTATAGCTGTATGTGGGGGGAACCTGTTGCAAAGCTAAGGAGGGCGTCACCTGCCGTCTGAGATCATACAGTGTTACCTGCCATCGGACACAAATGAGTGTAGTTACCTAAACCTCAGAAAAGCAGGCTGGTACTCGATTTACCTACCCCGGAGGGATGGAAGGCTGAGTTGACCCTGGTGTTGGTTTACCTATGCGCAGACAATCGCCGATTTTAGTCACTTGATAGCGATACATCTGAAAGTCAAACTCACGACCTTTGGTCGTTCTGGTAATTCCATCATTCTAACTGTTATGCCACCACGTCGCCTAATATTGTCACCATGGCAAACAATTATTATACGGCAGTCTTAATAGACCGCATCTTGCTTGTTTGTCCATTTGTCTGGTACAGGCTCTTAACTTGAAAACAAAAAAGCACAGAAGAACCAAGATTGGTTTGAATCTTCCCCAGGGCTGGAATAATCGCTGTGCCAGTTTTCAGTTTAAATCAGTTTAGGCTAAGGGTCATACTTATTGTTATAGGGTTGCACAGCTGTGTGTGGATGGCCACATAATATGTAACCACTGGGCTGACATTTTCTATTCTAGTTTTAATAGATACAGGGAAGTTGGGAAGATTCTCTGCATTGGTTCATTGATGAACTTGTCACCCATCCATGATGCTCATTATGGCAGCACTCGTAGAGTGTGGGCACTGTCAGCCACCTGCCTGGACGTAGTGCTCGCTGTACTAATGAAATTGCTGTCAACTAGTGCAAGGAAACAAGGGGTGAAGGAAGAGGATTTGAGACCCAAGGTTACTCGAACCCATTGGAGTTTTTATCGCTTTGGGACGTATCATAATAATAATTAATATTCATCACATTTCTGCAGTGCTATTAGGTTGTGCCTTTATAGGCACTTGGCAGAACAACAACAACAACAACTACTACTACTACTACTACTACTGTTGCTGTTGCTGCTGTTGCTGCTACTATTACTCAATATTTTGGGTAATTATCACAGAATTGCGCAGATCATAAATAGGGCAAGTGATGACTGGTAACTCGTCGTGTTCTGATTCCCGGGTCCAATGTAAATTGTTTTGTGACAGATGATAAACAAGGCTCATGACGATTGGGTAACCGGGCTCGTTCTGATTCCAGGGACCTTTTACCTGCTGAGTTGCTGTCGCAGCGGCATGCTCAAAGTGTGGAATGTTGACAACTGTTCATTGGTTGGTGACGTCCATGCACACAACAGCCCTATCAATGCACTGGCCGCCAACTCTCAACTTCTTTTTGCCGCTTCCAAGTACGAGCTTTCGCCACTTAATTCATTACCTCCGCCAAGCAGGTTATGTTTTTGCCGGTTTTTGTTGGTCTGTCTGTTTGTCTGTGTGTCAGAAAGATAACTCCAAAAGTTATGGATGAATCTTACAGAAATTTTGAGGGAATGTCAGGCATGGCATAAACTACAGGTGATTCAATTTTGGGGGTGATCCGGCAGGAATCCTGGATTCTGGATCACTTTGAAATTTTCGTTACCATTGTGTTAAAGTGGGCATAAGGGAACCGCTGGCAAAGCGAATATAGTGACGCCACCTGGCGAATAGCTTTGCTTTGGTGGAGGTACCTGCAGGCTATGACTGCTTTCTAGTTTCTTTTAATATAATTTTTATGTCATGGTTTTGAAGTGTTTGTGCATGCTTGTGTGCGTGGACTTTGAGTGCAAATATCTCTGGAGCAGACAGAGATATGGACAAGCAGTAAATGGCATTATCAACTATGATCTCTCCCACGTTGGACAAAAAAATTGGTGAACTTTGGTCCGCTAACAGTGATGGTTAGTTGGCTGATGTTTACCCACTCTCTGCAAATGGGAACTAGCTAGCTTCTTTTCACATGTTGGTGGTGGCATAATCGTCGACGGAGTTTTTTTTGTAATTTTCTCTGCAGGCTTCATAGACTGTGTGAAATATATGTTGTCTTCTTGTCCATTTCAACAATCTAGTAATTGATAGTTTCGACTTAATATTATTTAACAGAACTTAGAGTGAGCGAGATTTATTTGCCACAAACACAAAAACCAATAACGACGTATCTGTAAAACCTTTGAAAAGCATGTGAGGTGCTTCAGCTTATATTATAATGCACCAGAATGGGTGCTTCACACTCTGGACAAGCATCAGTCATGCTAGCAGTAATGCAGGCCTTATATGATTTCAGTAGCTGGCAGTGATTTGAACGTAACTGAGTGAGAATGGTGCGGACAGACTGGGGTGGGTAGCATTCGAATGATGATAACTCAGGCGGAGTAGTTCCAAGGACTCTGTTTGGTACAAAGTTTGACTGTGCATCTACAACTGCTTTGGGCTCATCCATAAAGGACGTCCTCAAAATATCAGCCAAAATTGACCCCTCCCTCCCCTCTTGTCCACTTTATCACCATCATCATCATCATTTATTTGCCAGCAAAAGCATAACAGAATGCACAAGGTTGACACAAACATACAGTTGGCAAGACATACCAGGCTCATAGAGCACTTACGGTAGCCTTCCTAAGCTAAATACACGAACACGAGAGTAGCACGGCAACTGAAACAAGTTAAAATAAAATCAATAAAAACACACAAAAATAGCAGCAGGCCTACACAGAACATTTCATATAGGGCGTAAAATCAGTATTCTTCAGTGATCTCTTGAATGAGGATAGAGAAGAAAAGCTGATTGTGGGTGGTAAACAGTTTGCATTGATTCAACCCCTATCTCTCCCCCCCTGTGGACGTTCGCACCTGGACTCAAAGGATACTGTAGCTGTGTGCTGTTCATCAGCTAGTGCAACGCTAGTGCTGTGTTATCGTAGGGGAGGAGAACTTATCGCACTCATCTGCAGTTTGAGCACTGATGGCCGTGGCTTCAAGCCCGCTCTCACTCAATGACTCTGTTCAATAAAACTAACTTTCTAAATGATAATGACTTTCTTGTCCGTATGCTGTACAAATATTCGTATTAATGCAACGCACCAACTGATACTACTAGTAGCCTAACTAAACTGAACTTATGTGAATGTGAATATTGTGAATTGCTGCTTTTTATACTAATTGTTTTATAGGCGATGAACTTTCTTTCAATCTACAGTCATTAGCTAACAAACCTATTACAATACTCGATTTGTTTGTCTGTTTTTATTGTTTTTAGCCAGTAGTCTGTAACGATAGTTTTTGAAAGTAAGTTTGTTAAAATTGTTTTTAGCTTTTGGACAAACTATGAGACGCTTCCGCTTGCATGCTTTTGGATTTATTATGTATTTTGTGCTTGCGTTGTTGAAAGTTGCGCTTGTCAACTGTACATTAAACGAATATATGATATGATGATATGTGGTGTCAGTTACGTCTGTCTGACCCGCCCTGTTGCTGATGCAGGCTGCCGTGAGCTGCCGATGCTCACTCATTAATAATGATGTCTGCATGTGTTATTGCGGATGTCCGCTTTTTTCCTTGTTGGCTTTTGTCCACATTTTGCTCGACTCCCCTCCGCCCTTCAGTATAGATGACCCCTTGCTGTGTAGAGCAGAACGGTACTGTTGCCATGACCCACCATGACCAGACTGTGGACAATCCAGTGGTTGCTAAGTGTGGACGTGTTGGTTTTGTGTTGCAGTGACAGGACGGTGAGTTGCTGGAAGATGAATGACAGTGAGATTGATCTGGACAGCGGTGATGACTGACCGCTTTACTCACTCACTCACTTACTCCCATACATTCGTTTCATCCTCGGCTCAGCTCACTTTCGTATCGCATCCCTCGTTGTTGCTTTTTACACCGGTGCTGCCTCCGTGCCTGCATGATCGCCAGACTGACTCCTTCTGTCTTTACCTACAGGCTGATCACTTCTCCAGAAAATCTGGGATCATCTGAGAGTTTGATAGCTGTAACGAAATTGTTGGGGGAAAAAATTTGGGCAGGGAAACCGATTATTCTTAAATTCATGTCTGAGGCAACACCAACGTTCATTAGCTCAGCACTGGAGCACTTTTGGCACGTTGCATTGGATGATACTTTTGTAATTTTCAGGACTGTTGTATTTTGTTGTTATATCATTAACTCCATGCAAAATGGGTGATCACAGCATTGTTAAATATGTCGCGGAATGCGAGGGAAATACCAAGGAATTTCCCAGCGTTTGAGATTGGTCATCCTATTAGCAAACCTTCCCGCAGTCTGTCGTCATCTCTAATGCACGTTTTCACGATGTTGGGATAAATCTCAAAATAGCTGTTCCGGGATGGAAGGAATAGTTTGGCGATCTTTGTAAAAAATGTGAATGTTCTTGATTCGGGAACACCTTAAGATTCTCAGGATATCCCGGAATTTCCCGACATTCTTGGGATATCCTGAGTTTGTAAATCCAAGCATTAGAGTTGTTATTTCGGCAATGTAATTTCAGCGGTGTTTAAAGCTTCTGAGTTTACTGTTGCACACTGCGAATAACTAGCCGTTGGCATATCGAAGCAAGTGTGCGATAGAGTTAGTCGTAGTTGCTGTCGTCGCACACACTGCTGTGTTCAGAGTGTTTTATCCAAGGGCATTTCATTCTAGGATCTTATTCATGCTCGTGTTCATTTGTGAAGAGAACAAGTGTATGTTGTTTTTCTGATGAGTTTTTTCCGTGTAATATTGTAGCAGATTTCTGACAATCCCATTTTTGCCCACCAGCATCTGCTGAGTTTGTACTTAGGTCATTATGTTTGGCTCCTGCCATGTTTCGTTGTTCTGTTACACTGCATATTTCGTTCGATAAATACTCGTTTTTTTCGTCAATATTAGTGCAGTTGTGTTTCATGTTATTTCGTTGTAGTCATTATGATTTGTATGTTTTCTTTGTCGGGGGTATTGTCTTTGAATCTTCAAGCAGCATTTGTTTTAATTTTCAAGCATTATTTGAGATTTGATATACATTGCATTTGGGTGACGTCTAGCAAGTGGTGTGTGAATTGTAACATTGCTAAATTAAATTTGTGAAGTCTCCTGCACATGTCCTGCATGTTTACCATCAATAATTGGCATAGCGGTTCATGTTTTGTTTGCTTAATTTAAATATAAATTGATGTAATAATTTCAACTTCACGTAATACTTCTAACTAGAATGACAGCTGAAATGAAGTCACTAGTTTCTATCATATAGGTTTCTGTGAATTTTATAATGTTTGTGTTTTATGCTTCACTGTTTTGATGCCTTGTGACAGAAAGGAATCCAATCTTCTAGAGTTTACTAACAACTTTGTGAAATTTTCCTTGGGGGATTTAACTGGGAGTAAATATGGTAAAATTGGCCAGCTAGACACAAGTTGAAACTACCACTAGCTGTAGTGGAATTTATAATTTTTCGAGCCAGTATTAGCGTTCGCTGGCATAGACATATTAATGTGTTATTACATGATTATAATTGTCAAACTCTGTCAGTAGTAACTGTGCCAGCTGTCCGTGCAAGCTGTTTATAAGGAAAAATATAGACAAAAAATTTTTTTTGATGTCAAGATTTGGCCACCGTTGCTGTCATATTTTACATTCTGGCATGCTGTTTGATGCTCAGAACAAAGCTCCTTTGTCTGCAGAAAACTGGGAATACCTTGATATATCAGGGAATAGTCAGGAAAAGCGTTTCATCGGGGAAAGTTGTCTGTTGTTAACTTCACATTGCAGGCAACACCAGTCTTTAGTGGAGTAGCACTAGTGTGATGTTTTCGGTGGTATATTTTTTGCAGTGGATTAAACTGCACCATTATACGGCCCTTACCTTACCTTACCTTACCTCCAGGTTGGACATGCTCTTACACCTGCCCAGCGCTGAGGCCGTATCAGTTCAGCCAAATGCACATCCCCTAATGTAACCACAAGGTTACAGGTAGCAGCTATAAAGCCGTAGTCGGTTAAGAAGCCGAAACCAGCACAAAAGCACTGGTAACGTGTAGCAAATCTGCTCTCACGGGTTTGGTCAGCTCTTAGTTAGCTCCTCACCTCCAGATTTTAGAAATCTTTCGGGTCATCGGTGCAAAGCCCCACCACCACGGCAAGGTGGCTGACCACGGTAGGGACCATTATACGGCTTTATCATTGCATTTTATTATTATTTCAGCCGTAGAATACATGGACAAGAATGCCGCGAGGAGTCAGTTAAACGTCAGGGTATTTCGTGTGCTTGTGGGGTGGTCAGCGTTAAAAGAACATTTGCTTTGTTTTGCCACTTGCGCTGTACACAGCGGTGATTGTATAAAGGGAGATATTTTGTTGTTTAATTTATTTATTGAATGAATGTAGCATGAATAGCACATCACTGAGCCTGTGATACTGTAATTAGTCGGTGCACTTAGAGCTCGGCTTTAATTAACCGCATTAGTTGCACTAGACTCTGGCTGCTTTCTATTTTTTCCACTGCAGTATGTTTTCGGATAAAAAGTTGACTGCAAAATAAATTGCTAATATTCATCGGCATCTTAAGTTTTTGTCCGGTGTCTTTGATGTTTGTGAACTTAGAAATAAGTCAGTAAGAACTTGACATATGCACAGCGTAATCAGTTTGTGTCATCATTTGAAATGCATTACTATACACTAGATACTTTTGAGAAATTTATTCTAAGGTGACATTATCCGAATTTTCATTCAAAAGCTCTGCTTTATAACCCTATCACAAAAAACGATATTGGATCATTTCTATTCAGATTTCAGTGATCAGTAGCAAGCACCAATCCCATAGATGACGGTTTTCTCATACTGATACTTCTAAAATTCAGTTGCATTTCTGGCTAATATTTTATTAATGTTTTATGCCAAATTTTGTATGCTTTCTGAAAATTATTCACAAAATGTTGCACAGTAAGTTGAATTATCATCAGCATTAGTTTAAACTGGTTCATGATGTTCTCTGGGTTTGCTTTTTGTCCCAACAGCGTGTAGTTGGTTATAATGGTTGAAGCATTCTACGAAAGGTGGATTTAGCCATGGAAAGAAGTATGCAAATGTGTGTTGAGTTAGCATGCAGTGGAAGGGAAGAAAACAACAAGAATCAGTTGCTAGAACGAGATGGATAATTTTTTCTCATTGAGCTGTTGTCTACATATCTCCGTTGCAACATTTCCATCGCATTCTGTGTGTACATATCGTACTGTGTTCTGTTGTTCCTGGTTGCACATAATGGCGCACTGTAATTTAAACGATGCAAAAGCCAATTTATTGCTGCAACAGCATATGATGCTAATTGCTGACGTATTCTGTTGCCGGCACATTTCTAATGCTGACACCTGTTTTATATACATTTTCTTTATTCCCCCTGAGCCAGGCCTTGGAGCAAGTTTTCCCCCAAATTCCTCCCATTTTTCGTTCTTCTTTTTTATTTACTTCCCGATGCGCTTTTTAGATCCACCAGCATAGTTCAATAATTATTTTAATAATAATTATACTTTCTATAAGATAGTATATTTGGATGTGATTAAGAATACTCTTATTTCAAGCTCTCTTTTCTGTGGCATAAATTATTCATAGGACAACATTATCGTTTTTTTTTGTTTAGTTTATTTTAGGTGAATTATATATTTTGCCAATTGAAATGGTGCTTCAAGCTGCAAATTCGGTTTCATTTCATGAAATTTGTGTTGCTTTGTTAGCATATTTTGTTTTATTTGTCTGTGCATAATTTTCACAAGATATGTTGTTGCCCTTGTCCTCTTTTATTTGTTATTTGTTTAGTAACATTAACGTTGTTTTTGTTGAGACGTTTTGTTTTGCCGTAAGTGTTGTTCAAATTTCTTGTGGTTTCCACACGTAAATGTTCAAATTTATGTTGCAGGGTCAGCAAAGTGCACTTTAACACTGTTGGTTTGAATGATGTTATCTGCATAGTGCATATTCCACCAAACAGTGTGCTAGTCTAACATATCTGCTGAAACCATTTGTCATTTTGTTATGCGCGTGTTCCAACAGGTCATATTATGAGTTTTGTCTGTCTGTCCGTCTGTTCCTAACTTGAAAACAAAAAGCTATAGAGAACCCAAAATTGGTGTAAATAACCAGTATGCCAATTTTCACCTTAAGAGGTTAAGGGTTGATATTTGCTGCTCGTGTTCGAATCCTGTAACGACATTTTTCAGTCTGTGAATAACACTCTGTGATTGTAAAAGTTGTAATACTGGTTGTGGTGCTTGCTGAATTGACAACATTATCATCCTGTTTCCTGTGTTAACGAAGAAGTTCGTGTTTCATGCACAACTCGCATTAGCTGTCTAGAAAAACTTGCCGTTATTAACATTATAATTTCTGATAAACATTTCAGTCTGTGTAATGTACGTAACCGCTGAACGAAGCACGCAACGTATTGTGGTGTTCTTACTCAAAGTGCTGACTGTGGAACTGTGACCAATGTTGACTGTGCTGTAACTTATATTATTGTTCACTGTTAACTGTGTTTTACGGCATTTATTTTCAGTTACGTTAGACCGCCGGGTCTGTTGTGTTAATGCACTGCCGCAGATTTGTAATTAAATTGTTGCTCGTGCCCGATTTGCGTCACTGATATGTAGATATCATTTTAGGCGGCATTGCTGGAATCCTTCCTTGGTAATGCCAGCTATTGCAACAGTGGTTATTCTATAGCGTGGTCTGACAATCTGTCTGCATCAGGGGCTGCGGAACCTACGTGGCAAGGATGGTGAATTCCAACCCCACCTTTGTTCTGATGCCTTTTGTCATGAAATTACATCAAATTACACAGACGAGCACCTGTGTTTTCAAACATTTTTCTAGGATAACTCCCCGTGACCTTTGGCCTACCATAAATGCATATTTCGCCCCCAAAATGCTGCTATGTTTTCTCTATTAGTTCATCAGCAGCCAGGTTAAAAAAGTAGGCGGACCGGAAGTTGTAATTTTCTGACAGACACTGCAAATTGTCAACTGAAGAGATTTTGGTTGCTCATAATTTTAGTTGTGCTGTTAACTTTTTTGAAAACGAGTTTTTTGAAAGCCCCAAATGTTGCAGTTTTTGGACACCATTTTTCCGACAGACCAAAATTTAGGGGAGGGTTGAGGTATCTCCCCCTGCCACGACGCTACTGACAGCAACGCTGATTTTTGTAATAAATATTTTCAATTACCGTTATGGTCACACTCACCTTTCAACGTTTTTAGAAAGAAGAAGCCCAGCTGTCGCTATGGAGGGCCGACCGTACGCAGGTGTCGGAAGGCCAGCAAATGATTTTGTCATGTGAAAGGCCTTATGTGACTTTGTATTAGACTATTAGTGTTCAATAGGAACCTTGGTCTTATCTCTCACCGTTTCAGTTTCATTCAGCCACAATAGCGCGTACTGACCTTCAAGGTCATCCAAGGTCAATAATTTTTGTGTCATCTGAAAGGCAATATGCGGCTTCCTATTAGTGATCAATGGCAACCTAGGCTCTATCTCTCAGCGTTTAGCCACAATGCATACGTAACAGAGTAACAGACAGACGGACAGAAAACTCGTAGCAAAGGGTCAGACCTTTAAGCTTACAGCTTGACGGTCAGCCCAAAAGTAATTAAACGTAAAACGTTTTTTGTAAAAAAAACCTTTGCATATGTCTATTACAGCTATACTAAATAGGTAAGTTTTAGTTTCAGGCTGTAGAGGATCTAAACATAGCCATAGCGTAGGCTATGTACATGATGGGCTGGTTGTACACTCAATTTTAATCTGTTTAATGAATGATGGCAATTTTTTGTAAAAAATATATAGGCTGTATGTACGCCATCTAAAAAAACTGTCACACTTTGTCCCACTCCGTATCTTCACCAAATATTAACCGATTTTCTAAATTTTTCACTGGAACACTCTGTGGACAATTTGCAACAAAGTAGTTAGTAAATATCTCACCACAACTTAACTGTGTTGCTACACTACCTTATGAAATATAAATATTCAACAATCACTAATCAAATTAAATACATCACAAAAACTTTTCTTTGGAAACAATTTTCCACGAATTTGCATATTGAAATTAAATTTTGTTTAGTTTTGAATACATAGCCAGCCTTTGTAAACAAAAACAAATGATGTTATTGCGAATAATGGTTTTTAATGCGTTGACAAAATACCGGCATTGTAGCATGTCATTCAGCAACAAAGACGAGGCAGTGATTAAAAAATGTACCAGTTGAAAGAATACAGTTTGCAGAGGATACTGACAGAATTTTTGAAGACAAACTGCAAAAAGTAAGGACTGGGTATTTCACCAAAAAGATTTGAAAAACGCGAAGCACTGACCAAAGGCCTGACGCTGCAGAACGAAAAACGTGCATAACTGAAAAAAATGGGACCACTGTGGACGAACTGCTAGACCCAGTAAGCCAGGAAGACCAAAAACAAACGTATCTTTCAACACACAAGATACCCAAAGAGATGGTTCTGACACATCGTAGCATGATCGTACAGATCATTCACTGCGATCTATGGTCTGACGTATTTTGTTCGTTTACCAATGTGTGTTGCTTATTGCTAGTTTTTCTTACATTTATATTTTACAAGGTAGTGTAACAACACAGTTAAGGTGTGGTGGGATATTTAATAGTCACTTTATTGCCAAGTGTCCGGAGACTGTGCTTGTAAAAAAATTGAAAATCGATTAATATTTCGTGATGATATAGAAATAACAAAGTGTGACGTTTTTTGAGACACAGTGTAGCAGGGCCTATGATCTTCCCCTAAGAACTGGAGGCAGTCCCCCCTCCTTTACCTTCCCCTTCCTCCCCCACTTTCCTTTTTCTTCCTCCTTTCCTTC
>Ga0209367_1010027_pt1 | contig 12752 bp, 11 predicted proteins | sample WorMetLIZISLAND2_FD_187412 | JGI IMG/M metagenome (GOLD analysis project Ga0209367, IMG submission 187412) | Marine gutless worms symbiont microbial communities from Max Planck institute for Marine Microbiology, Germany - Olavius geniculatus... ... | reverse complement strand
AACTAAAGTCAGCTTGTAAGGACGCCATATGCATAGCCCCATCTAAGGTTACCCAAATGATTTTTGCTGTTTTAGAGGACTGATATCATCACATCGTCCTTACACACAGTTGTAAACTGGTAAGTTATTTTTACATATATTTAACACAAACGATCACTCGTGGCGGAAGTAACTGTTATTTTCATGCTGTGTCTGACAGGTTACAATGATGACTGGTTATCGCCTGCTGGTACTGATGACGACGATGATGGTGACATCTTATGCCAGCTGTTCGTATAGCCTAATTACAGTGTCGTAGACAAGGGGGGCAGGCCCACGCAATCCTCCAGACAAAACGTAAACTTACATTCAAACTGCACTAAATTTGCCAATCTGGTCAGTTCATTCTCAGGAAAATAATTAAAATTGTTGCCACCAGATCTCATCTTTTAAAGCTAAAATGAACCAAATTCGATTTCGGCTGCGGCTTCTCCTTAGACCCCGATAGGGGAGCTCACAGCACTCCCCCAGACTCCCTAGCTGTATTTTAAGGGTCCTACTTCTAACGGAAAGAGGGAAGAGAAAAAGGGAAGAATAGAGAAAGGGACATGAGGGGTAAAATGGAGAGGAAAAGGAAGGGCCGAAAGGAAAGGTAAAAAGAGAGAAGAGAGATGTGGTCCCTCAAAAGTGAAATTTTTTTTTGCCTACGCCACTGCCTAATGATTTTTTTGAGAATTTTATTTTTTTTATGTCAACAGACTTCATTCGTTATTTTCAAAATTAGCTACAAAACTTTGTGACAATGAAGCGACTCGAGCTTCGCAGTTAATTTTAATACAGCAAGTTGTGCATGCCACTGGTTAATGGATGTCGTCAACGACGCGTTGTTCAGCAGGCGTTGGTACAAAATATCGCGTTGACGTTAAATGACGTCACCAAGACTCAGAAAAACAAACTAGGCCACCAAACAGAAATACTCCAAATTTATAATACTACAGGGTGGGCCAGAAAAAAACGTTCCACTTTACTTTTGTCCATATCTTTGCCAATTATTGTCCGATTGTCAAAATTCTTACACTGGCACACTCTGCAGACAATTTGCAATAATGCGATTATTATAGATCCCACCACGTGTAAATGCGTCTCTACACTACCTTGTGAAATATCAATGAAATATGCATACATAACGATAATAACAAACAAACATTTTGGTAAAATTGAAAAAAACTTTAGACCAACACTGCAGTGAATGGTCTGTATGACACTAGACTGTGTGGGTATAACAGTCTAGTGTTATACGAATCATTCATCGCAACGTTGGTCTGAAGCGTTTTTTCATTTACCTAAATTTTTGTTATTATCGTTAGTTTTTGCGTACATTTCTATTTCACAAGGTAGCGTAGAAACGCATTTACCGTGTGGTGGGATAGGTGGTATATATAGTAATCACATTATTGCAAATTGTCTGCTAGGTGTGCCAGTAAAAAAATTTTGAAAACTGGTCAATTGGCGAAGATATGGACGAAAGCAAAGTGGCGCGTTTTTTATGGCCCACGGTGTAGAACGATGTTAATGTTTGACGTTGAGTACTATGGCTAAGATAAAATAGTGAAGTTGTAGGCCCCTATAATATAACTCTTTGGCTAAAGATTCAAATTTAACAAGGTAGTGTGGCAACAGATATGAGGTGAGGTGGAATCGTTTGCACATACTTGTTCGTAGTTTATAACTAAATGCAAAACTGAAAAATATTGATATCAAGCCATGGGACAGGGTGTACTTCTGCAACATCTCGAACGTGACAATGTTATATTTTGTTATATTATTATTAGTACACAGTAGTGTTGTGTGCTACCTGAAATTAGAGCCACGATATTGATACCGTCTCAGGTATTAAGTATCGCGATACCACCGCGGTACTGGAAGTTCATATGAAACGTTGGTCGATAGGCCCGTCCAGAGGGGAGGGGGTAAAGTTGTCCCGAGCCACACAACGTTTGAGTGACAAGCTTTAGGCCTAATGTGATGTGCTTTTTTCGTTGCTGTCACGCAGTGTGCAGTAGTTGTCAACAATAGAGCGATTCTGCACAGTATCGAAACCGGTATCGTCATGATACTTGGCGGTATTGTGGTACCGCGATATATCGAGACCTCTTTGATACTGGTATTGAAACATTGTACTCGCGATACTTATCGAGGTATCGCACAACACTGGTACACAGGTGGTCAGGCATATAGTCACAGGGGCCGTTTGGACATCTAGGCAACCTTTATAAACTAGGCCGCTGAACACTTTCATGAGTTGAGCACATTTGGTTTGAGCCTGATTGGCGTCAGACTTCGTTATTTGTCATTTCCTGATAAATCAGAAAAGAAGTAAACTTTATCCAGGTTTGGAAGTTATATGTACGCTGGGCCATAGTCTAGGTCGGTCTCCCTGCAGCCTTAAGCTGTTAATGTCTATCTATTTACGTGTTAATGTTCACTAAAACGACTACGCCAGTTGTTGAGCATTATGATTATGTTTCACACAGGTTCACTTAAGGGCCGCATGGTGCATTATGGCAACGAAGAAGATGATAAAGATAACAACGACGACGACAAAACTGTAGCAAACGACAAAAAAGAAGACGATGAAAGTGCAGCAACGAAAGATAAATAACTCAAGAAACTAACTGAGATGATATTGAAGAAAATGTGCAAAAAGAACTCAGAAGAGCGCAAAACAATAGAGAAAGTACTTCAACAGCTAATTGAAATTCTACTACAGGCTGACAGTCAGAAGCTGTTGAAAAAGAGCTGCGGAGATTAGCTGACAGATGCTGCTTAGGTAGGGCAATAAGATAAATTCAGCGTGAAAATGCTGAAGTTGACTGGGTGTGGGTGTTGCTATGCGTATTTACAGCTTTCTCAAGCTCTAACTAAATAAAATCATAAGACCAGTGCTTGGTGTTTTTTTGTAGTTTTAATACAACTAAGACTAGTGGTAGTACAAGTACAAGTTCTAGTACAAGAAAGCCCAGATATTGCCAGGACACTGTGTGACATATTTTGGCGTTATGTGTGAAAATTAAAAAAAAATACTGGTAATACAGTAGCAGAAGCAAACATGTTCAACACGGAACACAAACTATAGTTTCTGGAGGTATAAGGCTTATGCAGATATTATGTTTTTAAGAAAAGACATTACACAACAGTTGGTGCTTGTGCTTCTCATGGTTGTGAAGTAATTTATGCAGAAAAATGCAGAGTGCAACATATTTTACTACAAAATGAGCCCATATAAAACTGAATTTTTAACAAAGAACAGCAATATGATGGAATCTTTACGTATAAGCATGCCTGTAATTGTATCTGCTAACAGTACTGTACAGTGGCATCATGGAGGGCAAAAAGCAGACACTTTTCTGACAGACACTGTGAACTTCAGGCAGAATTCCAAATTTCTGATGTAAGAAATTATTGGTGTTCAAAATTTCGATTTGGGCCCCAAATTTCCCCAGAATGGTTTTTAGCCTCAAATTTTGGACTTTTGTAGTACAATTTTCCGACAAGAAAAGATTTTCCGACAATTATCCAACAAACAAAAAAATTAGGGGGTCCTGCCCCCACCCCTCGTCCATGACACCACTGGTAGTGTAGTAAGTACTGGCAGCGTAGTGAGCCTCGCCAAACAATAAGTTCTACCATGCAAAAAACATTCACAGTTCTGGTTACACATACGTCAGTCATGCAAATTTCAGTAACGCTGAAGTTTCAGTAACCAGGCTCTAACGGAATGCGTGAAAATGAAGTCGTGTTTTCTTTGATACAGTCCGCCAGTGATTTATGGCAGAAAACGAAATTTGATCTCAGTTAATGATAAACATACATGAATCATATTTTATATACTAGAAAGATGTTGCATGCAGTACGGTAACCACACAATGAATATAAAAACAAATAAAAGCAGCCGCAAACAGCTGACAATACACTACGACCGTTGGTAATTTAACATTCACAGACCACAGACAAGATACAACCACACCACACAATGTCAGCATGACTTCATCACAACCACGATAACACATGACAAACAAATACATAATACTCTGCAAGTTTCTATTAATCATCTACAGTGACAAGGAGAGGCGTATTTAGAATGTGAAAGGGGCTACGGCCCTACGTTTCAGATCTACATTTTCAAAAGTGCGTGCTCAGAATTGCTTGATCTGATCCAAACTGCAAATTACTTACCATACTGCTAATTTCTTCACTTTCAAAGAGGGCCTGGGTGCAAGAGCCACTCCCTAAATACACCTCTGACGACATCTCGCAGCTGTCAACATTCAGTCTTGTGTTTTTGTTTACACACTTTGTTCACAAGTCACGACTAACATCAATGTCAGCATAATGAGAACTATGAATCGGCCTCGGCACCACCTTCTGCGAACACTTCAGGTTTATGGCCGCCGTAGAACTCATCAATGCACAGATGACAGCTCCAGCTTCCTGCAAATACACGACATCAAATAACCGTCGAAACTTTTACTCTTTTGTTCACTCATAATTGCCAGTAATTCTCAGTACTACTGCTATCACTCAGTAGCTAGCTTGCGGCTTTTTTTCTTGCTTTTCCTTTCTCAAAATGTTTATTTTCCATTCTTATAATCATACTGTAACTTTCACGTGTTTGTGGCTTCTTGCAAACTCTGCTTCTCCCACTAAAACTGTGGGGTCTTCCCCCTCCATTCTTCCACCAGTCCCAGGGCTGTAAATCTCTTGTGTTTAACGATTTGTTCACAATCAATCTCCGAGCATTCCGGCCTTCTACCATTCCCATTAGCTGACAAAATGCCAGCCTTTTCTACATCATATCACTAGTTGTCTTCAACTCAAGTCATCGGATTACCATTAATCTGTGGCACTCTGCTTTATCAGCATTATCCAAGTATTTGCATATTTTATGGTGTCATCTTTGTAGATCACAAAAGTACGAGCTGCTGAAACAAATCACTTTGAAAAATTTAGACCCAAAATGATTAAACCCATATTACAGAACATTATCATTCACAGCATAATCATCACACTTATCGTATCAAAATTCTGACACAGACACAAAAAAACAATAATAACCAAACCATAATAAAGCAATAATAATATCAACACCAAAATATACCATGTATAACAGTACTATAAAAAAAACTAAACCCACTGATGTAAAAGACTTACCTTCAGGTGGCTCTGACAGCGGTGGGCTTAGACAGTACATATGATAGCCACGGTCGCAGTCGTCACAAAACAGCAACTGGTCCTGACACCACAACAGCAACATAAATGCATATACATCAACAAAGCTTCGAACACCACATGGACCATGGCTGGAAAATCGGTTTAATAAAAAAAATAAAAAACATCAAAACTGCAAATTGTAGGCTATCTGCAATTTAATAGAAACAATACTTAATTGGAGTGCTAAAATCTACGTTTAATGCTCTGCAGGCTACCTAGGTCTATCTCCAGCCATTTTGATACAATTTATTCTTATAATGTGTGCCACAGCCTGAAGTTGCAAAAAATTCACTAAAACTCATTATTTTGGGAGTTCAAGGTCATCAATGTTGATACCCCTAAAAAGCTCGTCACCAGTGCTTTTTACGAGAAGCAGCATGTCTGTGCTTATCTGCAAATGTTTTCACGCTAAACAAGCCAATAGCGGTAAAATAAAAACTTCTTAGGGGGTTCCCCTCTTTCATGCCCTCGTTCGAGGTGAACCCCCTCACTCAGGGGCATAAAATTTTGTCACAAAAAACCTACAGCCTTTGGGGCAGCCCACAGTAAAGAATATGTGACCCTAGCTTGCAACTTTATGAGAAGGCTGCAGAATGTTACGGACTGACAGACGGACATCTAGGCTATAGCTAAGACATGCAAAACATTCTGCTGTTGTGCGTAAAAACTGTAAGATATATTACTCTGAAAACACGGTACAATTAACAGATGGGCAACTTCTACTTTGGTTGGATCTGTATGTTGTAATCTAGTAGTACTATGCCATTTTCTTCAACGCAGCACATGCCCACCTATGCAGCTCAAAAATAAACGAAAAAATATCGGCACTGTAAGTGGGGCTAATGGAATACATGCTTTAACCACTTATCACAGACTCAGTCTAGACCAATAAGCTTCGTACACTCTGTTAAATTTTCTCCCATAAACTCACAAATAACTGGGTTACATTGGTAATGACAGTTTGATTCAGTACGCACAGACTAGCGCATAAAGTGACAAATACGTTACGCAACATGAAAATTAACGTAAGTACTCTCCATGCAAACTTAACAGTTCACACTAAACACATATTTATAAAAAAACTAAACACTGTAAACAACATGCATGATCTGAAGATGCGAACAAAACATACAGTGCCCAAAATAACCTTTGAAATATTGCTTAAAACCACAAATTTTACATGCAAAATACCATTTTATCTACGGTTATAAACTTAATGCATCCTATCCGTGGTTTTACTCTCAATAACATGGAATAAAAATGTATTAAGGTCATCATTTTACTAGCTTGCTGTTATGCCCGGGAAGAAAAGCTTCACAAAAACCGAAAATGGCACGAAGATGAAAGCAGTCAGACAGATATCCACAACAAACATACATAAGGAACTAAAGAGACACCAGTGTAAATGTAAATGGATAAACCAACCCATCAGAATAGCATGACAGAAATTACAGCAGTGCAATAAAGACATGTCACTTAAAGATGACTTACATCATTGTCTGAAGTGCCGCAAATACCACAGGACTTGCACTCGATACACTGCCATGGATACTTCTTCACTGAGATAATCATATTTGGCGTAAACTGTAGACAGCTTGGATGCCCTGTAATAAGATTTGCAAACCACTCATACACAGCACAGGGTGGGCCAAAAAAGCCGGACCTGTTTGAGCATTGACAACTCAGCAATGGATAGCAGTAGAAAGACGTGTGATACGTCAAAAGTTTCAGAATACTGTAAAGAATAAACGACAAAGTTACATAAAAATAAAATAAAATAGTAAAGCATCAAAATACTTTTTGCCTAATTTGTATCAATATTTATCACCCCTGAAATTCTGCCAAATTTGACTGTAACATATGGCGTAACATAAACTAAAATCGTAAACATGGATATTTGAGCTTTTATAACTTAGCGATGTTTATTGATGGAAAGGCGCGTAGTATGCCAAAAGTTTCAAAAGTGTATACAGAAAAAGTGTACAACTTGCATGTCTCAGCATTTAAATATTCTTTGCCTGATTTACACAAATCTGCCCCACCCCTAAAATCATGCTACATTGGCAGTGATGCATGAATTTAAGTTGATTTTCATTCAGCATACAGTGAAATATCAACAATCACTAACACATACGTTGAGTTTAGATGAAATTCGACATAGGCAGTTGCCCAGCTTTTGCATTCATAACCGTCATCAGTCCTTTTAGACAGCTGATCGAGCGCTAGAGTCAATGTGCTCAGGATCAGCTGAGCCCAGCATTCAATTAACACATGTTTTAGCTGGTCAGTTACTGAAATTTTGTGACCATGCTATCTGTTGCAATGCTCCCACACTGAATAGTTCACAGAATTTAAATTTAGCCTTTTTAGCAATGACTTTTTGAGTTCAATGAAGTCAGGCACACGAGAGTGCAGGCAAATGCTTAATTTCAGAGGTAATGAAGATTTACACAAATTAAGCAAAGAATATTTAAATGCTTCACTATGCAAATACGTCGTTTATTCCTTACAGCATTCTGAAACTTCTGACATATCACACGTCATTCTATCATTAACCATCGCTAAGTTATCAACACTCAAACAGGTCCAGTTTTTTTGGCCCACCCAGTAGATGCACACCAAATATTACCAGATTTCTGCAATGCGACTAAATAACATGAAAACACATGCAAATCACGTCTGTAATAGAAACAACCCGTAATGGGTCGCTATCAAGTCATTTGTGCTCTGACAGGCAAACTATCTCAGTATATAACTATCCACCCAGGTTAACTCAGCATTCCATTTCTGTGGGGTAGGTAATCATTTATCTGCCTGTCTGTCTGAGGTTCACAGCGTTCACCAAAATCGGGCAGCAGACAACACTGGGTGATACCATGCGCAGGTAACACTTTGCAGCTGTTAGATAGACTTCCTATAAAGAGCTTGATACACTTATAACCTTTTAACTTTCAACGTACATCATCAAAAAAAGATACATACATTCGCTACACCTAGAACATGTTCTTGATTCTTGTTAGTACATCAAATTTGTAAGACACAAACACACAACAGACAGTGAACCAGCAAAACCTACCACATCGGCCGCAGTCAGCGCATGAAACCATTTCTTCACACTTGCCAGTCTTCTTGTTCTCCATCTCGTCTCCAAGGCAGAAGTCGCAGTACTTACTGGTGCTGACTGTCTTGCTGGAGGCCGCTGCTGACGCTGCACTCATTGACAGTGCCACAGCAGCCGCACGCTTACTCACTGCTGCAATTCAACACCAAATCGTCAGACAATCGGCATCAAAGAAAAACTTCAGAATGCAGTATTGTATCCAGCAGCTGTCAGACAATGTGCGGAAAGTGGAAGGTGGGTAGTAATGCACAAGAAACGACGAGAGAAAGTTCTATGTCACGAGCACAATGACCACGACACAAGACCACCAACACACACCACAACACATGGACACAGCAAGACACATGGACACACAGATGCTCTGACCATCAGCTGCGGCGAACGTCGAAGGTCTTGGTGATGGCAGTGACATGCCAAGGTCGTCATCGAGCGGAGCAAGTTTGTTGTGTGAGTGACTGAGATGGTAAGTTAAGCCGGGACGAGTCTTGTAACGTGCACCACAAGCTACACCATAATTATAACATCTTTACCACGTGTTGCAGCCAATGGCTGGGTTAAAAACACAAAAATACCAGCCTAAAAGTTAAAAATGTATATCACAAAATACACAAACGCATAAAACTTATTAAACAGTTAAGACAGTTGCATCCCATCCTGGAGGAGCCATAAGTTCACTTTTATTTTAACCATCTGCACTGAAACTGTTTTTATGCTGGCAAAACTGAGCACACCATTGACCATGCACACCTGACTCAAGTGCCAGAGACTTCAGCTTATTGAAGTCTGCACTCAACCCTGAAAAAGTAGAAGAAGTGAAATTTAGCTAAACAATGATCCTGCAACAATGTTTATTTGATTTCACAAAAAAAGTCTAAACCCACCTTCACAGGAAAATGGTTTTTCTCGCTCTGCTGCTATCTCTGATTCTCGATCTTTCTTGCGACCGCGTGCTGCTGAAGAACTGCCACTTGATCCACCGCCACTCACGCCTGGCCGCTGCAACAAAGCATTCCATGCAAAACTTGTCATTATTAACTCAGCATATTATATACACTGCTCGTAAAAAACACTCTATTATTACGTGCAAAAAATGGGAACTGCTACAGCAATTCTGTAATATGGAAGCAAGTTGTTACGAAAACTTATAATTCTGTTGAATGAATCAGATTTTGGTTTATTGTATGCTTGTTAAGTCATTAGAACTTTTACGGAGACAACAACTGAGCATTACGCAACAATTTGGAGCATCTGCATTTTACATGGTAGTGCATAGACATAAACAAGACGAGGTGAACAATGAGTGTGCCTTACATATTTCTATCGTCTTGGCTATCTGTATGCCAAAAATTGTCAAATTTGGTGGAGATCTGACGAAGTTCTGACAAAAACAAGTTAGTTTTTTTTGGCACACCCTGTAGTTTCTGGATCTATAAAGCTTTTCCATCAATTTTACACGGGTCACCCCAAGCAAGAGGGGGGTGGGAAAAATTTGCGATTTTTGGCCAATAAGTCGCTGTATCTCAGCAAGGGTGCGAGATAGGGCCTAGGTTACTATTAATCACTAATAGGAAGTCATACACGAGCTTTCGATGGCCACCGAAAGCAATGACCTTAAACATTAAAATAGGGGTTTCTATGGATTTTTTTGGAGATTTTGAGCTGCAAGACACATTTCAAAAGCGGATTGTGCAGAATTCACTACAGATAGACCAAGACATGCTGCATATGAAATTTTCAGCATTGAACGTAGATTTCAACGACCTAAGTCTTGACCATCTAAATTCAAGGAAACCTGCGCAAGAGGGCGTTGTGTTTGACTAGGCGATTTTATAGATGGCGTAAAAAGTAACAGCCATACTGTCGCGTACCACAGTCCCCGCTTCCTGCTCAGCTAATAAACACTAGGGAGCACTGAATATTCATGACATGGCAGCGCCATGGGTAACAGGCCGATTTATGAGGGCGAAAAATGTAACAGCCTGTGTAACAGCAGCACTGTCATGGCACACTGAATATTCACGAGCAGGCAGCGCCATTGTATGGAGGGCAAAAGACGTAACAGCCACAGCTGATGCAATGGCTGCTGTGATAGTGGACTGGACTGGATTGTGAGCATGGATGAAAAAATTGAGAACTCATTGTTTGGTCTGCAGTTTATTAGCGCATGTCATGTGAACTTGTAAGTTCTACATCTATTAAACTTACACTGCTCACCTAGACCCCTTAGCTGGAATATACCTTATCGGCCCTTCGAGCCTCCATAATAGGCCCTTTGGGCCTATTACGGATTCCTCTTTTTGGTTTTCAAATGCTGGCATGTATGAGATAAACATGAATATGCTGCCTATCACAACAAGCACTAGCGACAAGCTTTTTAGTCTACTGATAACATCAATGATTTTGAAAGACCCTTAACTTCAAAAATAAGGGGTTTTATTGACTTTTGAAATCTTCGGCTGTGGCGCACACTTCAAGAGTGAATTGCAACAAAATGGCTGGAGATAGACTAAGATAGTTGGCGAACAGGAACTGCTATAGGCTTTCGCACGTTTCATGAGCATTAGCTCAAATTTCTTGTTTTCACTATCACAACAGCAGAAAAACTACACACTTTCTACTGTGATAGCAAACACATAAATCTTGAGGTTGTGAAAATCAATTATTCCCACATCTGGTGATGGGTTGTAGTTACACTACCTTAAAATTATTTAAATTAAATTATACACAGCTGAAATGAAAAAAAGTTGCAGTTGCAAGACCCACTACCTCCTGATCTCAAGTCGGGTAACATACTGAGCACGCTCCACACAAATGATTGTTACATTTCACACATCACATTACATTATTACTCCATAAAGTACATTATTATTACTTTTTTGTCTTTGCGACGAGTTTTTCTCTTAATGTAGGTCTCTTCAAAGTCGCTGCTGTCTGAATTGCGTTGGTCAATCTCCCCGGCATCTAGAGGCTCACTGAGGTGTTCCCAGTCATACTCGTCACGGTGAGCAGGTGCCCCGGATGTACCAAACGACGTCGCTACACTTGTTGACTCGTCCATGTCCTTTGAGTCACTGTCGATGGACGCTGAGGCATTGTCTAACATGCTCGCCTGTGTCACGTCTATAACACATGACACAACTCAGACTATCATGTCAAGTCAATTAAGATGGAGACACGGCCTAGTTGTTGCTAGAGAAAACGGATGATAACTGCCTGTCACTATAAACTTTTCAATACATTTCACGTTTTATTTACCTATTTAATATCGAGGTTGTTCTACTTCCACTCTCAGCAAATAAATAAGAAACTGTTTTGATAAACATGCATGCAAATAGATACTTTGTGTTGCAAACTGCGACCAAGCCACTGCAGATAGTGACATGGTTACTACTGACAGACTACAGAAACTTACGAACGTTTAATATGCTCGATAGCAGAATGCTTCGTGCGTCTTAGCCATGGCCTGGGCGTCTGTCACATCACTGAGCCCTATCAAAACTGTGCAAGCTAGGATCACAAAATCTTCACTGTTGGCTTCCCCCCATTTTTCACGACAAAATTTCGAGCCCCTGGGTGAGGGGGTGCCCCTGAAACGAGGGCGTCAAATAGAGGTACCCCGTAAAAAGACGTTATTTTGCCATTACTGGCTCGTCTAGTGTGAAAACCGTTGCAGATAAGTACAGACATGTTGCTTATCATAACAAGCACTAGTCACGCGCTTTTTAGTTTTATCAACATCGATGACCTTGAACGATCATGAACCCTCAAAATTAGGGATTTTCATGAATTTTTCATGATTTTGGGCTGCAACGCACATTTTAAGAGTGAACTGCGCCAAAATGGCTAGAGTTAGACCCAGATAACCTGCAAATAAAATTTTCAGTATTAAACATAGACTTTAGCAGTCCAAATCCTGACTTCTTCAGTTCAAAAAGGCCTGCGCATGTGGGCGTCAAGAAGGTTACCCACCTAAAAATGGTTATCGTATTGCTATTGGCTCATGTAGCGTGAAAACGATTGTAGATAGGTACATACATGCTGCTTATCACAACAAGCACTGGTGATGGGCTTTTTAGATTTATTAACATCGATGACCTTGAATGACCTTGAGCCTGAAAGGTCCGTGGTCACCAAAATTAACATATACATTTTATCCATTTTCCTGAAAGTGCAGAATTTTATGATAACTTTGACAGTAATATCGGTGCCCAGCGTTCTGTCAACATGGAAAAATTAACCTTTGAAGTCGACGATCTACGAAAACAACGTAGAAAAAGCGCCGCCATGATGACCTGCGGTGACGTCATGAGTTTAGCCTATAGACGTCATGAATTAATATTCATGACGTCTATAGGCTATGGCCTAGCCTAGAATGATGACG
>Ga0209367_1010025_pt1 | contig 12754 bp, 6 predicted proteins | sample WorMetLIZISLAND2_FD_187412 | JGI IMG/M metagenome (GOLD analysis project Ga0209367, IMG submission 187412) | Marine gutless worms symbiont microbial communities from Max Planck institute for Marine Microbiology, Germany - Olavius geniculatus... ... | reverse complement strand
ATATTCAGACATTTCACCTCTTGACTTAATGCTGTTCTACTTGCACCTTATTATGAGTTGATGAGTGACTAAAAAGTACCGTGTAAAAGTGTTTAAATAATTGTTCGTTTCTACGGGAGTTGTAACCAGCAACGTTGTTCTATTATCACTACTAGATCTACGATTACAGGCGTGATTACAGACTGAAACAATTCCTACTTTTAGGCCTACCACTGTAAAAGGAAGAATTACGACCGGGGGGAAGAATGTCCGGGGGAAGAATGTCCGGCATTCGTTTTGTCACACAGTCGCAGTTACAACTGAAGTCGGGGGCGGCCTCCCTTATCGCCCCTAAGCTTCGTTACGCCAGCGGTAGAAAGACAGACAAGGTCTGGGTGTGTTAGTTCTCGTGTGCCCGCGCTGCTCATTATAACGATGATAATGACGTCATTAGCTGACACACGATTCCCCTGTTAGCGATAGTCTCCACACCAGCTGTTAAGACTTTGAGCCTTAACGGCTGACTTAGGGGTTTAAACCGATAAGACGTCTGTTGCTGGTAGTAATTTTTGAGACCCAAACCGACGGCAACGACCTTTACCTGAGTCGTAACGACAAACGTGAAACTATCGTTTTCCAATAGGCCTACAGTCACATAATGTGTATTGTAAACTACAATAAAAATGGAATGCATTAATGTACAGCGTAGTATAAAACGCAAATCAATGTGCAGGGGGACCTAAGACAACTACGAAATGCACAAAAAGCCGATTTCAATTATTTTAATGTGCAACCTAAACCCCAATTGTGTGATTGTGTGTGCGTGTATTGCATTCTTACAGTGTCTTTTAATAAACGAATATTGTATATTGCATTGTAATTTCAGTGCTTTTAGCCGCTATATTTTCAAGGTGTTTAGAAACAAGCAAAGATGTCGACACGGTTTGTGCTGACGTGTATGCGGCCGAAGTTTGTGAAATGTTGCCGAGAGATCAAAAACGGCAATATTCTACCAACTAAGGGGAAATTTTTTTAATGTGGACGGACGACAATAATCACTGTTTGTTTTGTTATACCAGAAAACCAAAACAAAACATTTAAACACACGCGGGCATCAAAAACGGGTACAAACTAGTCGCGGTGACGTCAGGTGACTTCAGCAGCTACCAGGAAAATTCAATACTCGGTACGTTAAAAAACAGATCAGTCAAACAAAAAACCTGGCTTCTCGTATGAAACGGAAATCAATGCTTGTCGCTGTGCACGTTTTATTTTTAAATCACGAAAATCTATAGGCAGATAGGCAGGTCTGAGGTAACACATCAACATTTCACAAGTACCGATACTGCGAAATAAATTTTAAGCGAAGTGACAGATTTATTTCAGCTTCTTCTGCAGTTTATCGTTGAACGTAGCTGTTTTTATGGACCATGTGAAAATACAGGTACATGATGTGATCAGTTCGTGGCTATGCAGCCTATATGCGTGCATGCATCGTTACGTGACAACAGTGACACTTAAGTGACCTCGCAGTTCTTTTAGTATCTGGAATAGGCCTACTTCAATTGGGCTAATAATCTCTTATCCGTAATGTAAACAGGTGCTTTACGCCAAACTAAAAAGGTTTACTCGATTATCCCTAACGTTGCCTACGCTAAAATCTAGGCCTACTAAAAAAAAATTTGCGATTACAGGCCTACACGTTTAGTGTAGGCCCTATTATTAAAAAAGTCCGAATTTACCATAAGGTCTATTTGCATTTAAGTTTAACAAATTTAAGTATATTTTTTGTTATGATTTTTGTCATGATTTTTGCTGATACGCCTACTTTGTTTTCTTGAAACAAGATTAGTCATCCCAAATTTATTTATCACTAAGCTTTGCTTATTGTCATCGAAATGCCGCTTACGTTACAAAGAAAACAAGACCAGACAATATAGATTTTTGTAAATCGCAAAAAATAAATTATTATTTTGTATCTGTTAGTTGATGCTGATGTCGTGTAGCAGCTTTGGTTTTCGTATTTTTTAAAATTTCGCGTTTATACGGCCATGTTATTTGAATTGAAGCGATTGGTTGATTGTCAGCTAATGTCACGCAAAATCCACCGCAAATTATGCATGTCCACCGCATCCATCACACTTCCCGCAGTTTACTTCAAGCATGAACCGTAAACTTATCCACCACAGTCTGCTGACATTGCTAGACTGCCCTCGCGAATTAATGGCTTTTCACTGTTAACGGATTTGTTAAATCCCAATGAACTGAATAAACGAATATTGATTGATTGATCGATTATAGTTTATCTGCTTTCTTGTTTTTAGTACTTTGATAGATAATTTTCTATTTGATAGTGTAGACTAAAACCGCTCAGTTTTAAAACGCACCATTAATAGGCCTTTTTTGATCGAAGAGCTGGCGTGCGTTAATGCTGATTGGGCTCCAGGCGCTGCAGTTTAGAGAGATGCGTGTGGTAAGCTTATGTCATTACAGCGTATGTAGTCCTATATAGTCCGAATACCGAGCTCATCAGCCTCACCTGCGTTAAACGTGATCTCTAAAGGAACGCTGATATACTGCGAAATAACAACCAACATCTCAGGTAATGACAGTCGATCGTTTCTTAAGTTCTTATTTTTTGCAATTGTGATGTTGGTGAGAAATAAACGAAAAACACAGCTGCTGATGAATTAACGACTTTTAAGAAGCGTTTAAATATTGTTTTTTTTTTCAAATGTCGTGACGCGATACATTCTAATTACTGTAATAGGGGTGTTTACACGATCCAACAAACGTCCAGCAAACTTCCAGCAAAGGTATTCAAAATACACGTGCTAATGCTGGACGTTTGCTGGATCGTGTAAACATCCTATAAGAGTAAATCTGGGACAGTGTAACAACGTTCTGGACATTAAAATCATTGCTCGCTCGTGCTAACTGCTGTTTTTGGTCAATGGGGCGTATTTGAGAAGAAGGGGCGCTGCCGACGAAAAAAGTAAACAAAAATACATAAAAACGAAATATACATATTAAAAAATAAGTTTGCTGAAACTAACTTATTTTGCCCTCTACTCCTTCTTCCACGTTTAAATACACCCCGACTTCATCAGTGGCTTGGAAACACAGCCGCACCCCCAGATTTTTGGGGCTAAAACCACCACTGGTAATCTGTATTTAGTTGTCTAAATAACAAAAACAACGTATCTGTATTGTAACGAATGCGTTTTACTGTAACACGTGCTTGAAACCATTTTGCGTGCAGCATACGATAAAATGACTGAAGAAACTTTCGCCACCACCCCGCACCTGTCCGTTGCCATGACAACAGCACGCGACTACGATACTCCGACAGGAAGCGGAAATACTCTGACGTCATCGTCGTCACGTGGACCCGATTTTATGTTTCGGTGCGCAATCGTGATCATTGGCATTATAGGAGCAGCGGCCAATGGGCTTGTCCTTTACGCCATGGTTGCTTCGAAACATCACAAGAAACAGTTGCTGATATTCAACCAGAACGTATTCGATCTTTGCAGCTGTCTGCTTCTTGTTATAACCTACACACTGAAGCTGTGCGACATCTACCTTATTGGAACGCTTGGCTACTGGCTGTGTATGATACTACTCAGCGAAAACCTTCTTTGGTGTACAGTTAATGGTTCGGTGATCAATCTTCTCAGTATTGCCATAGAACGCTACTTGAAAGTGGTTCACCCGGCCCTGGGTAAGAAATTGTTGCGGAAATGGGTTCTTCGTGCCGTAATAGCACTCACATGGCTCGGATCGGCTACCTACAACTCGGCTGTGGTGTTCACTACAAGCAGAGTGATAGACGGAGTCTGCTACGGGTATGCGTTCTGGGAAAGCCAAATGTCTGCTGCAATCTACGGCGTCTGGCATTTTGTGTCCTTCTTTGTCATCGTGCTTTTCGGGTTCATATTTTGCTACGGGCGCATTCTGGTTGTGATTCGTCGTCAAGCCAGAGTAGTGGCTGCCTACAGCAATCGTGGTCACGGTTCAAGTAACGCCGAGGCACATTCGCATCGTGTTCAAGCAAACGTTGTCAAAACGATGATCCTTGTTTGCGCTCTGTATGTTGTCACATGTCTGCCTGAGCTTCTGTTCTATTTCCTGGTAAACCTAGGTGTAGACCTACCGTTCTCTGGCAGCGCCTATTACATAGTGGTAACTTGCTTCGTCTTTGTCTACGTTTGCGCCAACCCGCTGATTTACGTCATCAAGTTTGATCCGGTGAAACGCATCCTAGTGAATCTGATTCCGTGCCAGAAGGCGTTCGTGCAGCCCAGTGAAAGTATCGAGATGAATTCAGCTCGTACTGCATCAAACCGTACTTGCCAGACACAGACAGGCAAATAATGCCTGATAAAACTTAAAGGAACAGTAACTAAATGATGTAACAATTTTAAGTAGCACGTTTAGACTATCCGGCAAGAAGTTGTAACGAGTGATGTAGTTTGGCATAGCCTCGTTTATACACCGTGATCCATAAAAAACGTGACACTTTACTTTTGTTCATATCTTTGCCAATTATCAACAGCTTTTCAAAATTCTTTCGCTGGCACATTCTGCGGACAATCTGCAATAATATGCTTATTATATATCTCACCAAACCGTAAATGCGTCTCTACACTATCTTGTGAAATATAAATATAAGCAAAAAAAACTAACGATAATATCAGACATTTAGGTAAATGAATAAAACACTTCAGACCAACAATGCAGTGAACGATCTGTATGACACTTGACTGTATTAGACCCACACATGTCATACAGACCATTCACTGTTTGAAGTGTTTTTACCAAAATTTACCAAAATGTTCGTTTGTTATTATCGTTATACGTTCAATTTCAGTTATATTTTACAAGATAGTGTAGAGACGCATTTACGGTGCAGTGAGATATATAATAATCACATTATTGCAAATTGTCCGCAGAGTGTGCCGATAAAAGAATTTTGAAAATCGGTCAATAATTGACGAAGATATGGACAAAAATAAAATGCCGCTTTTTATGGACCACCCTGTATAATTTGTAAGCAGTAAGCACATTAACGTTTATATTTTACTGTGCATATCACAAATAACACGACAGTACACTGTTTCTCACATTAACTTGTATTGCACTTATTTTTCTACGTTGTTGTTGCTGCACTTTGTGATAAAATGTTTTCGGGCATTAAAGAAGACAAGTAATTTGAGCAAAGCTCATGAGACGCGCGTTAGCATTTCCTATTTGCAAGTTGTCCAAATCTATCTCTAACCGTGTCAGTGCAATTCACTTTTGAAATGTGCGTCGCAGCCGAAAATTGCAAAAACAGTATTAAAACATTAAATCCCCATGGGGTTCAAAGACATTCAAGGTCATCGATGTTGACACCATTAAAAAGCCCGTCACCAGTACTTAATTGTTACGATAGCAGTATGTCTGTGTCTATTTGCAACTGTTGTCACGCTAAACGAGTCAATATCAGTAAAATAACCACTTTTTAGATGGGTACCCCTATTTAACGCTCGCGTGTGCAGGCATCCTTAAACCTAGGGGTTCGGCACTTAAACTGCTACAATTTGCGTTTAATGCTAAAAATTTCATATGCAGGTTGTCTTGGTCTATTTTCAGGCATTTCGTCGCAATTTACTTTTAAAATGTGCACTGCCGCCAAAACTTGCGAAAAATTTACTAAAACCCCTATTTTTAGGGTTCAAAGTCGCTCAAGGTCATCGATGTCGATAAAGCTAAAAAGCCCGTGACCAGTGCTTGTTATGATAAGCAGCATGTCTGTACCTATCTGCAACCGTTTTCACTGTTTTCGCACTATACGAGCCAACAGCGGGAAAATAACGTCTTTTTAGAGGGGGTACCCCTCTCTGACGCCTTCGTTCGAGGAGAACCCCCACACCCAGCGGCACGAAATATGTCACGAAAAACTAGAGTCCTTGGGCAGCCCAAGCAGTGGAAATTTCGTGATTCTAGCTTAAACCGTTTTGACACAATACCGCAGTGTGACGGACGGACAGACGTACACTTCGACGATGGCTAAGCGCGAAGCATTCTGCTGTAACACTTGCTGTCAATGCAGAATTATCCATTAGGTTGACTGGCTATAGGCTGTTGGCTTGGGAAGTTGGGCTTCAAGTCTATAGCTCAGAAAAAAATCGTAGAGAGACTGTGACAGCCCATGCGGGGTGAAGAAAGACGGCGGACTGACATTATGAACGGGATGAAACGCGCGCTCCTCAATGGACTTTCGGCCGTCACGTACGGTGGCACTGATAGCGTGCAACTGACGCTGCAGAGTAACCGTGTAGTGCCTCTATGGCGCACCACACCGAGGGATGGTTGTGCCCAACCAGTGCTGCGAACCCCTATTCCACGCCTCGCGCTGGTTGTTGGTGCGGTCGTCGCCGTTGAGCATCGCGGCGTGCACGTTCCACGTAGACACACGAAACAGAAAGTGGTAGCAGCTGGCGAAGTGTAATACCCCGTTTACACGATCAAGCAAACATCCAGCTGGCTCGTCCATACGTTAGATGGACAAGCCAGCTCGTCGAGCCAGCTTCATCGTGTAAACGGGGTATAAGACGCGGGACACTGAACAGTCTTGCCGTCGTCGTCAGTCGTCGACCTGCGGACACTGCACGCGACGCGCCGAACCGCTCACCTACGTCGAGGTAGGCAGAGCGTTGAATTTGCAGCACCTGAAAATGACGGATCACATAAAAACAATGGCTGGAAATTGCAAGACCATAAAAATGATGGACGAAATTGCAGAGCTAAAGTTTGCAATACCAGAAAAATGACAGACTGCAACTGTTGCAAAAATGGCCAGTGTAGTTATGCGAGATAGACGTTAAGTGTATTTCAGTCGGTCTTGTCAACGCCGGGATGCACACATGATAAACTTGTGATAAAAATATTTAAGTATGTTTTTGACTGCACAAAAAACATGTTCATTCGCAATAACAGATACAAAATTGAGGTAAAATACCAAGAAATTTACGCTAAAAACTGCTGTGGTTACATAATGTTTTAAAAACGCTAAAATATACAAACAAAATGCAGAAACCACGATACAGATTAAGCAGAGTTTTACTAATAGGCTTATTCACCTAAACTGAAGAAATAATCGATAGCAAGTGACAATAAAAGCAAAACTGTGCTACAACAACCGTCATTTCTACTTTACATCAGATAAACACAGAAAACGTCGTGTAAAAGATCAGACCTTAAATTTTTTTGGTTTAATTTATCTATGTGCAACAGCAGTTAAAATGTTTAAATAGTTTAAATAGTTTAAAACGATTTAGTTTAGCATTTTTCAGCTCCTGCAGTTTGGTTCGTCATTTTCATGGTCCTGCATTTGACAGAGGGTCTTGCATTTTCAGTCGCCCCAGTAGGCGAGCAGCGAGTGCATCTTGTCAGAGCCTCCTCGTCGTCTGGAACGCAGCTGTGCAGAAGCTTCTTGCCGGCAGGGACGTCGCACAGTCGCACTCAGGTACAGAGACGTTAAGACATCTATCATGCCATAGAACTGGCGGACGATCTCATGTATATTAGTAAGCCCCTATTTAAATAAAACGCAAAAATTATACACTATGTTTAAAAAACTAAGCCTTGCATTATTAGTTTATCATATTTTTGCCAAAATGTGACCGCGATTTCAAAATTATTTCACTAATATACTCAAGAGACAATTAGCCACACAACTATGAGCAGAACAAACCGTTTTAAATCACTTTTGCATACTGTGAACACTGCAAAATCGCCGAAATGCGATATACAAGAGACCATGCAGTTGACAATATACGAACGCGTTATAGCCATTCGGAATTTTGTAATGTGCGCCGTTTTGTCGCGCCGGTTTAATAAATTGGGTTTAATAAATAACAAAATTTTCATCAACAAATGGCGTTTGGTCCACTTTCAGTCTGAAGCTCGAGAGGCGCTTAAAAATGTACGCCTGTAATGGGGTGTTTACATGATCCAGCAAACGTCTAGCAAACTTCCAGCAAATGTATTTAAAATATACGTTCTAATGCTGGGCGTTTGCTGGATCGTGTAAACACCCTATAAGTGACAAACAGCAACCTACAGGTTGGCAACTTGCACCGTTTCACGGCGTTTTCTGCTCTCAACAGTCGCCGCACATCTATTCCGACCAAAATACAGAAATGTTCACTATGAGTCTATAATTAGGCCTATAGATTAGGTCGCCGATATGTATAAGCCTACGTACGTTGGGGCTTCGAGAAGGACCCTAATTAACTACAATGACCTACGTATTTTGCCACGATATGTCATCAACAGATAGGCCTAACTTAGGGTATCAATAGAGGCCCTATACCACGCTTTTCGGATACTACGAATTATGCGGTAATAACATAATCACGAAGGGGCCTGATAATTGCGGACGATCATGCAAGTTGATAATGGGCGTTAATGGAGGCGTTCTGCACTGATGGCGTCAGCACGTGATTCTGGGTCAGTTGTATATAAATTGATAGTATAATCGCAATACAATCATTGTGCACGCACGCATATCTGTAGGCTATGTGCTTTAGGCCCGGCTAGCCAGGGCAACATCGAGTACTGAACCGCCCGCTCTCAGTGCAGCTGTACTCTGAGCTCGCCCGCGTATATAAACACCGCGTAGCCGTAATAAAATAGGGGAAACAGGGGGAAAGAGACACCCAACCCAATGCATAGAGCGAAGCAAGGCCATCAGCACTCTAGCTATACTCTTGGCGAAGCCCAAAACCGACCACAGTATTAGTGAAGATTTGAAATAATCGAATAGAGTTCGACTAATTACCGCCACAGGATAGGAGAAAAATTTGAGCTGTGTCGAGGACACCGGACAAGAAAATGAAACTGAATGATAGCTTGATAGCTCCGCCGGCTGCAAAAAAACTCACTTAAACATTTCACTTTGCTGTGACCTTGGCCTTGTCTTTTCGACCTTTAAGGCCTAATCGCTATATCTTTGGCCTTAACTACCAAAGTTTGGCGGAGTTTAATTCCTCCATTTGCTTCCAATATGTCATGATAACGAATTTGATAGAAGTTTGGACAGACGGACGGGCATACCCGCCGAAGTAGCCCATGACTCCATAAAACAATGCTTCATATGACAGAAGCATAAAAATTAAACTGTTTGAATATCCTACTTAGTAGCCTACAGTTCCAGTAGTCCGTGAAGGCAGTCGCTGTAGGATATCAGCTAAGATCAGGTTTACCTGCCATATGGGATCACACCGTGTTACCTGCCACCAGACACAAGTGAAAGCACCCTGTCTTAATTTCAGCAAGGCAAGCAGCTACTCGATTTACTTACCCCGGAGGGATAGAAGATTGAGTTGACCTTGCTAGTTGGTTATATACCGAGATAGTTTCCCTGTTCGCAGACAGACACCCATCCAAGTATCGTAGGCCTAATCACTTGATAGCGACCAGACCGGATGTCGAACCAACGATATCTTGATTATAAGTCCAGCGCCATGCGTTATCTGGAATAGGCTTTTACGAGATGTATCGATTAATCGGAAATGATGACCATGACCCATCACCAAGACCTACCGCAGCTCACGGCACGATGACCGGCTACGTGTCGACACATCAGTAAACAAACCAGGCACGGGCGCACGGCACGCTAATCAGCGCAGACAAAGAGAGAGAGAGATTGCATCGGAGTACCGAGGTGTGTCGATACGCGGCACAAGAGCCGTTTGGATCGTTCAGTCCTGCGTGCGGCCACGGTCCACCTGTCAGTCTGCCAGCGATCAGCTGTTTCCGTTCACCTTTGTCGAACTTCTGCCGTCGATCGAAATCGATCATTTACGCGTCTGTGTGATCAATGATGTCGATTCTGCGTACAGATCGCGTCCCTATAACCGCGGATAATGCTGCTATGCACGTACGTTGACAATCAAGGACACTACGGCCTATCGGTGCATTGAAGTTTATAGCGTACGTGAGTTAAATGTCAGTCCCTGTGTGCAGGTGGAACAATGGCTGAGCTTCTGTCGGTGCAGATCCACGCGCCGTCGATGTGGGCGGCTGCCGGAGCCACTACATGTGCTGCTGTCACATCTGGGACGACTGGTGCTCCAGGTGGCGGCGGAGGGACGGCTGCGGCGGTGCTCAAGAAGGTTGATAATCGAACACGGACGACAGCTGCCGCTGCTGGTGGAGGAATCACGCTGAAACACTTGCCCAGAAGACGACCGGTAGACATCGAGTTCCGTAACCTCACCTACTCCGTTTCCGAGGGTCGCAAGAGAGGTAGGTTATAGTACATCGGCCGATTAAATTTGTAATTTGTCGTGGTCAGTACGTCGGAAAATGTGACGTCTCACGACGACTCACGATACATTCATAACAGTGTGTAGCCTGCCTATCTACTTTCTGATGTGATGTATACGACGTGAACGTAGGAAAGAAGTAGGCTAATGCGTTTCACGACAGACGTCAGACAAGAAGCCCAGCTGTCGCTATGGTAGCCGACCGTACTGGTTGTCAGTGATGTTCAAGGTCATCCAAAGTCGACGATTTTTAGGTCATTTGAAAGCTAATATGCCACTTCCTATTACCGATTAATACTGTAGTAACCTTGGCCCTAGTCTAACTCTCACCGTTTCCGAGATACGGCCACTTATAGCTTAAAACTTTCCATTGAAAATTGCGGCCAAACCGCTGCAGATGGAGACATGATTACTATTGACAGCCTGTAGGAAGTCGCCAGCGCCTTATCCGATGGTACCATCACCGACCTTCTACGACTTACCGTTTAACCACAATACATTCGTGACAGACAGACGACGGACGACAACCATTCTAATAGCTCGACCGTTACTTAAGTGCGATCGGCTAAAAATCAGAAAATAGACAAAGTTAATGCAAAAAGTGCGACATGATGTGCAGCTGTCCGTTGAGTTAGGTCTAGTTGCCGAGCGTCTCAGGTGTAGACAGTGTAGGTCACCGCACGGTCCGTGATTGCGCGAGGTCTGTCGTGTTCTTGAAGTTTTCGACGTCGGCGACTTTGACTTTCGACGTTTCAAATGCTTGAGCTGAAAATTGACGCCAATTATTTCTGCGCTGAAGAACTTAAATTAAACACATTAGTTTTTGCGCATTTTCATCTTCCGAGTTGGGAGCCCGTACGAGACAGACGGACACATGGACAAGACGCGTAATTCGCCGTTTAAATAATGATTACCAACACTGCACAGTGACACAGGACATACGACAAAAAAGATCTATGCTGGAAGTACGCTAATTTGAATAATTACGAGAATAATTACACGAAAAGAACTTGAGTGAGAGTAATTACGACGGTTGCAGTGTTCGAACCGGATCTTCCATTGTTCTGCAGTGACCAGGCTGCGAGCACCTACAGCTGAGTGTGGGTGAACCGAGATTAGTTGTCGTGACCCGCGACTATAGGCCTAATAGAGCTGCCAACTGCCCGTGGCCCTTACCGTTAACAGCGTATAGCAATGAATTGATTGACCTAGCCTGACCTACGCACGGCACGAGTTTGTGTCAGCTGTTTCGCTCGTGCATTTTTACCATAAGCTGGATTTCTATGACTACCATTTTTCAGAGTCAGAAGTAAAAAGTATCGAACCTGGCCAATGAAGCGAGCTCATTTTAAAACCGTTTCAAATTTTGAATGTGTTCTTTTTCGCACCGGCATGGCCCGGCTTGCTCACAGCTATAACCGCTGTGATTATAAGAAATCACAAAGATTTGTGTAAAAATGCACAGACGTAGCAATCGAAATTTGACGATTCGCGGCGGGAACTAAGCATCAAAGGCTTTGAGACGATCGTGGAAATGGGAGCCTGAGATGAATGTTTCTCCTCCTGTCCTACGGGTGCATGGTTTGCGGGGGTGTCATAAGCCAAAATTCGCAGTTAAGCGCCTCCAATAGAGCCCAACCGAAAGCTTGTTCTTGTGCATTTCGAACTTGGAGGAGCACAATTTGTTCTAGTTTTCACCATGCCACTTTGTGAAGAGCAGTCTAAAGATCTGCGTTCAGTCGGTCAAGTATACGCCCATAGGTCAATGCATTGAAGATGATTTGAGCCAATCGTGCGGACTGTTTTCTGTATCACATGCAGTGGCTCAGATAGTTTGTAAATATTACTCTTAAACTGTGCTCTGTGTGTTGTGTATCGACTTCATGAATGTACATAGCTCTATTCCTGCTGACGATTCACGCTAGCGATTCGACGAATTTAGGCCTATAGGTATAAGCAGCTGGCGAGGCAGTTATATACAGGGTGGCCCAAAAAAACGAGGCCACTCTGTTATATAGCTGCTAACTTCAGAAATACTGCTTAGGTCTACACGATTTTTTGCACAAATCAAGGTCGTTTCATTCTCAACATGAAAATATAAGTTATTGAAATTAATTATGTGCAACAGTGGCGCCACCTGGCGAATACGAGTCATATTGCTTCAAATAGCGATCGGTAATAGTTCATGACGCTTAATAACAGAACAAAATGCACTTAAAATTACAACCACATTATAACACTTAGTCTGATTTAGTCATGAAATCAATGTTTAGAATTTGTGCTCGATATGTCCACCATTCTGCTGCACCACGGCGTCAAGACGACGACACCATTCGCCGATGCTCCTGTCGAGAAACGCCTGGCTGAGCTTGTCCCACGCCTTGACAATTGCTCGTTTCAGTTCGTCGACTGAGTCAAATCTTTGCTGGTGGTACACCATCTGCTGCAGCGCACCC
>Ga0209367_1010023_pt1 | contig 12756 bp, 8 predicted proteins | sample WorMetLIZISLAND2_FD_187412 | JGI IMG/M metagenome (GOLD analysis project Ga0209367, IMG submission 187412) | Marine gutless worms symbiont microbial communities from Max Planck institute for Marine Microbiology, Germany - Olavius geniculatus... ... | reverse complement strand
ACGGCCTCACCGAGAATGGTCAGATGACATTGAGCAGTGGTGTGGGACAACCCTGCAGGAGTTAAGCCACGCTGCCCTAGATAGGCAGCGGTGGGCAGCGATAGTAAGAATGGCGTCAGACACCAATGGGCATTGAGCCCACGGTTGTCGATGATGATGATGATGATGATGATAAGTAATTGCTGGCCATGTCGCAATTAACTTCATCACAATATCGTAGTGTCCAAGATATCCAGCACAAAAGCTCGATTGCAGTGCTCAGCAATTATCTGACATTTACGTCTCACAAGGTAATGTAGCAACACATTTGAGGTGTGGTCGGACCTTCGACGATTGCATTGTTGCAAATTTGCCAGAAAACATTCTAGTGAAAAAATTCTGAAATTGGTAAATAACTGTCATAGCTGCAACCACACCCAAATGGAAAATTTTTCTGACTCCTGCATATATTTACTTATTGAACATATTAAACATTATTGTTAATTAATTTATAAAAAGCAAAGAGGAACAGCAGAAGCGTACCATGCAGCACCGACGACCGACAGCGAAATACCAAGGCCAATGCCGAGGTTTCCCCACATGAACGGTGACGTTTGTTCTAGCATCCTACCACATGCACAACAATGCTAATGAATGCCCAGATATTATGCAACTTTGCCCAACAAGCTAAACAGTCATATACTGCTACGTAGGGCTGTAATCCAATATTCAATTATTCGGTATTTGTTTGGTTTGTTTGAACTCCGAATTAGGTTTTGGGTTGTTTGATATTCGGATTTATTTGTTAATTTATGCGACGATATATGTTGAGACCAATAAACCATAGTTGCTGCAAACAATGGCTCCGTGTTGTTTATTTCACTTCGCACGCATCTGATTAATTAACGCCGCACATGGCTGTCTGCATCGTGCTGCGGTAGGTGGCGCACACCGTGACACTGCCTCAGGGCATGTATTTAGAGCAAGCTTGCTTGCAGGAGTCCGTCCATGTCCATGACGTAACACAGTAAGCAGAGATCAACGAATACCAGCTCCTTTTCATGTTAGCTCTTTCGTGCAATCCGACCACCCCACTCCAATAACACCATGCCGGTGTCACGAAATACAATTGCCCCCCGAAATCGATCCCCCCGGCAGATTTAGCGACGTCGAACAGTTCACCTCCACCCTGTCATAAAATTTGCCCTGTCAACGAAACAGAATCGCCCCCATGTTGTAAATCGCCCCTCGCCGCCAGTGAAGCTGGCCGGTGAAGCTGTAGTGCGCCGCGTCACTGCAAGATGAATGATGTGCACAGTATATTGAAATATGAATCCAGTGAAGTCCGACAAGTTCGTAATTTACATTTATTACGTCAATAGCTGCGGAAATGCAAGTGGGTTAAGCTACACATGAAAGCAAAAGTAGGCCTATAGATATCACGACGGAGAGTTATATAAAGTGGTCAGGGGCTTTGGCACTAGTGCTTTCGTTAACTTGGCAGACTGGAAGGAGCATGAATGCATTTTCACATATCTAACAAAAAAAAGTACAGCAAAGGAACAACAAAAGCGGAAAAATGGCATATATGCGAAAAAGCGCAATCTTTCGTTGTACAAGAAGGCATCTTGTACCATAAAAACCACAACAACGCATTGTGCCGCGTAATCGAAAACGAAAACAGGATTTTAACATCTTTGCATGCTGATGCCATCGGTGACGCCCATTATGGGCAAAATGCAATGATCAAAAAAATTACCGATCGTTTCTGGTGAAAGAATGCGGCCAACGACGCTCGAGATATTGTTCAAGCATGCACTATGTGCCAAAAGTGCAACCCAGACAACAAGCCGCCGCCGTCTACGCTCCATCCTATTTCAGTCCGAAAGATTTTCAGAGATGGGGCATTGACATGGTTGGGCCACTGAAGGAGACATCGCACGGCAATAAGTATATTATTGTGGCAACTGAGTATCTAACAAGATGGCCAGAGACACAGGCTGTGCCCGACAAGTCCGCAGACGGGATACATCGTTTTCTGACGTCACTTGTCTGTCGGTTCAGGTCATGCCACGTTTTCCTTCACGACCAGGGCCGAGAGTTCAATAACATGGTGAAGGACCTGTGTAAACAGCTCAACACGTCCGTGGCGATGACTTCTGCATATCATACTCAATCTAATGGGTGAGTGTAACCTATTTTTGTCTTTATATGTCAGTCCATGCCAATTATGAGTTTTATTACAGTGACGTCACTGTGACATCATCTAAAGCTATTAAGTATGACGATGTTGGCGTTGAAGTCGTAACGTAACAAAAAGCATGTTTGGTCGATATCAGGGACGTATTCAGGATTTCAAGTTAGGGGGCGTGAAGTGAGGGGGTCTGGAGACACAAGTCCCCCAGTAGGGTCCAGGGGCAAAGCCCCAGTAGGGGGGCCGGGCGACGAAGTCCCCCAGAGACTAAAGCTTATGCAACAAAAATGTACGTTCATATTACAAGCAGTCGTCATATTGTATACAGTTACCTTGTAATCAGTTGCTGTTTTACTGCTTTGTTAAGACTATTTCTGCAGAACATAAGACATCAAAAAAATTTAAAGCGCGTCGCCTTCACCTGAACATACGCCTGTGACACCTTGGGTGCCTCAGCTCAATCTAACAACAGCGGATAAGTCTATCATAGTGGAAAGTGACTGGCTGAATGATAAGATTATTGACGCCACTATACCGCTAATGACCTTGCTGCGTCACATCTTGCAGAAGCTGCGCCACAAACGTCCGTTCTCACGCAAGCTCCAGGTGGATTCTTGTCAGTCCTTCCGGGCGACAACAACATGCAGATACTCTACGACTGGCAGCACTGGCATAAGACAATAAGATAAGGTATTTGCGTACAGTAAAAGCTCTACTACCTCGCCGTTGATGTACCATCTACGTACTCAACACCTTTCGGTGTTGGAGACAGGCGCGAAAAGTAAAAGCGATCAGCCATCATGGCGTCAGACCACAGTGGCCTTGTTCCGAAACGCGACAAGAAAAAATAACGGCGCTGCTGGTGAAAGTGATTGTGGCAAATATGCTGCCAATATCTCTAGTGGAGAACGAGGAATTTCACGAGTTGATGGCATTTCTGGAGCCTAATTATTCCGTTCCAGCTCGGCTGACAATATGCAAGCGGCTCGACAGCACTAAAGCAGAGATAAGTAAGGCGGTAAGCGACGAGCTACAGTCACCACCAGCCATCCACCTGATGACCGACCTATGAACGAGCATCGCAAACGATGCATACATCAGAGCCACGGCATCTTACATTACAGATGACTGGGAGCTGAAAGTGTGCACACTGTCCAACGTCGCTATGGAGGAACAACACACACAGACCAACATTTCTGCCAAGCTATCCGAGATCACGGCCACGTGGCAGATTCCAGTGACAACGAAGACAGTGGTCCACGACGGAGCATCAAACATAAAGGAAGTTGGCGGCATGAACAAGTGGACAGACATTGGCTGCTCTGCACACAAGCTGCATTTGGCTGTGACCAGTAAATGTCTTTTTTATTTTGAATCAATCGTTAACTAAACAATTTCTGCGAAAAAGTGAAATATTCTTGTGTAGGCTGTAGCCCTATAGGCTAATACAAATCGAAATTTTACAAGAAGACCTAAGCTATACTGCATCTGACAAAATGACAGCAGAATGTGCCATTTGTTTTCATATAACAGTTTTATTTTTCTTTTTATTTGCACGGTCTGACAACTATAATTATTAAACGAATATGATGATGATGACGATAATTTTAAAAAGCAAAATTAAAAAATTATCAAGACAAGCATTTTAGAAAGCCTATTCACAAAGCCTTGCGCATTCATTACAGGTGCAATTGGAATCGATAAGGTGTCTAGCTCAACGATCTCCAAGTGTGTCAGTGCTGCTGGCAGTCTCATCGGGTACTTCTCCCACAGCGCACTCGCCACTGTCAAGCTGGAGAAGCAACAAGAACAGATGGCAATCAACAGCGAAAATGCTACCCTGCCAAGATTATTAAGCGGATCAAATTGGATCGGCACTTATCCAACAACACTCATGTGGCTTTTGGATGTGCGCACTCACCTTAATGAGCACGACATCGGTTGATGCCAGTAGATTATTAAGCACATGCACAACATTACTCAACTCTAAAAATATGTACATAATTAGAAAAAAAATGTAATTTCACGTACTTAGTAAAAAAGAAAGCACACGCTATTAGTGAGTTCTGACGATTTTACATTGTGGCAGATATAGTGAGAAAGAAGCAAATTAATTTGCAGATATTTGACCTTCTGGTAAAAAATCCGCCATTGTTGTGGCAAGTCATCAGCGAAGCGAATTTTAGGCTTTGTGAGAATTTGCCGGCCATCTTTGTAGTCAGTTTTCATCGACAGTGACTGTTGCCAGCCACTGCGATACTGGCCGGAAGTGACATTTCAGCTGTTGCGTCAGTTGTTGATCGACATATTGTTTAGTGGGTTGGCCGGCCATTATTATCGTCTACTTTGAGGATTGTTCTCTGCTAAAAAAATTTCTTATCGTTGCTGCTGGTTTGGCTGCTGCTGTTTGCTACCACTGCAACCACCCAGAATGAGGCCTGTAGTTTTAATTCAAAGTGTACTTTTATTTTCAGTCAGTTAGTGAGGGATAATTATTAAATTGGTTAACATTGTTATTATTTTTATGCGAGTTTTGGACTTAGGTTTTGTTGTTATCTGTCCATAGTTGTAGCTATAGGTCGGCACTGTGGGTTGTCCACTGCACGTTTTGATTTTAGTTCACTCTCAGTTTGTGGCTGCTATAAGCTAAATTGCCTGGTCCCTTACCATTCCGGCTGATATTCCGGGAATTTGGAATTTTCTGCTTGTAGCATCACAAGGTACAGGGTTCGGTTTCATCAAGTCATTTTATAGCTCTATCTCAGGTCTACTCAGTTAACAGTTGACATGTCGGTAGATCATCCTTACACTCTGAGGTCAAAAACTAGGACTCTAACACATTTCAATTTACCAGTGTCTACTACTACCACGTTCACGACAACAACCAAACCCAGCACCACAACTTACTTTTACCACGCTACAAAAGTAAGAGAAAAGCACTAAGACAGCACAGCGTCATACCATCCGACATCATAGCGATAACCTTGTGAAGACAGCGTGAAGTAAAATCCTAAACAGCACACACAATATATCCATCAAGACATCTCAGTGTGCCTACATGTATTAACAAGTTACATTATGTCACATACTGTAACCATTATCAAGTGAGCAGCCAAAATTATAATCTGCAAAACCAGTCACTCATTCAGACTGTGTGAACCATTTTTTTGCATTTCTCAATTCTGACTTCAGATATTGCTGATCACTCCCAGATCTCAGATTATAAGCACTTAGGATCAACAAACTTGCAATTATTTTGTCCAGATCCTTCATCATGTGAAATTTTAAGCATGCAGTTAACTGCTCATCTAAAAAATTTATTTTAAAAAAATGCAAAAAAATATACCCAAAAAATCGGCAAAATCACGTGGTCACTTACTCATCATCATCGTCATCATCGACAACCGTGGGCTCAATGCCCGTTGGTGTCTGATGGTCACTTACTCGCAAATTTCCAATTTCACTTACACTAATCAACTGCAAAAATGTCTAAAGTCCGAAAATAAAGAAATATTTACAAATGTTTCACATTTTATAACTATTTTGCAACAAATCATACATATGCATGCGGTGCGATCTCTACGTCACAGCTGCTTACTTCAAGCGTCTATCGACCGAGAACAATTATGACACCAATTGTCCTGGATTTTAATTATTTCAATTGCTACCGAATGCAACTACAAACCCTAGATCTAACCCTAACCCTAACGATATTCCTAACCCTAACCCTAAAACTAACCCTAATTCTTCGAGAACAATTATGACACCAATCGTACTGGATTTTAGTTACTTTAATTGCAACTGAATGCGACTACAAACCCTAAACCTAACCCTAACCCTATTCCTAACCTTAACTTTAAAACTAACCCTAATTCTACCCTTAAGTCTGAAGATGCACATGGCACATGGCCATTCTTGGTTTTTAGATGCCCGTTTGTCTGAGGTACATAATGCTTGATGTTATTACGTTATATTAGCGAATGTTTACGACTGCCATTACAGTCCAGTGCGATGTTTACGTTAATACGTTGATTTTGTGCGAAGTTCGTGTTGAAGTTGTTAAAAAGTCCGTCTTACTGTTCCAGAAAGTTAATGTGTCCTGAACTCAAATGAAATCTCTGACGACAAAAATTCATGAAATGTGCAATAAGGTACGATTACTGCAAGAGTTACGATTAAGCGACCATGAGAAAAATCTACCCATGCAGCACCGATGACTGGCAGTGAAATACGAAGTCCAACTACAAAGTTTCCCACAGGAAAGATGACGCCTGATCAGGCATCCTGCTGCTCAGTTCAAGCATAGATGCTCTTTTTGACTTTGCAATACCTTACTTACACCTTAATAAATTAGGTTCAAAACGGAAGAGTTCTCTGTCAGATCTGCCATAGTATATCCCTATGACTACGTAAAAAAACTACACCTCAGTGTCTGTAAAAGCAAACTGTATTAACAATAAATAATTGTGTCACCTGTGACAATAAGTCCGGCTAATATAGTTGCAAGCGAAATATAAATCGGAACAGCAAATGACTGCGACATTTTGCATTAAAAATTTCTAGCGACCACGCCTCCATAGACATGTACTTGAACGACAAAATAGTGATGGGCGATACTCATTTGATACCTTAGACGTAAAACTATTTAATAAAATAAATAACAATTTTGTACAATGCGTTTGCAGTATAATTATTAACAAAATTCTAAACATTTTGCTGTTATTAATATTATAATATTTTAAAGATTTTTGCCCGATTAATAGTCGAATTTTTGGTTTTTCTCGAATTTTAGTCAGACTATTATTAATGATTGTTCTATGGTGGGCATGGTTGTTATTGTTTTTGTTGATTTTTTTGCGTAAATGACGTTAATTTCAAACTGTAATTCACTATGAATTAGGTGTGGTAAATGCTGAAGTGTATTTTTATCTATTGATAGACTGCAGTTTTAAGTAAAAAGTAATTAAACGTATATTTTTTTGCGTTGTGGATTCTGGTTAAGGTGCACAAATGATCAAGTATGGACAGCTAAAGTGATTTCTCGACCACACCCGCTCTAAAAACCGTTATATCAGTTGATATCATTCATTAAAATCGTATCGTTTCATACATGAAATTAACTGAAATGTGCATATATATTTATATATATATATATATATAACAAAATGGCTGCCAAAAAACATTTCAAAATTTGTGCATGCCACTTTTGTCAGAGTTATCATATTGTTTGCATGCTGAGTGTGTTCGACTGTGCTGTTCGTTTGACTCACTGACTTATAATATCAGTTTGTTGATATTGTGTATTGAACAGATTTGGTTTAGCATGTGTCCCGAATTTGCATCTGGTCGCATGGAAAGAGACCGGCCAACTGCACCAAGAAGGTTGCATAGTGACCGAACGTCATCTTCTAGAATAATTGTTAGAGATGATCGTGATAGAAATCGTAATGTTATCCAGCAAGGCAAATGGGAGAGAAGCAGTTGCAGAATTGCAGATTGCAAGCAGCGCCGCAACACTCGACATAAGAACAGCGTTAGTGATACCGAGAGGCGGCCAAGAACTGACGAATGCAGTCGATCATCGTTACAGGACAAGCATAAAGAACGTCCTTGTGAAAAAGTCCTTTCAACCAGTAACACTTATATGCGACGAGACGCAAGAAATGATTTGGTTACAAGGAGACATGCAGATAATTACATTTCGCAGGGGGACATGTCACGAGACAGATCACTATGCAAAGACAGATCTTCTCACAGTCGGTTGTCTGCTAATGCCAGAACTACAAGGCCAACAGGGGAAGACCACTTTGTTGACACTGGCACAAGACACTATACTTGTGAACCACACAGTCGAAAATACATCGATACATCGAAAATACTCGTGTCTCAGTCAAACGACGAGAGGGAAAGTCGTCAATTGACATGTTCATGCACTGATGCCACAAACTCTAGAGAGAGAAAAACAAGTGGAATAAGGACATCAAGGCAACGTTCTGATGATCATATCACAAGTGACTCTTCTTTTACTACAAGGGGATATTCAGACTCTAACAGACGGAGTCGAGGTGAATTATATGAAGTCATTCAACATTCTCATCCTGTCTCTTTAGCAGGATGCCTTGATTATGAAGCCGATTATCAAGCTACATCTGAATTTTCTGGCTCTAGATGTAAGAATTCTAGTGATTACAGGCAAGGGAGAACTGATGTTCGTAATGAAGATCATGCTAGAGTAAGCCGTCATAATGTTGCCTCTTCGGGACACTCTAAGACCGAGCTGAGCAGCAGGGTTGATGATCAGAAGTCACGTTACAGTGACAGACGGAGGTCCTCACCTGGTCATAGACATTCTAAGACACGAAATGAGACTGTTTCTTCGAGAAAACGACCCAGTCACTCAGACGGCCGACGGTCACCTGGCAGAGATAGGACAGACAGGAGAAATGCCGACAAAACCGACAGTGCTTTGTCATTTCGAAAGTCTGCTTCAAGAGAACGAAAACGTAGTCGAACGTACCACGAGACGCCACCGTCATGTGTTCACACCGATAAGTCTGACTCAGGGTTTGGGGAACGTGCATCTGATTGTCATGCTTCATTACCGTGCAGCAGCAAGGAAGACTGGACGAGTTTTGAGAGTGATGTGCATCAGCTCTCGCACACAAGTGAACCTGGTGCCATTCCTGCTGCTGCTGATGATGATGATGGTGACAATAATAAGCAGTGGTTTGCTGACAGTGCCCAGGCCGCCAACAGTGCTTGTGGAAACACTGATACAAGTTCTGCTACTCCGTGGCTTGCCACGGAGATGTCTATGCATCGAGGATCATTAGGGCAGTCAGTGATTGAGTCAAACCGGCATCAGCAATGGATTGACTCTAACAGCAACGCTGCTGCTCCTGCTGTTGCTGCTGGCTTGCACTGGGAATGGCATGGGTCAACAGTTACATCACGACATGACAACACAAGACTTCATAGCTTAGGACCGGCCACTGCCATCGCCCAGCTTCCACGTCTATCAACCAAGATGTCAACAGTTCCGGCAACCATAGATCCTCGTAAACTAGTCGGAATGTCTGCAGTTTCGCAAAATTCAAACATCAATTTCTCCACCCTCCCGTCGAACGCATCGTTCGATCCAGCTGCAATGCAGCCAGCCGTTGGAAGCCAGTACATGGCGGACGTGTGTGGAGATTCGCCATTGCTGGATGAACCAATGTACTACTCGTACTCACCCCCGGCTCATGACAGGTCGTCGAACGTGGTCGGAAGCAGCGTCAGCTCGCTGGAATACGTGCATCGGCCGGATCCAGTTGCTCCAATGGAAGACTCAGAGTTGAGAAAGATGCTTGATGTTGTCAACGTTGCCAAGACAACGCTGGAAAAAACTCTGCCTCCTGGTTACCATGGCAGTGACCTTTACAGTCTGAAGCAGCAGAAGGTGTGTAAAAATGGATCATAATTTATTGGTTTTGTTGCTCATTTTTTTTATTATGTGGCCATCCTTAAATTCCAGATCTTGCATTAGCATTACAAGTATTGCCCACCGAACCTTTCATCCCATATGGGCTGCTAAGTGGCTAGGGTTAAGGCAGGGATTATTCACCTGTGTTGGATGGCAGGTAACACTGTGATCCTCTATGGCAGGTGATGCTCCATTTCTCTGAGATGGGTTCCCTTTAATAAGTTCATGTGTTGGTGTTATTGATGCTTGTATTTGACAGTTAGTTGTTGTAATGGCAGTTGTTTGTTTGATGCCAGCATTCTCAAGGCTTAGGCCAAGACCAGTCAGTGAGTCAAATGTGAGGCCAAGGCCATTTAGTCAGTAAGTAAGTAAAGTAATGGGTTGGGCTGTCCAATAATCTGTCTGCACCAAATTGGTACTGCAGATTTGTATACTTAATCCTGCCATGGTGACATAACAAAGTGGATATATCATGCAAATACCACAAGCTCAGAGCCCGTTCATTGCAGGTGACTGGAAGCCAAGGCATCATGGCCGAGCCCAGTCATCTTCAGGGCCAAGGCCAGACCTTTTTGAGGCCAAGGCCACAATTTTTTTATTTTCAAGCTGTCCTCGAGGTCAAGAACAGTTTTTGATGGTTTTATGTGTTGGTGTTGAAGGTTGCCAATGTAGAGCGTGTGGCTGATGAGGTCAAGACAGCCCTGAAGCCGTTCTTTTTACGTGGTGAAGTCGACAAAGAAGAGTACAAAGACATCATGCGCAGAGCTGTGCCAAAGGTTACTTGCTGTACATTTTCTTCAGCGTGTTCATTACTGCAGTTTTCTTCGGTTGAAATTAAGACTTTTTGCCATTGTGAGAATGGATACTAATATGCCGAAACAACTTTCAGAACTTTCCTTTTAGGGAGCATGTGGAATGGAAAAAATGCAGAAAATAGGACAGCTATAAACATTACAGCATACTGGGTATCTGATCTGTGCATGTCATGTGTATGTCTAATACACTGGAAACTATTAACAGTATTCATCATTTTAAGTTTTTGAGATGCAAGTATATTTTATTGAATTACCGACAGTGTAGTTTTATGCAGCTTCTATGAAAATATTTGTTAACTGGTTAGAAATAAAGAAGAATGTTTGCTCCACTTTGTGACTGTTGCCTTATATGCAGGACATTTAGACTTTTATAAGAATTCCTGGTTTGCAATACCTTCAAACGTCCAACGGACTTGATCCGAGTGTGGGGATAATACTCAGAGGCCAGTTGAACAAAACTAGTACATTATAGGTATTGTTCATCACTGGCATCAACAGTTACAAGTACTATGTACCTACCAGTACTAGTGCCAAGATATGGTAGATTGTTTGTGTTGACGTTAATACGTGTTTTGAAATGAACTTCTCATTCAGGAAAGATAGTTCAGTGATGTATGTGGCCATGTATAATTTGTATAATTTGTGATCGTTAAAGCTTTATTGTGTGATGTTTATTATCATTATATACAGAGCTGTCTGTGTTGCAGATTGCCTCAAGCAAGGTGGGGATCGACACGCAGCGAATTCGTGATTTCATCGGGAGTTATGTTGCCAAGGTAAGGGGAGCACAGAAACGAGCGGTGGCGGCCAAGCTGAATCTGGTAGTACAGCAGCAGGCTTCGTCATGGAATGTTGCGGCAGGCATGGGCGGTGCACTAGACTTTGCCACTGGCGGCAACTTTAACGTTTGATTCTATCTAGATGCTCTTTGATGCCTGTCGTCTTGCGACACCATGCTAACTTGCTGTGAAAGTGTCTTTTAGCTGTACGCATATCTGAAATCAAAAAGAAACATAACTGAAACAAATTCTCTTTTTTTGCTTTTTGTTTAAGTTGACATTTTGTGTTAATATTAAAGGCCCAGATGATGGTATCTACAGGGTGAACCAATAAAATACCCCAACATGAAAATTGTCATTATGTCAGAAGTGTGCTAATATTTTTTACCAAATTTTGCCCATTTACTTAGCAGGCATTTAGACGAAAGTATGCTTCTTTGTGCTGTATTTACTTGACAAAGAGATTGTTTAGCGATAAAGCAAATTAACGAGAACGCAAAATTTGACAACAAATTTTGCAATTTTTGTATTTTTGTGTTGACGTTGTTATGTGGGCATAATTATTTAGTTTGCTTTGAAAAAGCAATTAACTTTTCAATATTCTGAGTCATAATTGGCAGTTAAAATTACAAACTTGGTCATGGGTAAATATCTTAAGAAGACAAAATGTGGATTCAGACCAGAGATGTGCGTCTGTGGACAGGACGCACATCCGGAAGCATTCTGCGGATGTGGTCGTGGATGTGAACACAATTTCTGATGTATTTGCACATGCCAGATAATGCCACATTGTTAAAGGCTGTCCTTGGGTCAGGTATATTTTAAACATCATCACTTGCTGGCAGTGTGGGCACGGGCACTTGATGAAGTTGGTTTTGCGGATACAGATGCTACCCTGTGGAAGCGGACGTGTACACAAAATTCCAGGATCCGCACATCTCTCGATTCAGGCATTTGAAGAAATTGGTTTTGGATACTGGAAACTTGTTACAGATTTTTTTGAAATGGTTGGACACTTAGCAGTCATTTTTCATTCATTAGCTAGTTAAGCTTGTGCAACACTTGAACAGTGCTTATAGCATTGGAAATTCATGAGAAGTTTGATACATTACGCTGTTGACTTAGGAAAATCAAATGTTGAATTTGACACTGTGCCACTGAACTAAATGCAGCAAAATTGACCAACTTTATGAAGTATTCTGTGCTAAATAACAGACGGAAATTTGATGTTAAAATATTTGTGCATTACACAGATATTGTGATTTTCGTGTTGGACTATTTTTGTTCTAACTCACCCTGCAGACTTTGTAGCTTTCACATTGTATGATGGATGCTAGAAGTCTTTAGTGTTTGTCACAAGCGTAATGGAATAATATTTTTTGCAGTAAAAACTAAAATGTATTATTTTTTAACGTTTTGTAGACACATTCAGTGGCGGCGATTTCTTCTAGACAGTGGGGGGGACGACATGGCTAAAAGTGGCAATTGTTGGGGGGATGCTTGCATTTGCGTCCCCCCAACCAA